>Ga0180432_10001133_pt1 | contig 42754 bp, 41 predicted proteins | sample SS_ome_10_FD_132414 | JGI IMG/M metagenome (GOLD analysis project Ga0180432, IMG submission 132414) | Hypersaline lake sediment archaeal communities from the Salton Sea, California, USA - SS_1_MS_2 metaG | ecosystem: Environmental > Aquatic > Non-marine Saline and Alkaline > Hypersaline >... | reverse complement strand
GCATTTGTGGAAACTCGCTGAACGCCCCGCATCAACAAATAAGGTAAAAGGAGGTATTTCGGTAACCGATGTATTTGAGGCAACGACCCCAGTTCGGTAACAGTTTTATTTGACGCAATACGCACGCAGGTTCTCTGTAACTTGCGCAATATATCCCGCCAAAGTATAATCGCTAGCGCCGGAGGTCAGGCAAATATGCCAGCTATCGAGCAAATGGCAGCGCTTCTCCCCGATACCGCGGGGGTGAATGAAAAGGGGCATCTCACCATTGGCGGCTGCGATGTGCCAGAGCTTGCCGTTGAGTTCGGCACTCCTCTCTATGTATTCGATGAAACCACACTCAGAGGAACCTGCGCCGGCTTCCGCAAAGTCTTCAGCGAGGCATATGCTGATTCACTGGTTATCTACGCCGCCAAGGCTTTCATCAACCGGGCACTCGCTGTCATTATTGAGGATGAGGGGCTGGGTTTAGACACGGTTTCCGGAGGCGAGCTGAGTATAGCCAGATCGGTTGGCTTCCCCATGGAAAAAGTCTACTTCCACGGCAACAACAAGCTCCGAGAGGAGCTAGAACTGGCTATATCTAACGGAATCGGCCACATCGTTGCCGACAACCTCTACGAGCTTTCACTGGTCAACGAGATAGCGGGAGATCACGGGGTTATCCAGGATATACTGCTCCGGCTCACCCCGGGAATCGACGCCCATACCCATCGCCATGTTGCTACAGGTATTATCGACAGCAAATTTGGCCTGCCTGTCGCTTCGGGACAGGCGGAGGAAGCGATAGTACAAGCGATGTCAGCATCAAATCTCAGGCTCGTGGGACTACATGTGCACCTCGGCTCCCTTATCTTCTCTACCGAGCCCTATCAGGAGGCAATCAAGATCGTTTTTCAGTTCGCCGCCGAGATGGCGGAAAAGCACGGCATCGAGTTCCGCGAGTTCAGCCCGGGGGGCGGATTCGCCATACCCTATACGAGAGACGATCCGGCTCCCGATATGGCTTACTTTGCCGGAGCCATTGCCGAGGCTGTCCAGTCCAGCAGTCAGCAGTCTGGAATGCAGCCGCCACGGCTCGTCGTGGAGCCGGGTCGAGCGATCATCGGCCGTTCCGGGGTCGCAGTCTACCGGACAGGGACAATCAAAAATATCCCCGGTGTGCGCAAATACGTGTCCGTGGACGGAGGGATGGCCGATAATATCCGGCCTGCTCTGTACGGATCAAGACACGAAGCACTGGTCGCGAACAGGGCCGCTGAAGAAGCCGTTGAGCAGGTGACTATTGCCGGCAAGTTCTGTGAATCAGGAGACATCCTGGTTAGGGATATCAAATTACCCGGGGTCGTCACCGGAGATACCATAGTGATACCTGTATCCGGAGCCTATAGCCTCCCGTTAGCCTCGAACTACAATGCATCGCTGAAACCGGCGATAATCCTTGTCAGAGAGGGCAAAGCGCGCATAATTCGACGCCGCGAGAGCTACGATGACCTGATGCACCGCGATGTCGTTTAATTCACTCCAGGCACAGGAAGGCCGTAGGAACTTTGGATTCCTGCGGCCTTACGCAATTCCTGGATACCAGGATTTTTTTTACAATATAGACATGACTTTACCTGATCCGGGGGAAGAAAGAACGACGTTTATCCTCCAATTCGAAAACAGGTAAGTCATCTTCGTCGAGAACAGTCAGGCTCTCCGTCTCCTTACGGCTCTCACCCTCACGGAAGCCGGTAGCGATCAGGGTAAGCTTGACATCGGAACCCATCCCGGCGTCTGTTGCCAGGCCAAAGATTATCTGGGCATTGGGGTCCGACACCTCCCTGATAATATTAGCTGCCTCATTCACCTCAGCAAGGGTAAGCTCGCTGTAGATAATATTGAACAGTATCCTCTTAGCCCTGTCTATGGAGAAATCGAACAGAGGACTTACGATAGCAGCCCTGGCAGCATCAACAGCCCGGGTTTCGCCTCTGCCCAGACCCATAGAGATCCAGGCATGCCCGGCCTCGTTCATCGTGGCTCTCACATCATTGAAATCAAGGTTGATGTTGCCCGAACTCGTGATCACTTCGGAAATGCCGTGAACGCTTTGGAACAGGACGTCATCGACCATTCTAAAGGCCGCTTCAATCGAGACATTGGCATCACACATACTGAGAAGGCGTTCGTTGGGAATAACTATCAGGCTGTCGGCCCTCTCTTCGAGCCGTATGATACCCTCGGATGCTATCCTTGCCCGATGCACTCCTTCGAAGGCAAAAGGCCTGGTGACTATAGCTATAGTGAGAATTCCAAGTCCTTTTGCAACCTCGGCGACCACAGGCGCCGCACCTGTGCCCGTGCCTCCCCCCATGCCAGCCGTTATGAATACCATATCGGCCCCGTCAACAGCCCTGGCCACTTCGTCACGGCTTTCTTCAGCCGCAAGCATGCCCAGGGTGTGGTCACCACCCGCCCCCAGCCCCCTGGTAAGTCTGTCACCTATACGAATGCGTGTCGGAGCGACAGACCTCACCAGCGCCTGAGCATCTGTATTCACCGCGATAAAGTCACTCTCAAGAACATCCTCTTCTATCATGCGATTGACAGCATTGGTACCGCCACCACCCACACCGATGACCTTGATCTGGGTAAGCCTATCAGCAGCAGGGTCGATAAACTCAGCACCAATTTTCATAGCTGTCTCGATCACGATAGCTACCCCCAGACTAAAAAGGCTAAATACGCTCGGCAACCCTCATTCTGGCGCTACGGCTCCGCGGATTTGCCTTAACTTCTACAGGCGAAGGTTTTAACACTTTCCTGCTCAACACCTTGAGCCGAGGGATATGGCCACAGATGCAAGCAGGCGTTCCTGGAGGACAGATACACTGCTGCGCCTCCTGACGGAAGAAACCCTTGACCAGTCGATCCTCAAGGGAATGAAAGCTGATAACCACGAGCCTGCCACCGCTTCCAAGTAGATTGAGCGCCTGCTCAAGGGCAAGCTCGAGGTTCTCCAACTCATTGTTTACCGCGATACGCAGGGCCTGAAAGGTTTTCGTAGCCGGGTGAATCCTGCCGCGCTTCCCTCCAACGGCCTGCTCCACCACCAATGCAAGCTCCCGAGTGGTCCCCAGCGGACGCTTTCCCACAATGCGTTTCGCTATTTGCCGGGCCCGCTGTTCCTCACCATATCTGTCCAGAAGCCGAGCTAACTCAACCTCCGTATACTTATTGACAATGTCTGAGGCTGTAAGAACCTGTCTATCGCTGAACCTCATGTCCAGCGGCGAATCCTGCCGAAACCCAAAGCCCCGACCAGCTTCCTCAAGCTGGAGAGAGGACATGCCAAGATCGAAGAGGATGCCACTTACAGGACTGAATCCGTATCTGGTGCAGATATTCTCCAGATATTTGAAGTTCTCATTGACCAGGATGACATCCTTTCCATATGGTTTCAGCTTCTCCCTGGCCACTCTAATCGCATTCGGGTCAGCATCGATGCCGATCAGTTTCCCTCCGGGGGAACTCTCCTCAAGTATCACAACGGCATGCCCTCCACCACCTACGGTACAGTCCACATACCTTCCACCACGCTGAATCTGCAAAGCGCTGATACATTGTTCGAGCATAACCGGTACATGACACGGCATATTAGTCATGGCCAATGTAGTGGTCGTCATATGTTTACCGCCTCAGCAATCTCAGCAACATGCTCAGTCATGAACTTCTTTTCAGCTACCCAATTCTCCTTGGACCAAATCTGGAGATGGCTATATGACCCGACAACAACTACCTCATCGTTAATACCAGCATATTGACGCAGGGCAGGGGGTAGAATTATTCTCCCCTGACGGTCGGGTTCAAGATCGAAAGCCCCCGAGAAGGTAAAACGGGCAATCCTTCTCGGGTTTAGCTGAGTAACGGGCAAGGAAACCAATTCATCAGCCACCCGCTCCCACTCCGCCATAGTGTAAACAATGAGGCATTTATCAAACCCCCGGGAAAGCACCAAACCAGCCCTGAAGGCATCTCGGAACCTGGCCGGGATGGCCACCCTCCCCTTATGGTCAATTCTCAGCTCAAATTCGCCGAGGAACATCCACTTAACCCCACTTTACACCACTATGCCCCACTTTTTAGCACATAGTCGCCCTATTGTCAATAGTCTTTACGAATTTGGAGTGGCAGTAGTGTTTTGCCCAACGCTGGTTAGGTATTTATCAGGAAAATCCAAGCGCATACGAAAAACATCCGGCGCCGGCAGGATACACATAAAATTATTCAATCATCTAAGACACTCTTTGCAACATGGTCGATGTATGATAGTATAGATAAAACGTCAGCGGGGAGGGTACGGGCCATGTTTACTGTGGGCATACTGACCGTAAGCGACAGGTGTTCCCGAGGCGAGAGCGAGGATAAAAGTGGCGAGGTTATCCGCAAGGCACTCTCGCAGTTCGGCGCACGCGTAGTGGAATATGCTATCGTTCCCGATGATAAGGATAGCATTATGGGAAGGTTAACCGAATGGTCCGATAAAGGCGGGGTAGACGTAGTTATCACCACCGGAGGCACGGGCCTCGCCCCGCGCGATGTCACCCCCGAGGCCACGCTTGATGTTGTAGAGAAGACTATTCCCGGATTTTCCGAGGCGATGAGAGCAAAGGGTATCAGAAAGACAACGCACGCTATGCTCAGCAGGGAAGTATGCGGTACTCGTAACGAAACCATCATCATCAACCTCCCCGGTAGCCCCAAGGCAGTGGGAGAGTGCCTGCCGGTGATACTCCCCGCTTTGCCTCATGCTGTCGATGTCGTCAAAGGCAAGGCAAAAGAGTAGGCAAGGACGGAGGAAGAGCCGAGGTCAAGGTGAGTGGGGGCGGGAGAAATGCGCATCGATGTTCTGACCCTTTTCCCCAATATGTTTAGCGGACCATTCGCCGAAAGCATTGTTAAGCGGGCGGTTGACCGTAAGCTGATAACTATCATGATTCACAACCTGCGTGACTGGGGTTCGGGCAAGCACCGCGTAGTAGATGACTACCCATTCGGTGGGGGAACAGGCATGGTAATGAAGCCGGAGCCTCTATTTGAAGCGACGGAAGCTGTAAAGGCAGAGAGCGAATGCTCATCTGCACCGGTTATCCTGCTCACCCCACAGGGCAGGGTTTTCAACCAGGATATAGCAGCTGAGCTGTCAGCCTTTGACCAGCTACTTCTTATATGCGGGCATTATGAGGGGATTGATGAAAGGGCTAGAGAACAACTGGTGACCGATGAAATCAGTATCGGCGACTACGTTCTAACGGGTGGCGAACTGGCGGCGATGGTGGTCATCGATGCCGTGTCCAGGCTAGTGCCTGGAGTCCTGGGCTCCGAGGAGTCAGCGAAGTATGACTCACACACAAACAGCCTCCTGGAATATCCTCAGTATACTCGCCCTCAGACATATCGCGGTTGGGAAACGCCCCAGGTATTGATTTCGGGAAACCATGCTCAGATAGCTAAATGGCGAAGAGAGCAGTCCATCCTGCGCACACTCAGTCGCCGCCCTGAGCTTTTGGAGAAGGCTGACCTCTCCCCTGAAGAGAAGGAGTTAATCTCTTACAGATAATTTAATTGAAAACAAACGCAGGCAGTTTTCCACCTACGGATACAGAAAGTCGATTTCCGAAGTAAAAAGGAATAAGAAATAAAAAGGCTATCAGCATTAACCGAAATGTGTTCAAAGCTGAGGCTATACCGAGGAGAAAAGTAATGGACATCAGCTCTGTCGTTGAAACCAAAGTAAAGGAAGATATCCCCGATTTCAGGCCAGGCGATACCATCAAACTGAAGTTGAAGATCATCGAAGGTGAGCGGGAGCGCAGTCAGACCTTCGAAGGCGTGGTCATTCGAAAGCGTCCAAGCGGTGCCGGGGCAAGCTTCACCCTCAGGAAGGTATTCCAGGGAGTAGGGGTGGAGCGCACTTTTCCGCTACACTCGCCCCGCCTGGAAAAGATCGAGGTGGTTAGACGTGGTAAGGTTCGCCGCGCTAAGCTCTACTACCTGCGCGAACTCAGCAGTAAAATGGCTAAGGCAAAGGTAAAATCAAGAGCAAAGGATGAGTTACGCTGAGGTCGCAGTCAACTCCCTTCCGGCGCAACCAAGAACCTTCAGCTATTCTATACCACAGAATATCTGTATAAGCGTCGGGCATGCCGTATGGGTGCCTTTCGGCCCTCGGCTGGTGCAGGGTATCGTACTCTCCATTTGCGATCATCCCTCAGTCGAGGATACAAAGGATATTGCCCGGGCTATCGATTCCAAACCCATTCTCCTGCCTCATCAGGTCGAACTCTGCCGATGGATAGCTGAGCACTACCTCTCCTCCTATTTCGAGGCGGCGGCTCTAATGCTGCCCCCGGGATTTGAGCGCAAAATCATCACTTTCATTCAGCCCACCACCAGCATTTCCGAGGCCACGGCCGCATCATTAACTGCGAAGCAAAGGAAGCTGCTCTCACTGCTGAAATTTGAGGACAAGATCGAGTTGCGAGCGCTCAAGAAGATAGCAGGTCGAGATAGAATAGAGGCCACAGTTGACCAGCTTGCGCGCAAGGGACTTATAGTCAAAACACAGGAGCTGGAAAGGATCAAAGTTAGCCCTCGACTGGAAACACAAATAAGGCTCGCAATCTCCGCAGACGAAGCACTTGAAACCATACCTATTCTTGAACGAAAGAAGGCCACCAAGCAGGCGAATCTGCTCAGGCTGCTGACAGAAGAGCCTGGCCCCATAACACTTGCAGACGTGAGAAGGCAGTTCGCCTTAGCTACTACAACGATACAAGCGCTCTGCCACAAAGGACTTATCTCCATCGAGAAAGTCAGGGTACAAAGAGATCCACTGGCACACCGCACTTTCGCTCCATCATCCCCACCCACACCCACCCGGGCACAGGAAAAGGCCTGGTTGGAGATTAGCGCCGAGATCAGGCGGCCCGCCAGTGGTAACATCTTCCTGCTCCACGGCGTGACCGGCAGCGGAAAGACGGAAATCTACCTGAGAGCACTGGAGCAAGCGAAGCAGATGGGCAAGCAAGCCATTGTTCTTGTCCCGGAAATCGCACTCACCCCACAAACCATCAACCGTTTCGCGGCACGATTCCCCGACAGGGTGGCCGTGCTTCACAGCAGGCTATCTATAGGCGAGCAATTCGATGTATGGCAACGTATCAAGGATGGCGACTTCGATGTCGTCATCGGCTCAAGGGGAGCGCTCTTTGCGCCCCAGCCCGATCTCGGGCTTATCGTCATAGATGAAGAACACGAATGGACCTACAAGCAGCAGGAACAGCAGCCGCGTTATCACGCCCGCGACGTTGCCATCAAGCTGTCAGAGCTCACAAACGCAGTGGTAATCCTTGGAAGCGCCACTCCAGATATCGCAAGCTACTACCGGGCACAGAGAGGCGAATTTCGACTACTGCCGCTCCCCGAAAGAATCTCTAGCGGAGAAATATCCCCTCTCCCCAAGGTCGAGACCGTAGACCTGCGCCGTGAATTGAGAGAGGGTAACAAAAGTATCTTCAGCAGGTCCCTGACCAAATCCATCGCCGAATCCCTTGTCGCAAATGAACAGGTGATTTTGTTCCTCAACCGCAGAGGAACAGCCACCTTTGTTCAATGCCGTGATTGCGGATTCGTGATGAAGTGCCGACGCTGCGATGTCTCCCTGACCTACCACATGGCCGGGGATAACCTGATCTGCCACCATTGTAACTATAAAGCTAAAATACCCTACGTTTGCCCCGTCTGCTTGAGCAGGCGTATTAAATTCCTTGGCATCGGGACTCAGAAGGTGGAAGAGGAGGTGGCGAAGCTTTTCCCCGGAGCAAGGCTTCTGCGCTGGGACCGTGATGTTACCAGAGGGAAACACTCGCATGAACAGATCATGGAACGGTTCTTGTCACACGAAGCAGATATCCTGATTGGAACTCAGATGATTGCAAAAGGGCTCGACCTGCCTTTAGTTACGCTTGTCGGAGTGATCAATGCCGATATCGGACTTTACCTTCCTGACTTTCGCTCCAGTGAGCGTACTTTCCAGGTCCTGGCCCAGGTAGCCGGCAGGGCAGGTAGAGGAAAGAGCGGTGGCAGGGTCATTATTCAGAGCTATACCCCGGAGCACTACGCCGTGGCTGCTGCAGCAAAACACGATTATGCGACCTTCTATGAGCAAGAAATCGCCTTTCGCCGCCAGCAAGGTGACCCGCCGTTCAGCCGGCTGGCACGTCTCGTATACACCCATACCAACGCCACCCAATGCCAGAAAGAGGCGGAAAGGATGTACCATCTCCTCGAGCAGGAGAAGGCTCGCCAGGGGATACCCGATACCACCCTGTTTGGCCCATCCCCCGCCTTCGTACATCGGTTGCGGGGCAGGTTTCGCTGGCAGATAGTAGTACGCAGCCCGGACCCCACTCCCCTGCTCTCACAGCTACATCTGCCACAGGGCTGGTCAATAGACATTGACCCCGCTAGCCTGATTTAACCTTTACAATAAGCCATAGTTAGACTATAATCTCCCTAATTGCCAAAATTTAATACAGAATGTTAAGCTCACACATTTAGCCATGTCTGTTCTGCCTCTCACCATGATGGACAATCCCGTGCTTCATCAGAAAGCGAAGCGGGTGCGAAAAATCGACGACTCTATTCAGAAGCTTATCGACGACATGATCGAGACCATGCAGCACACCGGAGGGGCGGCAGGCCTGGCCGCACCCCAGGTTGGAATCCCGCTGCAGGTAGTTGTAATCGAGTTGCTTGAGTCAGGTTTGATTACACTCATCAATCCGCAGCTAGTGAAAAGCTCGGGAGAGCGTGAAGTCATGGAGGGATGCCTCAGCCTGCCCGGATACAGGGGCGTTATAAAGCGCGCAGAATCAGTAACGGTTAAGGGACGCGACCGCTATGGGAAAGAGGTCCGTATAAAGGCGGAGGGGCTTTTAGCCCAGGCTCTACAGCATGAGATTGACCATATAAACGGGATCGTCTATGTCGATCACCTGGAGAGCATGGACGATCTGTATAAGGCCGAGGCAGAGGATGAAGATGAATCAGGTCGTATCTAGGAGCACAGACCTTAGGCCGCTTAGTGCCTTCAAAGTCTATCAACCATCCCACGTATATTTTTTTAAAGAAAAAGAATCACTGAATGACAAAGCTCACTAAAGAGAGAATGACGATTCTTGCCCCAGAGGAGGCGGTTTCACTCCTGACAAAGCTGGAAAAGTTCCTTCAACAGCGCAGCGTCGAGTGTTACGTTGTTGGAGGCTTTGTCCGCGATGCGCTCTTGGGGCGACAAAATAGCGATATCGACATCGTTGTAAGTGGCGATGCTACATCAATCGCCTCTTATGTAGCAAAGGCTCTTGGCACCCGAATGGTGCCCCTGGACGAGGTCAACCAGATATCCAGGGTAATACTCTCCCAAGCCGGAGGTAATTGGCATCTCGATTTCGCTGCCATGCGCGGCAGCATTGAGGAAGACCTCCGATACAGGGATTTGACCATCAATGCTATCGCCGTAAATTTGACCGACATCAGAAGTGAGCGTTCCAGTGTTCGAATCATCGATCCATTGGATGGCCGGCATGACCTGAGCAACAGGATAATTCGCGCAGTAAGCAAAGACAGTTTTAAGCAGGACCCCGCACGGCTCATCAGGGCAGTCCGGCTCGCCGCAACGCTTGATTTCTCCATAGCACCATCCGCGGAAGCTCTAATACAGCGCGACCATGAACTCGTGACCACAGTAGCGCCGGAACGTCTTCGAGACGAGCTATGCTACATTCTTGAGACCCCGAGATCATACCTGTCTCTCCGACATCTGAACCGTCTTGGCCTGCTCGACCTGCTGATGCCTGAGCTAGCCACGGCTAAGAAGGTACAACAGCCAAAGGAGCATTTTTGGGACGTTTTCGACCACTCTCTGGAAACAGTAGCCGCTGTGGAACGCTTGCTCCGGCAGCAGCGTAGCGAACAGGAAGATGACCTCCTGAAATCCGTACCCTGGACACCGGATATCGCTCATTACTTCGCCCGGCGAATCGCAGGGGGACAGACCAGAGGAGCAGTATTAAAGCTCGCGGCACTGCTCCATGATATCGGCAAGCCAATCACGAAAACAATAGAGCAAAATGGCAAGATGCGCTTCCTGGGGCATGCCCAGGAAGGCGCGGCCCTTGTAGCTCAACTCATGAAGCGGCTTAGATTTAGTAATCGCGAGATCAAGATTGTTCAGCTAATGACCGAACACCACATGCGCCCCGGATACCTGGTAGGCGAAGATATGCCAACGCGCCGTGCCATCTACAGGTATTTCCGGGATACAGCAGAGGTGGGTATCGATACGCTGTTCCTTGGCCTCGCCGACCATTTTGCGGCCAGGGGACCCACGCTCGACCCCGAAGAGTGGCGGAAGCAAGCCGAGACAATGCAATATATGCTTGACAAGTGGTTTCAGGATCAATCTACAGTAGTCCCGCCAAAGCTGATTGATGGTCATACACTTATCGATGAGCTTGGACTAACACCCGGTCCACAGATCGGGGAGCTTCTGGAGATTGTAAGGGAAGCGCAAGCCACGGGGGAGATAGAGACCGCTGAAGAAGCACTCGAATTAATAACCAGACGGTTGGGGAGAAACTAGTGAAGCGCGGAAACGCCATCAGGCTCGCTCTTATCGCTCTCCTGGTCAGCCTTGCCCTGTCGGAGGTGCTGATCCCGAATGCGCCCAGCATAAGTGAAAGCAGCCCCGGCAACAACACTTTAGGGATGAGGCTTGGTCTGGACCTCAGCGGCGGCATACACCTTGTCTACGAGGCTGACCTGTCAGAAATAGGCAACGAGACCGCTGCAGAAGCCATGGACGGCGTTGTGGATATCATCAGCAGAAGAGTAGACGCCTATGGGGTTTCCGAGCCCATTATCCAGAAACAGGGCGGCGACCGTATATCCATTCAACTCCCCGGTATCAAGGATATGCAGGCCGCAGTCAACCTCGTCGGCCAGACAGCAGAGCTTGATTTCAGAGAGCTGACTTCAGAGAGCTGGGAATTAGTCTCACAATTTATCGATCAAGGGCTGCAACTTGATTATGAGACCCTTACCCAGGAGGGCAATATAGAATGGATTCCGGCAACCGCGATAGACAGCGATGGTCAAGAGGTCCACTTGACTGGCAAATACCTCAAGAGGGAAACCTATGTTGAGATCGACCAAAACACCAACGAGCCAAGGGTCCGATTCGAGTTCGACGGCGAGGGAGCAGATCTGTTCGCCGAGATAACAGGACGGCTTATCGAGAAACCCCTGGGCATCTTCCTCGATGATGAGTATGTCTCAAGTCCTATAGTGAGATCCAAGATCGAGGGGGGAACCGGTGTCATTGAAAATATGAATCTCGATGATGCCCGTGATCTGGCCATCTTGCTTAACGCTGGCGCGCTGCCTGTTGCTCTCGGCCATTGGGACCGGGGCACTTTTCTTTCCGGACCAGCGGTACAGGATGAGGTAGACCCAACCCTGGGCGCCGATTCGCTAAAGAAGAGCCTCATTGCCGGTGTAATCGGCCTTATACTGGTTCTACTGTTCATGGCACTTTTCTACCGACTCCCCGGTGTACTGGCCGGCTGTGCCTTGATCATATATGGCATTCTGGTGCTGGCAGCGTTCAAGCTGATACCAGTTACACTCACACTCGCTGGAATCGCTGCTTTCGTCCTGTCCATTGGTATGGCAGTCGATGCTAACGTTCTTATCTTTGAGCGTTTAAAGGAAGAGCTGAGGGCAGGACGAACTCTCGGTGGCGCCATCGAAGCCGGCTTCAACCGCGCGTGGACAGCGATTCGAGATAGTAATGTGACCACCCTCATCATCTGCGGCATCCTATACTGGATGGGTAACAACTTCGCAGAGCCCAGGGTGATGGGATTTGCCCTTACCCTGGCCATTGGCGTAGCGCTCAGTATGTTCACCGCCATCGTAGTCACCAGGACTTTCTTACGTCTATTTGTGGGTACAGGCCTGGCGGGCCGTCTCTGGCTTTTCGGGGCACAGAGGCCCGAGAAAACATCGGGTTCCGAGGAGTGAGGATAGTTGTTTGATTTTGTAAGCAAAAGGAAATGGTTCTTCCTGGGTTCAGGAGTGGTGATTCTTATCGGCATCATCTCGCTGATAGTATCCGGGCTGAACCTGGGCCTTGATTTTAAGCCAGGGGTTACCATGACCCTGGTCTTCAGTGAGCCAGTAGAGCAGGAAAGCCTGAGAGCCAGTCTTGCCGAAATAGGCTACTCCGACGCCGTAATCCAGCACAGCCCCAAAGATGCCTTTCTCCTAGAGGACTTCGCCCCGGACCCACAAGAAAAAGACCAGCTGGCGGAGGAACTTCAGGCAGAGTTCGGCACAACGACCAGGACAGCCGCATTTGCCCCGGAGGGAGTGGGTAATGGAACGCTTGCCCTCATATTCGGTAAAACAGTATCAGAAGTGGATTTGGGAGATGAGCTGGACAATCTGGGCTATGGAAATATAACCTTCACAAGTGCCTCACTGGACTCCTTCCTGGTCCGCATTGGCGAACGCGAGGAGCAAGATTCTGAGGCAGCAGCCACGGATATTCCAGAGCAGGACAGGATTAAAGAAGCGCTGCTGGCTGAATTCGGGCCTGTGGACTACCTTGAATATGATTCAATCTCGCAGGCAGTAGCTTCGGAGCGAGTTCGCTACACAGGATACGCCATGTTAGTGGCCGCAATAGGCATTCTCCTTTATATTGCCTGGTCCTTCCGTAAACTGGTCAGTTCATTCCGCTTCGGGGTATGTGCTATCCTGGCCCTGATACACGACGTCCTGATTGTTCTGGCGGTTTTCTCTCTCTTCAGACTAGAGGTCAACTCCATGTTTATTATTGCGGTGCTTACTGTTATCGGCTACGGAGTAAATAATATCATCGTGGTCTTCGACCGCATTCGTGAGAACAGGTCGCGCCATCTCAACGCTACTTTCGACACTACCGTCAATATCAGCATAACTGAGACCTTGACCAGGTCACTCAACACCAGCCTGACCACACTTCTCGTCCTCCTCGCCCTCGCTCTCTTCGGTGGTCCGACAATCTACAACTTCGTCCTGGCCCTGATTATCGGTGTGGTCGCCTGTACATACAGCTCGCTGTTCATTGCCAGCCAGTTGCTGGTTGCATGGGACCACGGTGAACTGGCACGGCTCTTCAAATGGATACCGATACGCCGCAAGGAAAGCTAGGCAATAGCAGTGGGGTGAACCCCCTGCCCGAGCCAAAGAACCATTCCTCAACTACACTATATCTCAAGCTTAAACACCTCCAGTACTTCTGACCAGGCATGAATATAAACTAAAGTCCTGGTCGAAATCAGTACCAAAATCGCATTGTAAAGTCGCTTAGTGTCCAATAGAATTCCAATCAGAAGTACAATATCAGCACACTATAGTAAGCAATAAAATAAAAAGCGGCCGCATAGGTAACCCAAGCATGCGACCAAAGGTTCGGAGTACCATGGAAATAAAAAGCGGTAAGGTAAAAGAGATTTGGGGACGGAAATTCAGGATCGTCAAACATGGCCTGGATGAAGCTGACGTATTCTCTTTTGTCGCTAACCTGATAGACCAAAACAACGATTATGCTCAAAAGCTGGAGAACCTCGACACCCTATTAAGATTCGCCGAGAACACCGTAATCGAGGCTAAAAAGCAGGCGGAGAGCAGCAGGACCGAGATCGAGGAACAAGCGAACAGAAGGGCCAGTGAGATTATCATCGAGGCAGAAGAGCAAGCCAAAGCAGATGCGGAGATAATCATAATGGAGGCGCGGGAGAAAGCCAGAGCAGACGCAGAGAAGGTTCTTGCTGAAGCGGAAGAGCAGGCAAAAGGAATAAACGAAGAAGCAGAAAGAGCCCTCGCTGACGCCTCTAAGCGGGCAGAGGAGCAAAAGACAGCGAAGGCAGAAGCGGAGAAAGTCCTTGCCGAGGCGGAAGAAACCTCTCGCAAAAAAGTGTCAGAAGCAGAACGGCAGGCTCAGGATATCCTGAAATTATCCGGAGAAGAATCAGAACAAATCAAAGCCGATGCGGAGGAAGAAGCCACCAGAATTATTTCCGAGGCCAGGCAAAAAGCCCAGGAATCAGCAGAAACTATAATAGCGGCAGCCGAAGAGCAGGGACAGAAAATAATCAGCGTAGCTGAAGAGAAGGCGAAATTAATCAATGAGAAGGCAGAGAGCGAAGCGCTACCTATCAGGCAAGAAGCTGAGGAGTTATTACAGAAAAGCAAGAAGCTGACAGAACGCGATATTAGAGAGAAGTTCCGAAGTGTTCATCAGGAGATGCTCTCAAGCCTGGGGCTGGATGAATTACAAGAGATCATTGTCCCACCCGTGGATGAGGAAAAAAAAACCGAACCACCTGAATCAGCAGGTACCGTAATTATTGAGGCAGAGTTCGAAACCGGGGGAATACAAGAACAGCAGCCCCTCAGCGAGCAAGCAGAAACTGAGGCTGAATTTGAACAGGAACCCGCAGCATTTGCTCAGGAAGAGCCATTAGTTGTAGATGCCATAGAATCCGAAGAAATACAGCTCCCTGCTGAGCAAATAGAGGATGAGGTTGAGCCTGAAGAGGAACCCGAGGCATTTGCTCAGGAAGAGTCATTAGTTGTAGATGCCATAGAATCCCAAGAAACACAGCTCCCTGCTGAGCAAGCTGAGGCTGAAATTAAGCCTGAACAGGAAACCGAGGCATTTGCTCAGGAAGCGGCGTTAGCCGTAGATTCTGCAGAACCCGAAGAAAGACAGACCCCTGCTGAGCAAGCAGAGGCCGAGGTTGAGCCTGAAGAGGAACCCGAAGCATCTGCTCAGAAAGAGGCGTTAGCCGTAGATTCCGCAGAACCCGAAGAAACACAGCCCCCTGCCGAGCAAGCAGAAGCCGAACAGGAGAACCATCCTCTTTATGAGGGCACAGTGGAACTCAAGATTCCACCCCCGATACCTTTCGATCGGATGTTGCAACTGCACAAGAACCTGAAACAGATCCCCGGAATAGGCGTAACAAACGTTCAACGTCTCGGGGATAAGGGTCTGACGATGGAACTCCGCGTACATAACCCGCTCCCGCTTCTCAAGATCATCGGAGACTTACCCGAAGTAGAGAATGTTTCTGACGACGCGTTAAAGGGAGCTCACGGGACAGCGCTTGCCCGACGGTCGAAAAATAAACCACGCTCCAGCACGCTCGTAGTAAATATCAAAGAATAGGACCACGCTCTGCTGGCTGCTCATCCCCTGACGACCTGTCATCATCTGCCATGACAACGTTTAGCCTACAAATTTTATGTCAAGTCTGGAACCCCGTACCTGGCCAGCCTGAGTGCTCCCGCTCCGTGCTCAAAATCCCCTTAAAACATCTTGACAATATCAATATATTGTGTTACCTTATGCTTCCGTCACAATATATTGATTGGCACGGGTCTTTTACTATGAAGTGTCCCCATTGTAATTACGCAGACTCTAAAGTGACCGACTCGCGGGATGTGGATGATATCGTCCGCCGCCGCCGCCAGTGCCTCAGCTGTGGCTTCAGATTCACCACCTACGAGAGAATCCACACAGGCAATCTGGTTATCATTAAGAAAGACCTGCGCCGCGAGCCGTTCAACCGCGAGAAGATGGCATCAGGCATACGCAAAGCCTGCGAGAAGCGCCCTCTTCCCACAGGGACAATAGAAAAACTTGTGGACGACATCGAGAGCGGGCTCCTGGGCTCGGGCAGGGCTGAGATTCAAAGCTCAGCGGTTGGAGAAGCAGTCATGGACAGGTTGAAGGAAATCGACCATATAGCTTATATTCGTTTCGCCAGCGTCTACCGCGATTTCGCCGATATAACCAGCCTGAAAAGGGAGGTGGACACCCTCGTCGCCGGAAGACCTGCCGCCAGCCAGCTTCCGCTTATTCCCGAAGGGGAGTTCAGCACCCTGGATAAAAGAAAGAGAGCCAGCCCTTCAGGACATCTTTAACAACCGATCGAAGGTAACTCCAATAACAGGACGATAGCTATGAGCAGCGGTAATAATGGAAAGAACAGTAAAACGGAGCGCTCTCTGCGCAACAGGGTTGCCCGTGCCATCTTCGCCTCCGCTGAAACAATGGGCATATCCGATAGGGAGATGATAGAGGGACTCGCCGATCAGGTTATCGAGCGCCTTGACCGCATCCCCACCCTCCCCGGAATGGAGGACTTCGCCCCCGCGATTAGAAGGCCTGTTCAGGAGACGGAAATCAGGTCTATTGCGAGAAGCATCCTCGCCGAGAGGGGCCCCGAGACATTTGTCCCGATTGTGGCGAAGGAGGAAACGGCACCGGTCAAAGCCCCGAAAGCCAGGGTTAAAAGCAAGGATGAAGAGAGGGTGCAGGTAGATATCTCGCCAAACGCCAGGGCGGTACTGGAGAGAAGGTACCTGGTTAAGGACAAAAAGGGTCGAGTTATCGAGAGCGTCGAAGATATGTTCCAGCGCGTGGCACACCATATCGCCTCAGCCGACCTGCTCTACGATTCCAAAGCCGACATCAAGGCGAGGGAAGACGAATTCTACAGGATGATGGCAAATCTGGAGTTTCTGCCTAACTCACCAACATTGATGAATGCAGGTCGCGAGTTGGGGCAGCTCTCCGCCTGCTTCGTGCTGCCTATCAAGGACTCCATGGAGTCGATCTTCGACTCGGTGAAGCACACCGCCCTGATCCACAAGAGCGGAGGCGGCACCGGCTTCTCTTTCTCCCGCCTGCGGCCTGAAGGCTCCGCGGTAGGCTCGACGGGCGGGGTGGCCAGCGGCCCGGTATCATTCATGAAAGCCTTCGATGCCGCTACCGACGTCATTAAGCAGGGTGGTAAGCGGCGGGGAGCTAATATGGCAATCCTGAACGTCGATCATCCTGACATATTGAAATTTATCACCTCCAAGGAGGACTATACTTCTCTCACAAACTTCAATATCTCCGTGGCAGTGACCGAGGAGTTCATGAAGGCGGTGGAGAGCAACAGCGACTACGAGCTGATCGAACCCCACACCAGGAAGGTGGTCGGCAAGCTCAACGCGAGCGAGGTATTCGACCGCATGGTTGATAACGCGTGGAGGAACGGCGACCCGGGCATCGTGTTCCTCGACCGTGTGAACAGGGATAACCCGACTCCGAAGCTGGGAAGTGTCGAGAGCACCAATCCCTGTGGCGAACAGCCCCTTCTCCCTTACGAATCGTGTAATCTGGGGTCCATTAACCTCTCGAGGATGGTCTGTGAGAAAAACGGCGCACCGGACATAGATTATGTCAAGCTCTCCGGGGCTGTAAGGCTGTCTGTCAGATTCCTGGACAATGTCATAGACGTAAATAAATACCCCATACCAGAGATCGATGAGACTACTAAGGCCACCCGAAAGATCGGCCTCGGCGTAATGGGATTCGCCGACCTGCTCATCAGGCTGGGGATACCCTACGACTCCCAGAAGGCGCTTGATACCGGAGAAGAGCTAATGAAGTTCATCAGCGACGAGTCCACGGAGGCCTCCAGGGAACTGGCTGAGGAGAGAGGCGTGTTTCCCGCTTTCAAAGACAGTATCTACGACAAGCCCGATGGCCCCCGCATGAGAAATGCTACCAGAACCACCATCGCTCCCACCGGCACCCTGAGTATCATCGCCGGCTGCCCCAGCGGCATCGAGCCACTATTCGCTTTGAGCTATACGCGCACCATACTGGAGGGCACGCAGCTAGCGGAGATAAACACCCTGTTCGAAGAGGCAGCGAAGAGGGAAGGGTTCTATTCCGAAGAACTGATGCAAAAGGTCGCCGAGAAGGGCAATCTGCCCGATATAGAGGGCATTCCAGAGAAGGTGAAAAATCTGTTCATCACCTCTCACGACATCACCCCCGAGTGGCACGTCAGGATGCAGTCCGCATTTCAGAGGTTTACCGATAACGCTGTCTCCAAGACAGTCAACTTCCCTCACGACGCAACAAGGGAAGACGTGGCGCGGGTATATATGCTGGCCTACAAGGAGGGCTGCAAGGGCATAACTATCTACAGGGACAGGAGTCGTGACAGCCAGGTGTTGAGCATCAACACGGACAAACCGGTGGAAGAGAAAGAGCCCGGGCGAGTTCCCAGAGCGCGTCCGATCACCACTACCGGCGTAACGGAGAAGGTGGCTACCGGCTGTGGAAATCTATATATAACGGTCAACTTCGATGAGGAAGGCGTGCTGTGCGAGCTGTTCTGCGCACTGGGCAAGGCCGGTGGCTGCGCATCAGCACAGCTCGAGGCTATCACCAGGCTGATCTCCCTGGCGCTGAGGTCCGGTGTAGAGGTGGAATCGATTATCAAGCACCTGAGAGGAATCAGATGCCCTTCCATCGCCTGGGACAGGGGACACGCTATCCTCTCATGTCCCGACGCCATCGCCGGTGTCCTGGACAGGCACCGGACCTACGAAATGCTTGAAACCAAGACTGAAGTTAAGGCCAAGCCCAAGACTAACCCCAAAGCCGATAACAAAGATAACAGCGAGACCGGGAACATGACGGGGCAATGCCCCGAGTGCGGCAGCCTGCTTATTTTCCAGGAAGGCTGCTTCATCTGCAAGGCGTGTGGATATACAAAGTGCTAGCGACCAGGAGAATACCTGCAAACATTAAAAAGGGGTAGCCTGGAGCGGATACTACAACCTACCCGTAACTCTCCGATAAGCTCGCAGCAACGTGAACGATTCATGACATGGAAAGCGGTCAAAGAGGCCAGGCGAAGGCTGGGGAAGGAGAAGGGTACCGTCTACAAGGACTGGGGCGGGAGAATCCACATTGCCCTCATTTACCCGAATTCCTACTATCTGGGAATGTCCAACCTCGGCTTCCAGACTATCCACGGATTTCTTAACAGCTACGAAAAGATAGTCTGCGAGCGTGTTTTCTGGGAATTAAAAGGGGGAAGCGGTGAAGAGCCCGTCAGCCTCGAATCTCAGCGTCCCCTTCCCGACTTCGACGTCCTCGCCTTTTCCATCTCCTACGAACTGGATTACTTCAACATAGTCCGAATCCTAAAAGCCAGCGGCATCCCCCTGTATGCTGCCGACCGCAACGAAACCCACCCCCTGGTGATCGCCGGCGGACCCTGCGTAACCGCCAATCCCCTGCCTCTCTCAGCCTTCTTCGACTGCTTCGCTATCGGCGAAGGAGAGGCTATTCTGCCCCGCGTGACCGGTATCCTGACCGAAGGAATTGAAAGCGGGAAGGACGAGCTGCTCAAAGAGCTGGCTTCAGTTCCCGGAGTCTATGTCCCCTCATTGTACAGCGGCACTCCCGTCAGGCGGCAGTGGCTGGCTGACCTGGATTCCGTGACCACCACTTCGGTAATTCAAACGCCGGATACCGAACTCAGCGATATACACCTCATTGAGATCGCACGCGGCTGTGGCTGGGGCTGTCGTTTCTGCCTCGCCGGGTTCTGGTTCAGGCCGTTTCGCTTCCGCCCTCTGAAAAGCCTGCTGGCTCAAGCTGAGAACGGCCTGAAATACGGCAGGAGATTAGGTCTTTTAGCCGCCGCCGTCTCAGACCATCCCGGGATAGATGAGCTTGTGTTGCAGTTGAGGCAAATGGATGCCGAGATATCGGTTAGCTCGCTGCGAATCCAGCCTCTATCCGAAAAGGTTCTCCGTGCTCTTACCGATAGCGGCACACATACCGTATCCCTTGCCCCGGAGGCAGGCTCCGAGAGATTGCGCCGGATCATCAACAAGGGCGTAACGGAGGACGACATAGTCAAAGCGGTTGACACAGTCGCAGAGCAGGGTTTAAGGTATGTCAAGCTTTACTTCATGATCGGACTGCCAACTGAGACAGACAATGATATCGAGGAGCTAATCAGGCTGACCCACACCCTGAAGGGTCGAATAGAGCGAACGGGATGCCGTGTCGCACTCACGGTGGAGCCCTTTGTGCCCAAGGCGGGCACTCCTTTTCAATGGCTTGCGATGGCCCCCGAAGACGTGCTTCGCCGCCGCGTGAACCGAATCAAGAACAGCCTCTCCAGAAGCGGCATCGAGGTCAGGTCAGAGAGTGTGGCATGGAGTACGGTACAGGGGGTGCTGTCCCGGGGCGACGCAGGGTTGAGCGCGGCACTGGCCGGTATGTCAGGCAATTCCCTGGCCGCCTGGCGTCAAGAGCTGGAGAAATACGACATGAGTATCGATTTCTACATACACCGTGAAATACCTTTCGATGAGCCTCTGCCCTGGTCAGTAGTTGACTCCGCCGTTACAAGGGATTACCTCCGTGAGGAATTGGAGAAGTCACGCACCGGTGCTCAAAGCCCGCCGTGCCCACCGAAAGACTGCCACAAATGCGGGGTATGCTGATATATGACAATAGACGTACAGCAAGAGGGTCCGATTGGGAGGTAACACTTCTGTGGGAATAGAAGCTACAAGCAGTGTGCCTTGGGATATGGTAGCTGCTATTTCCGCACTTGCAGGGCTTTTAATACTTCTAGGATGGCAAATCATTTATCAGAGCATTCTAAAACCTAGATTAGAGGTTCGAAAGGCTAGGAAGCCTTGCGAGATTCACTTCCTAATACCTGAACAGCATAAGCGGATATTAAGTTACGCTAGCCAGGATGACAAAGAACACTTGGTTGATGAGCTCACTTTACCAAGCAATTCACTAGTGACTATCGAGCTATGGATAAAGCCAAAGATGAACTTCCACGAGAGTGAGTTCTATTTTGGCTGTGAAGGAGATGATGTAACCAAACCACGGCCTATCGAATATGACAATCGCTTCGTTGAAAGAGGGCTAGCAAGTAAAGCTAGCCCAGAGACGGATCGCAATCATTACGTGGATCACCACGCCTATTACCATGTAAGGACAGAGCGAGACTTGATAAGTAGTGAAGTTTATGTCAGGGGTTTCAGTTTGAAGACAATAGCCGAAGGAAAATATACAGCGCGAGTGTTCTTTCATACTTCCAAAGTGCTCGGAAGAGCCGATATATCGATAAGGGTGGAGGATCAGCCCACCACAGAAATGCGGTGTGCTATCCACAAATCATGTTTCATCAAACCAATGCGCCAGACTAATGGCAATAATGTTGTGTAGAGAAGGTAGAGTGGGTGAAGTGAAACGTAACCCACCGCTCTGATATGCATAGTTAGGGAATAAGATATGCCTGAATATCGCAGAGCTCGGCTAACTGGAGGAACTTTCTTCTTCACCGTCGTCACGTATAAAAGGTATCCGATATTCAAGGATAAAGACGCCGTTGATCTGTTGAATAGATGTTTCCAGGCAGTGGCTGTCGAATATCCTTACAAGATAGAGGCCATTGTGATTCTGCCCGACCATCTTCCCTGCATCTGGACATTGCCCGATAGCGATTTCGACTTCTCAACGAGGTGGAAGCTCATTAAAATAGCCTTCACTCGTAGTTATTCCGGAGGCAAGGCGGAGGTAACCTCGGAATCGATGCGAAAGAAGAAGGAAACAGGTGTCTGGCAAAGAAGGTTCTGGGAACACAGGATTCGGGATCAGGAGGACTTCAACCGACATTGTGATTACATTCATTACAATCCCGTTAAGCACGGATTGGTGAATTTGCCCATAGAGTGGAAAAACAGTAGCTTTATGGAATTTGTTAAAAAGGATTTCTATGATGAAAGCTGGGGAGCCATGATACAAGAAGAACTCATGGCGATGGATTTGGAATGAGATGATGGTGGGTTTCGCTGCGCTACACCCACCCTACGTTATGTTAAATTGTTAAACTTTAGAATATGTTTATGTATAACAATTTTTACGGGGTAAATCTGAATGGGTGTTGCTCTTAGTATTGTTGCTGCATTGCTAATGGGTCTAAGTCTAATTATCCCCAAGAGTATCTACCTCCGGTTAGAAGAAAAGGCCAAACAGATCCCTGAATATTTCGAAGACCAGAAGGATACATGGGGAATTCTAGGGAAGAAGTCACTTATAAGCTCTGCAATAATTACAATTCTCATTGTATTTGGGTTCATTATCTATGGTTTATGCAAGGATATTCCACGAGGGGAACTATCCGCATCGTACATAGCAATATCCAGTATATTGCTGCTAACAGGAGCGATAATTGGTATTATAATATTGAGCACATCAAGTCGTGCCTTGTCAAAGCTGTACGTTAAGTGGAACTCCAGTAGAACAGCAGACATAGCTTACATCAGATTTACAGTAATCTGGATAATAGGCCTAACACTTGCCGTGTTGGCTTTATTACTATTACGGTTTGCACCTCTGCCTCTTGTATCTTTGTTATTAGGATTTGCTGCTGGGGCTCTTTTTATGGAAATTGTGCTAGGGTTCGCACCATGGCTAAAGAAATTCATAACATATGAAACTTTCGAAAATAAAATCATAGCTCGCTTTGGTTTCTTGCTCTTGGTCATCAGCATAATAATACAAATTTTTTAATAAACGAGACAAAGGGAGTAAAGCTGCCAGCGGTAGGGTGGGTGAAGTGAAACGTAACCCACCAACTGGAGAAGGCACGCGCCGGTGCCCAAAGCCCGCCGTGTCCACCGAAAGACTGCCACAAATGCGGGGTATGCTGATATATGAGCATTGAACAAAACGTCCGAGATGTTGAGCGGCGCATCGCCCATGCCTGCGAGCGGGCTGGGCGGTCACCCGATGAGGTGACGCTGGTCGCCGTGACCAAGACTATAGCCGTCCCCGCTATCGAGGCAGCTTTCAACGCCGGCATCAGGAACTTCGGTGAGAACAGGCTCCAGGAAGCCAAGCCCAAGATCGAGCAGCTCGCGAGCTTGCGGCCCGACCTGACCTGGCACATGGTAGGGCACCTCCAAACCAACAAGGCCAAGACAGCGGTGGACATTTTTGATATAATCCATAGCGTTGATTCGCTAAGGCTGGCGGAGACCCTGAGCGGGCGCGCTCAAAAGAACCTGCCCGTTCTCATTGAGGTTAATATCTCCGCTGAGGCAACTAAAAGCGGCTTGCTGTTACCCGAGGTTGACGAGACTATAAGGCAGATCGGCAGGCTGCCTCATATCGAGATACTGGGGTTGATGACCATTGCTCCCTGGGTGAGCGATGCCGAGGAGGTCCGCCCCGTTTTCCGCCAGTTGAGGCAGCTGCGAGACGCACTCGGGCTCAGGCACCTCTCCATGGGGATGACCGATGACTTCGAGGTCGCCATCGAAGAAGGTGCAACGCTGGTGAGGATCGGTCGAGCGATCTTCGGCGAGAGGAGACCGGGTTGAGGAGAAGAAGATGAGAATCGCCTTTATCGGATGCGGTAATATGGGGGAGGCAATGATGTCAGCCGTGCTCGGACAAAGTGTGTTCGCGCCGGATGAGATATGCGCCTGTGATATTGACCGGGCTCGCCTAAAAACAATTGGAGGAAGGTACAAGGTCAGTTGCAACTCCGACATTAACAGCGCAATAAATGACTCTGAAATTGTCGTCCTCTCGATCAAGCCTCAGGTCCTGGGCAAGGTGATGAAAGAGCTGAAGGGCAAGCTAAAGGAACAGCAACTGGTGGTCTCTATTGTGGCTGGAGCAAAACTTGACACCATCGTAAAGGGACTTGGTCACGACAGGGTGGTCCGCGTGATGCCCAACACCCCGGCACAGGTTGGAGCGGGTATGAGCGTATGGACCACCACCGGCGCAGCAGGTCAAGAACAGAAGGATATGGCGCAAACCATCCTGAGGGCGATGGGCAAGGATATATACTTCTCCGACGAGCAGTATATCGATATGGCGACGGCGATAAGCGGTAGTGGACCTGCCTATATATTCCTGATTATGGAGGCGCTCATCGATGCCGCGGTGCACATTGGCCTGCCGCGGGAAGAGGCAGGGAAGCTTGTTATACAGACCGTGCTGGGTTCCGCGCGCATCGCCGAGGAGTCAGGCAAACATCTGGCACAGCTAAGGAACATGGTCACCTCTCCCGGCGGGACAACCGCTGAGGGACTACAGTGCCTGGAGGAGGGGGGAATGCGGGCTATAATAGCCCAGGCTGTCATCGCTGCCTATGAAAAAGCAGGACTTCTGGGAAGCGCAGGCAACAAATGAGTACAGCCGCTTACTTCATCTGGCTCATATTCCAGATTTTTACGTTTGCCATCTTCTTCAGGGTTATCCTATCCTGGTTTATGATAACCCCTGCAAGCACAAGCGGCTTCCTGGTCACTATCTATCAAGTCCTGTACCAGATAACCGAGCCCATTCTGGGGCCGCTGCGCAGAATCATACCCACCATAGGCATGTTTGATATATCTCCGATTGTAGCCATCATAGTACTGCAGGTTGTCGGCGAGGTGCTCGTCCGGGCCCTTTCCTAGATGTCATCGCTCCCACACTACCTCACCGCCAATGATGGTCTTCTCCACCTGGATCTCCTTTATCTCATCCGGTGCTACGCTGGTGGGATCAGCGCTTAAAACCACCAGATCGGCCAGCTTACCGACCTCAATGCTTCCCTTCACACGCTCCTCGAAGGATGAATATGCCCCGCTCAGGGTATAAAGTCCAAGCGCCTGATCGGGGGAAACAGCCTCCTCCGGAGAAAGGACCTGCCCGCTCTCGGCCCTGCGTGTGACCGCGGCGTAAATACCTATTAGCGGGTTACAGGGCGCCACCGGGCAATCAGAGCTCCCGGCCGGTCTGAGCCCGCTCTCAAGGAAAGACCTCGTCCGATACAGCCACGGCAGTTGCGCAGCGGAGACATCCTGTAGATACCGTTCTCCGCTGTAGAAAATAAACGCCGGCTGAGTGACAACCAAAGCGTCGATAGCTTTTAAGCGCTGCAGCAGGGGAGGGGGACACACAGAGCAATGCTCCAGGCGGTGACGATGGTCATCCTTCGGGGCCTGACGCAGACAGTGTTCCAGGGCAACAACAGCCGCTTCCACCGTGCCCTCTTCGACAGCGTGTATGGCTACCTGAAAACCGCCCCGATGCGCCGCAAGAACCCCTTCATTAAGGTCTTCCTGTGACGGGTTGAGCCGTCCTCCGACCTCATCCAAGGTTAACTTAACCGCGCCCAGCCTGAGTCCGCTGTCACCATATCCGGGGTACAGCCCAATCTCTTTTAAATCGGCGAGGGCATGCAGCCCCGGCATCATACTGACTCTGGGAGTTAGTTCTCCGTTCTCCTTAAGTTTGACAAAGGTTTGCCAATGCTCGGTGCCATTTCTCACCGTGGCATCCTGAATTGAGGTTATGCCCGATGAAAGAAAGCTTTCATTGGCAAGCCTTATCCCCTTCCTGAGTTCCTCGTCGCTCAAGGGCGGCACAACCCGCTCGTTAATATAAGAGTTCATGCCGTAGAGCACCCCGCTGGGTTCCCCTGTCTCCAACTCACGGTCGATGAGTCCCCCCTCGGGATCCGGCGAGTCTATGGAGATGCCGGCGAGTGAAAGCGCTATGCTGTTCAGCACACAGGCATGCAAGGAGCGATGGGTCAGCTTTACCGGGTGATATGGTGCCGCTGTATCAAGGTCGTGGCGGGTGGGATGGCGACGCTCCGAGAGGTAGAACTCGTTGTAGCCGCCAGCCTTCAGCCAGGTTCCCGCTGGAACATGCTCTGCATGCTGCTTTATCCTGGCCTGAATATCCGAAATGGCTACTACCGAAGCGGGGCTGCAATCTATGCTTAACAACCTGACAGCATAGGCCAGAACATGTACATGAGCGTCATTGAAGCCAGGGGCTACCGTTTTGCCTTCACAGTCTATGATTCTGGCAGAGGCTTTGAAGAGATCGAGGTCGCTATTGGAGCCAACATGGACTATCTCCGTACCCCCCACCGCCACCAGCCCCGCATTGCGCCGCCGGGGGGCCATCGTCAGTATGTTGGCATTGTAGAGGACAAGGTCTGCCGCTAGCGCGTTCAATATTCTACAGCGCTTGTATAGATACTCTGGCCACTATAATTAAAGCGACATCAGCAGCCATGAACTAATTCGTCCAATTGTAACATCGATGTAGCTATCAACTGTGGCGCAATTCCCATACGCACCCATGCTCTCCCCGGTCCAGGGTACATCTCCACTGCTAAACCAACCGCATCTATCAAGCATCTCTTCCTTTGAGACCTCGGTTTCAATTGCCTTATCGATACTGTCGCTGATGTCAAAACCGCTGTCCTCACTGATAGCCATCGCGCGCTCCAGCCAGTCAAGCGCCCTGTTCAGACACCTCTCCACTCCATCTGTCACATCGCCAGCCTCGTCGTAGCTAATCATGGCCCTCTCCACAAAAAGGTCCGCTATCTCCAGCACAACAAGCAGCTTGATTGCCTCTATATACTCCGCACGGCCATCCTTCGGTTGATATAGCACAGCCCACTGTATAGTATCGATTTCACTCTCGATGTCGGCCAGCGGCGGTTCCTGCGCAAACGCAGGCAAAGAACTCATTAACACTAAGAGCAAAGCTAAGACTACGCTTACTATAAGTGGTTTTCTCCTCATATCTATCCCCCTCCCAATATGTCGCGTCAGCGCATACAATTATACCACGCTTGACAAAACTTATCGCGCTGATGGCATCCCGGTGGGATTGAGGCGCAAACTGACGGAGGACAATCAGCCCGGTAGGCTACTGGAACTTATGATATTGAGTTGAGGCCCGGTTCTAACGCGAGAAGACAAACTGCGTGCTTGTGTCAATAAAACTATGGTTCTCAGTATAGATGTCACTCAGGCGTACTGTGATTACCTGTGATTCGGGATAAAAGAGCCACTTTGTCTCGTAGTGCTTGAATTCACCCGACCCGAGGTTTTGTTTGATAGGGGCCGGGATGAAAAACTCCCCTTCGTTTCCATCCTGGTCCGTGGCGTATGCACCAGGGGTGAAAATAGAATAGAGACGGCTGGCCGTGAATGTCTGTCCTGTCTGGTTCTCTATTTCCCATTCAACCACAACTTCATCACCGGTCCATGAGGCTATAGTAAGTGTTATCGAGAGTCCCGTAAGCGTATGAGTGATATTCCACGTTTCGCTCACGGTAACCGGGGTAGGCGTCGGTGTAGGTGCCAGGGTAGGCGTCGGAGCACTTGTCGGCATTGGTGTCGGCCCGGGTCCTTCCTCCGGCACAGTACAGCCAACGGCCCCCACGACAAATGCCAGCAGCAATAAGGTTACTAGTTTAATAGCTAACTGCTTCATCCCGCCTCTTTCGCTAAAGACACATCACCTTCAGACCTGCGAGCCGAACGTTCACCCGAACCAGCACTGTATGAATAACGGGTGTACTATCTCCACTCCCTCAAGTACTCCAGCACAGTCACTCTATCGGTTCTCTCGACATCCCTGAATTTTGTGACCTCTCTTGTATCCGGAACCTGCCGGGTATTTATGATCACCTTTATCGGCGGCGTAACTGCGTAGGCAAAAGCCTCCACGTAATCTTCGTCGTACCGCACAATAACCTCTCTTTGCTCTCCCACATCCAGATATTGCCAGACGATTTTGCTAATGTCTTTCCCTTCCTGGGTCGTAAGATTTAAGTCAATCCGAAAGTATCCGCTTTCGACACCTGTATTCTCAATAATCACCGAGCAATCGGAGGAAGGTCTCCACCACAGGTTACTGACCTCCGTATCAATTACTTCGTAGTCTACCGGGAACTCCTCCGTGTAAGTCTCCGTTCTGAGGTAGCTTTCCGTGACAACATATGGCTCTTTCTCGTAGTAGCTGACCTCCATTATCGGGAAAAGGGCTATGACAAGAACAGCAACCAGCAGGATTCCAAGAATGACCAGCAATATTAACCTTGTCATAGTACCACGCCTGTTTGACTCAAGGTCAGGAAGCAATAATTAAATTTCGTATCCAAATTACCCTCCACCCCTTCGCCTGTAACAAGTCCCTGATACCAGGGCCTGATATTAACACATACAAAACCCAATACACACCACCATATTTGTACGAAAAAGCCGTCAAATTCAATATCGCAGATATTTCACATCCAGTCAAGGAATGCCCGCGCCCAAAATGCGGTCAGGTATCCCGGGTATATGAACGAGCGAAGACGCCTTCTGTCCGGGCCGCATTCTCACCCAAGGGGACTATAGCCCGCTTCTACAAACGTGACAATCCCCCAAACGTTTAATTTTGCCCAGTAAATGGTCTCGGATTAAGAGTTATAGGTTATCGTCGATATGCTAAAACTTACCAGTGGAAGTCTTGACTTTAGCCAGATTCTGTAGTTGAATGAGATTACGCACGCAACATAGCCACGAATATTAATAACGACTGTGGTGAAGTTAGAAGGGAGGCGACGCAGGTAAAAGAACCCTGAAGTACGTGAAAAATGACAAAAATACTGGAAAGGATCAATAAGACATGAAGAAGCTAGGTTTTATTCTCATTATTGTGCTGGCCGTGGTCTCGCTGCTGGTGGCTGGCTGCGGAGGTGGTGACGAAGAGGCCTCACCTACAGCCACGAAATCCCCCGGGGCGACAGTCACAGAGACTCCCGGTGAGTCAGTGCCCCCCACCTCCACACTACCATCCGGCGAACTGGGCGACGTTATGGGCAAAGCATCGACCATCGATTCCGTCAAGTACGATATGATAATGACAGGTCCCGGTATGCCATCAATGACTACGAAAGTATGGCTCAAACAGCTTGCAAATAAGATGAAAACAGAATCGACCATGGAGGGGGAGACTACTATCCAGATAGTAGACTGGGCTGCCGAGGTGATGTACCTGTATATGCCGTCACAGAACATGGCATACAGGATGGATTTGACTGGAGCTCCAGAATCCCCACTGGAGGGGACAGAGGCTATTGAAGACTATGATTACACCATTCTCGGCACCGAGACCCTCGACGGGAAGGTATGCCTGGTCGTCGAATGGACAAGCGAAGGGGTAACAGCGAAGTCATGGGTTTGGAAAGACAAGGGATTCCCCATCCGGGTCGAGATGGTGACCTCTCAGGGCACAACGATAATTGAGTATAAGAACATAGACTTCAGCAACATCCCGAATAGTGAGTTCGAGCTCCCGCCAGGTGTTGAGATAATGGAAATGCCGTCTTATTAGTGTAAAGACAGTAGCAGAATTATGGCGGCAGCTCTCGGTAGACCGAGGGCTGCCGCTTACCTATACTCAAGACCCCTGATCGAATCGCTATAATCCCGATGCCTCAGCGTACCTGGCCCTCTCAAGGTGCACCATAAGGATAGCGACATCCGCCGGCGTCACCCCGTATATGCGTGAGGCCTGACCCAAAGTGGCCGGCTCAAAGTGCTTCAACCTCTCTCGCGCCTCTATGCGGAAACCACCGATGCCATCATAGTTAAACCCCGCCGGAATAGGCCGTTCTTCAAGGCGTCGAACCCTCTCGACCTCGGCCATTTGCCGGACAATATAACCCTCATACTTTGCTTCGATCTCGACCTGCTCCCGCCAATCCGCCTCAAGCTCCTCCCTGCCAAAGCCAAGGTTGTCCAGCAGTTCATAGCTTGCCTCGGGACGGCGTAAAAACTCCAGGGCGCTGACGCTGCGGCCCATCGGAGCAATATGATATTTATGTAATAGAGAATCCAGCTCATTCCCGGGGCTGAAATATGTTCTTGCCAGGCGTTTCAACTCCCCGGCGATTTCCCGGCGTTTCCTCTCAACCGCATTATAACGGTCTTCCGTGATAAGGCCCAGGCTGCAGCCAACAGGTGTTAATCTCAGGTCCGCGTTGTCCTGACGCAGCAGGAGGCGGTACTCAGCCCGCGAGGTAAGCAGACGGTAGGGCTCTGTGAGCTCCCGCGTCACCAGGTCATCGATCATCACCCCAATATAAGCCTGATCGCGGCGCAGTATTATCGGAGGTCCGCCCCTGGTTTTAAGCGCAGCATTGATACCGGCAATCAGCCCCTGACCCGCCGCCTCCTCGTAGCCTGAAGTGCCGTTAATCTGCCCGGCAAAGAATAACCCGGGGACAAGCTTGGACTCCAGTGTAGCCTGGGTCTGACTGGGCGGCACGTAGTCGTACTCTATGGCATAGCCCACCCGCATCATCTCCACGTTCTCCAGAGCAGGGATTGTGCGCAGCATTGCAAGCTGAACGTCCTCGGGGAGGCTGGTGTTGGCTCCCTGTACATATACCTCGTTTGTCTGCCAGCCCTCAGGCTCCAGGAAAAGCCCGTGCGCATTCTTGTCGGCGAAGCGGACTATTTTGTCCTCTATCGAAGGGCAGTAACGGGGACCCACCCCGTTAATGAAACCCGTGAACAACGGGGCACGGTTAAGATTAGAGCGGATTATCTGATGAGTCGTTTCGTTAGTGTAGACCAGGTAGCAGGGAATCTGCTGTCTCCACCGAATAGGCCTGTCCTGAGGGTATACGGGATTGGGTGGAGAGAAGTAGAAAGGCTCCCCGGGCGGGATGAAGCTGAAATAAAGAGGCGTTTCGCTTCCCGGCTGAGGGACGGTCTTGCTGAAATCGATGGTCCTGGCGTCGAGGCGGGGAGGGGTGCCTGTCTTCAACCGCCCCAGGGTAAAACCGAGATTTCTCAGGCTTTGAGACAGCCCGTAGGCGGCGAATTCCCCCGCCCTTCCCGCAGGATAAGCGGCCTCGCCCACAATCACCCTGCCCGCCAGCGAGGTCCCCGTGGTTAAGACCACGGTCTTGCCCTCGTACGTCCAGCCTGTGTTGGTCTTCACAGTCAGAGCCGCCCCGGAGCCGCCCACCGATTTCAGTTCCTCAACCAGCGCCTGCTTGAGGTCGAGGTTCGGTTGCCTTTCCAGTGTATGCTTCATGGAGAGGCTATAAAGCCTCTTATCCGCCTGAGCGCGAAGTGCGCGAACGGCAGGCCCCTTGCCGGTGTTCAGCATCCTGATCTGGATGAGAGTTCTGTCGATGTTGCGCGCCATCTCCCCGCCGAGGGCGTCGATCTCCCTGACCACGTGGCCTTTGGCCGGCCCCCCGATGGAGGGGTTGCAAGACATGAGCGCCACATTATCCAGATTCATGGTAAGCAGAAGCGTGCTGCACCCCATCCTGGCGGCAGCCAGGGCAGCCTCACAACCCGCATGTCCGGCACCGATAACTATAACGTCATACATTTCCCTGCACCTAAGATTCTACCACCTTGAACTCCGAACTGTCGACTTCAGACTGAAATACTAAAACCGGACTTCACCCTGGAATTTTATCCGGGAATACAAATGTTGACAAAGGTATCATTGTATGTTAGATTCCCTGTAACTGAATAAGCGATCGGCTGAGAACAAGAGTAGTACGCCTCAAGCGAGGCCCAGAGAGTCGGGTTAGGTGTGAGCCGATGCCTGCGCAGAGGCGGAATGGACTTGGGAGCTGCAAACCGAAACCCTGATAAGGGGAGTAGGCTTTGCCGGAGTGGTACCGTTATCATAACCTAGGGTATCGCCTCTGCTCGTAGAGACCGTACCCGAAAAGAGTGAGTTGTCATCTCCACCATAAGGTGGCAGCTAACGAGGGTGGCACCGCGGATTAGACCCCGTCCCTTGGGCGGGGTTTTTAATTTGCCTTTTTGAGGATAGAAAGATGGCAGTCGAGTACTTCCCCAGCCTGGAGGAATTTCGGGGGCTGGCAAAAGAGGGGAACCTGGTCCCGGTCTTTCGAGAACTGTCGGCCGACCTGGATACCCCTGTCTCGGTGTTCCTCAAGCTAAGGCAGGAAGCGCCGACATTTCTACTCGAGAGCGTTGAAGGCGGTGAAAAGCTGGGGCGCTACTCCTTCCTGGGCATAGGCCACAACGTGGTGCTGAAGTCATCGGGTAATAAAGCGATCATCCACCGGAACGGCGAGAGGCAAAAGCTGGACCTCGAAGGCCGCGACTGCCTGCACGTAGTACAGGAACTCCTGGCACAGCGACAAGTAGTCACAGTCCCCAGGCTGCCCCGTTTCTTCGGCGGCGCGGTCGGCTACCTGTCTTATGATACGGCGCGGTCGTTCGAGAAGCTGCCCGAATGCTCACGTGACGAACTGGGTTTGCCCGAATCCGTTTTCGTCTTCACCGACACCATGATCATTTTCGACCACGTGCAGCACAAGATGAAGATAGTAGCCAACACTTTCGTTGATGGTCCCGCTGACATCGCCTATGAGCAGGCGATATCCAAGATCGAGTCCATCGTGGCCAGACTGGCGAGGCCGTTACAAACGGAATCTGCTGCAACCAGCAGGACTGTAAACCTGCCTCAAGACAGAGAAAACAGGTCGAACTTCACCCAGGCAGAGTTCGAGGCCGGGGTAAGAGCCTGCAAAGAGTACATCGCCGCGGGCGATGCGTTTCAGATAGTATTGTCCCAACGCCTGCAGCGTGAGACCAGCGCGCAGCCGTTCGCCATCTACCGGGCACTGCGCATGCTCAACCCGTCCCCCTACCTGTTCTACCTCGATATGGGAGATTTTCAGCTCATCGGCTCCAGCCCCGAGATGCTGGTAAAGGTAGAGGATGGCCTTGCCGAGACTTGCCCCATTGCCGGCACTAGGCCACGGGGCGCGAACGAAGAGGAAGACGAGGCCCTGACCGCCGAGCTTCTCAGCGACCCCAAGGAACTGGCCGAACACGCGATGCTGGTTGACCTCGCCAGAAACGACCTGGGAAAGGTCTGCCAGCACGGCACGGTCAGGGTGCCGGTATCGATGTCCGTAGAGAAATACTCCCACGTGATGCATATCGTCTCGACAGTGGAAGGGAAGCTCAGGGACGGCGAGAACGCCTTCAGCCTGCTGAGGTCTGCCTTCCCCGCAGGCACGCTGACCGGCGCTCCTAAAATAAGGGCCATGGAGATTATAACCGAGCTCGAAGACCTGAAGCGCGGACCGTACGGCGGGGCCGTAGGCTACTTCAGCTTCTGTGGAAATATGGACACCTGCATTACTATTCGTACCATTGTAATGATAGGAAACACCGTTTATCTTCAGGCTGGGGCCGGTATAGTCTACGATTCCGACCCGACACGTGAATACCAGGAGACACTGAACAAGCTAAAAGCGCTGGATCGCGCGGTTGAAATAGCGGAAGAAGAACATAGTTCTGATTTAGCTTTGAGCGCTGAATATACGGGAAACAAGCCGGGATGATAAAGGAAGCACTGGCCAAAATCGTCTGCGACGACAACCTCACCATGGACGAAGCCAGGGAGGTAATGAGAGAGATCATGCAAGGTCAAGCCACTCAGGCACAGATAGGCGCCTTTCTCACCGCCCTGAGGATGAAAGGGGAGACCGCCGACGAGATAGCCGGTTGCGCCCAGGCAATGAGGGAAAGCGCTATCGCGGTAAAGCCAGAGCGAGATGTTCTGGTAGATACCTGCGGCACCGGTGGCGACAGTAGAGGCACTTTTAATATCTCCACCACTGTGGCTTTCGTGGCCGCAGGAGCCGGCCTCGCCGTAGCCAAACACGGGAATCGCTCGGTCTCCAGCCGCTGTGGCAGCGCTGATCTATTGCAGGCGCTCGGCGTTAACCTGGAGATCAGTGCGGAACAGATCGCTCGCTGCATCGACGAGGTAGGTATCGGTTTCCTGTTCGCGCCGAAGCTACACCCGGCGATGAAACACGCCCTCGGTCCCCGTCAGGAGATCGGCCTGCGCACTATCTTCAACATTCTGGGCCCACTCAGCAACCCTGCTCAGGCGAAAAGGCAGCTCCTGGGTGTCTATGACAGCAGTCTCACCGAGTTGATGGCTGAGGTGCTTCGCGCCCTGGATGCCGAGCATGCCCTCGTCGTTCACGGCGCTGACGGACTCGATGAATTATCAGTCACCGGGACAAATAAGGTCTCACGAGTTTATAATGGTCAAATCGAAACCTACTACCTTGACCCGGCGGAGTTGGGGTTGCCAAGAGCCAGTCTCGGCGATCTCGCCGGCGGTACTGCCGAGGACAACTCTGAAATAACACGGGCTCTGCTCAAAGGCAAGCAGGGACCGAAGAGGGACGTCGTGCTGCTCAACGCCGCTGCCGTACTTGTGGCCGGGAGTAAAACGACCGACCTCAACGAAGGACTGGCGGTGGCAGCAGAAGCCATCGACAGCGGGAATGCCATGAGTAAGTTGGAGCAGCTTATCGAATTCAGCCATAGTTTCAGCTAGCAAACGCCGCTCAGCGAGAAGCACGGAGATATTCGTATGTACGGATTGTTAATATACAGTGCCTTACCGGTTGCTCTCATCCTGCTCGTTGTCTTCGCTATCCAGGGATACAAAGGGGGAATTATGAATGTTCTCAGGGTATTCTATGTTTTAGCGATAATGTCATTCCTGATAATGCTTGTCGTCTTCGGTATTTCCGCTTTCTATGAAACGCCAGAGCCCAGTCAGCTGGGCTCCTATACGCTAGAGGCTGAGGAGTATTACAGGAATGTGTTCTGTATAGCCTATCCCTGCGGTTTGCTGTTTGTCTTACTGGGCCTTCTCTTGAGGCCCAGGCTGGACATCTTCAGGGTAGGGCTGATTATGGGTGGTATTGGAACCATTATCTATGCCATAGCACAGCCCCATATGGCCGGTGAAATCAGGTTTACTGGAGTTGCCTGTGGCTTAATCGTTTTACTTCTTGTGGGATACAAAACGCTGCTAAATAGTAAGCCAGCCACAGAGGAATAAATATGATCCTGGACCAGATTGTAGAGTCAACCGGGAAATCGCTGGCGCAACACAAGTCACACACATCTCTAGCCAGCCTGAAAAGAGATATACGTTATCAAGACCCGCCGCGTGACTTCGCCAGCGCTTTGAACGGGAAGCATATCAGCCTGATCGCCGAGATAAAAAGGGCGTCGCCATCAAAGGGCGTCCTCTGCCCTGATATGGCCGTATCTTCATTGGCGCGCATATACGGTCAAAGCGGCGCCGCCGCCATATCGGTGCTGACAGAGCCTGAATATTTCCGGGGGAGCTTCGCCGATCTCGAAGCAGCGCGCCTAGAGGCGAACCTGCCTGTGCTGTGCAAGGACTTCATTATCGACCGCTATCAAATATACAGGGCCCGCGCTCACGGCTCGGACGCCGTGCTGCTTATTGCTGCCATCCTCACCGAACCCGAGTTGAGAATTCTGCTGGAAACCGCCCATTCACTGAATATGACAGCGATTGTCGAGGTGCACAACCAGGATGAACTGGCAAAGGCCCTGAAATTATCCCCCGGAATCATCGGCATAAACAACCGGAATCTCGCCGATTTCAGCGTTGATCTGAAGACAACGCTTGGCCTCCGCCCGCTGATACCTTCAGATATCGTGGTAGTAAGCGAGAGCGGCATACATACCCGTGATGACGTGCTCGCCCTTAAAAAGGCAGGTGTCGATGCTATTCTGGTTGGAGAGTCCCTGGTCACAAGCCCCGACCCGGCAGCCAAGATCGCCGAGCTTCTGGGACACGACGATAATGGCAAGGTATAAATGCAATGACAAAGGTGAAAATCTGCGGTATAACTAATCTGGAAGACGCTCTGGCGGCGATAGAATTTGGCGCTGACGCTCTGGGGTTTGTTGTTGCGCCAAGCCCGCGACAGATAACAACCTCAATGGCCAGAGATATTGTAAGCCAGCTTCCACCGTTTATCTGTAAGGTGGGAGTCTTCCTGAACAGTGAACTCAGTCAGGTGCAGGAAACAATGTCACTATGCAATCTGGACATGGCCCAACTGCACGGCGACGAAAGCCCTGAATTTTGCGCTGTTCTTTTCCCCAAAGCGGTAAAGGTGTTCACTGCCGATAGCCTGCCGGACGGTCGAGAGCTGGCACGTTACCGGGTTGCCGCATATATGCTCGACAGAGATAAAGGGGCGATAGCGGATGATTCGGCGCAAAGCCGGATATGGAAGCTCGCCTTCGACATCAGAGATTACGGGCCGGTAATACTGGCGGGAGGGCTGACCCCTGAAAATGTAAGGCAGGCAATCGAGATAGCCCGCCCCTATGCCGTAGATGCCTCCAGCGGGGTTGAGCTAGAGCCAGGGAAGAAAGACCATGAAAAGATTCGCGATTTCATTGCGGCGGCAAAGAATGGGTAAATTCACCCATTATCGATTGGGGCAATCACATAGGATTGCCCCTACAATGCCCGATATTTCAAACGTAGGGGCAGATCAATGTGTCTGCCCCGATAACGGGCAATCATATGGGATCGCCCCTACACTGGGAAGAATCGTGCAGTGGTTTAAAACAATGACCACCAACGAGTATATCAAGGCTGTCAGAACCAGCAATAATAAACCATTCCCTGTAAAATTATGGCAACGCAACTATTACGAGCATGTCCTTCGTAACGAGACCGATCTCAACAGCACACGGCAATATATCATCGATAACCCCGCTAAATGGGAAGAGGATAAGGATAATCCTAAAAATTTCGCCAGAAAAACGAAAGAGTGTATAGGAAATGAAACTGCCAGATGAACAGGGCCACTATGGGCCTTATGGTGGCAAATTCGTGCCCGAGACACTAATGCCTGCCCTGAGTGAACTCGAGTCGACCTACAGCCAGGCCTGCGCCGACCCGAAATTCTGGGAGCAGTTCAACACCCTGTGCCGCGATTACGTCGGCCGTCCCACACCCCTCTACCATGCCCAAAAACTAACCGAGAAGCTCGGGGGAGCACAAATCCTGCTAAAGCGCGAGGACCTGGCCCACACCGGCGCTCACAAGATCAACAATACCCTGGGCCAGGGATTGCTGGCCCTTCGAATGAACAAGCAACGGGTGATAGCGGAGACCGGTGCCGGGCAGCACGGCGTGGCGGTAGCCACCGTATGCGCCATGTTGGGGCTGGAATGCGTCGTCTACATGGGGAAGGAGGACGTTCAGAGACAGTCTCTGAATGTCTTCAGGATGAAACTGCTCGGCGCTGAAGTACGCCCGGTTTCCTCCGGGAGCCGTACCCTTAAGGACGCTATAAATGAAGCCATACGTGACTGGGTGACCAATGTTCATAACACCCACTACCTGCTCGGCTCTGTCGTTGGGCCGCACCCCTATCCTATGATAGTGCGCGATTTCCAGTCTATAATCGGGCGAGAGACTAGAGAACAGCTTACGACAGCCTACGGAAGACTTCCCGACCACATAGTTGCCTGTGTGGGAGGGGGAAGCAACGCCATCGGCATCTTCCACACTTTCGTCAGTGAGCCAGGCGTTAAGCTCGTCGGTGTGGAGGCAGCGGGGCTCGGGCTGGATAAAGGGAACCATGCCGCTCCCCTGGTAGCCGGCTGTCCGGGTGTGCTCCACGGTGCCAAATCGTATTTGCTGCAGGACGCACACGGGCAGGTTAGGGATACCCGCAGTATAGCTCCCGGGCTTGATTATCCCGGAACCGGCCCTGAGCACAGCTACTACAAGGACACGGGCCGGATAAGCTATGTTGCAGTCACCGACGACCAGGCGCTGGAGGGATTCCAGCTACTCGCGACTACCGAGGGTATAATTCCTGCACTCGAACCATCACACGCAATATATCACGCCGCCCAAATAGCACCCGATATGGGCAAGGAAAAGCTTCTGGTGGTCAATCTCTCCGGCCGGGGCGACAAAGATATCGACATCGTAGCAGAAGCGTTGAAAATGAGCCTATGACAGAAATACAGGATATCTTCATAAATAAAGGATATAAGGCACTGATTACCTACCTCACCGTGGGCTATCCCAACGTGGAGACTACGCTGGAGACGGTTCCCCTGATGGCATCCTCGGGATGCGACCTCGTAGAGTTGGGGATACCCTTTTCAGACCCTTTGGCGGATGGGACCACGATTCAGAGAGCCAGTCACCAGGCGCTGAAACAGGGAACAACCCCGGAACTCTGCCTCGATGTTGCCAACAAGCTGAGGGCAAAGGTCAAAATACCCCTCGTATTTATGACGTACTTCAATCCGGTGCTTAGATATGGGCTGGACGCTTTCTGCCGCGACTGCGCCCGAGCGGAAATCAGCGGGCTGATCGTTCCCGACCTGCCGCCTGAGGAGGCAACGGAACTCGAGGGAATCTCTAAGAGCCACAACCTTGACCTCATATACCTGCTTGCTCCTACAAGTACAGACGAACGTATTGACATGGTGGCAGCGAGGGCAAGAGGTTTTATCTACCTCGTCTCACTGACTGGAGTTACAGGGGCCCGAGACAGCCTACCGCCAGAATTAGAGAACTTCGTACTGAGGGTAAGGCAGAGGACCCGCAAGCCACTCTGCGTAGGCTTCGGGATATCAACTCCGGACGAGGCACGACGCGTGGCAAAGGTGGCTGACGGAGTTATCGTGGGCAGCCGTCTCATACAATTGCTTGAAGAAAAGGACCCGATGCCCAAGATGCGCTCTCTTATTAAAAATTTGAAGGATGCTCTTTCTAACCGAGTAGAAGAATCAACTGGAAGTTAAATCGGGGGAAGGAGGTTTTTATGTAACGGGCCGCCCAATCGAACGCTGCAAGTCCATAAAATGAAAGGAGAAGAAATGGACACAAAGATTATGTTGACTGAAAAAGAGATACCCACCTCGTGGTACAACATCCAGGCCGACCTGCCGGAGCCGCTGCCACCCCTACGCCACCCTGGCACCAAGGAGCCAACGCGGCTGCCGCCTCCTCTGTTCGCTGATGAACTCAACACTCAGGAATTCAGCACGGAGCGATATATCGATATTCCTGACGAAGTGCGTGAGATCTACAAATTATGGAGACCCACCCCTCTCTTCAGAGCCTTTCGTCTGGAGAAAGCGCTCGATACTCCTGCCAACATCTACTATAAATACGAAGGCGTTAGCCCCGCCGGCAGCCACAAGCTTAACACAGCTACAGCTCAGGCATACTACAACAAAAAGGAAGGGATCAAGCGCCTGACCACAGAGACCGGCGCCGGTCAGTGGGGGAGTGCCCTGTCCATGGGCTGCCAGTTTTTTGGGCTGGAGCTAAAGGTCTATATGGTCAAAATCAGCTACCAGCAGAAGCCCTACCGCCGCGTTATGATGGAGACCTGGGGAGCCAATTGCGTGGCCAGCCCGAGCGAGGACACCGAGATAGGGCGTAAAATCCTGGCAGAAGACCCGAATTCCACCGGCAGCCTCGGTATCGCCATCAGCGAGGCGGTAGAGGACGCCTTCTCACGTGACGACAGCCATTACTCCCTCGGGAGCGTGCTAAATCACGTGCTGCTTCACCAGACTGTCATCGGGCAGGAGGCTATGAAGCAGCTGGAGAAGGCCGATGCCTACCCGGACATCATCATTGGCTGTATCGGCGGTGGCTCGAACTTCGCCGGCGTATACCTGCCATTTGTCAGGGACAAGATCACAGGGAAGAAGCCAGACCTGCGGGTCATCAACGTCGAGCCCGAGGCCTGCCCCACCGTCACCAAGGGTCCCTACGCCTGGGACTACGGCGACGTAGCGGGCATGGCGCCGATTGCTCTGATGTACACCCTGGGGCATTCCTTCGTGCCGCCCCCGGTCCACGCCGGTGGCCTCCGCTACCACGGCATGGCGCCCATAATCTGCCATCTGGCTAAACTGGGATTCGTCGAGGCCCGTGCCGAGTACCAGATTCCCACCTTCAAGGCCGCAGTTCAGTTCGCCCGAACAGAGGGAATTATTCCTGCTCCGGAGCCTGCACACGCCATCAAAGTGGTCATCGATGAGGCTCTCAAGTGCAAGGAGTCGGGCGAGAAAAAGAACATACTGCTTGCCCTTAGCGGGCACGGACACTTCGACCTCGGCGCCTATGATAAATACCTGTCTGGCGAGCTTGAGGACTACGAGTACCCCAAAGAAAAGGTAGAGGAAGCACTCAAGCAATTGCCCCATGTGCCGGCTTAGGTGCTCTGCCCACTAAACCCGAATTGAATGAAGATGGAGATGCGAGGTAAGCCCCGGTTGCCAATACGGTGCCGAGGGCTTACCTCGCGTTATCTCGGGGAGAGGCTCCCGACGACAGCGTCACAGCCTGCGCCATTGCGCTCAAACGGCAAAGGATGATAATATAAACCCTGGTTTAAAGCGACAGCGTTTAAGGATGAAAACAAGATGGAATTAGTTGAAAAGATGCTGGGGGGAGACGAACGCTCCCTTTCGCGCCTGATCACCCTGGTGGAAAGGGATTCCCGAGAAGTCGCTCGGATAATGAGAGACATCTGCGCCCACACAGGCAGGGCATACTACCTTGGCGTTACCGGCCCCCCTGGCAGCGGCAAGAGTACACTGGTTGACAGGCTGACCGCCATAGCCAGAGGCAGGGGGTTGTCAGTTGGCATTATAGCCGTCGATCCCACCAGTCCCTTCACCGGAGGGGCAGTGCTTGGCGACCGCATTCGGATGCAACAGCACTATCTAGACAGCGGGGTTTTCATTCGCAGCATGGCGACCCGGGGCAGTCTCGGGGGCTTACCCCGTGCGGCGCGAAGAGTCGCAAAACTCCTTGATGCATTCGGCAAGGACATCGTTATATTGGAGACTGTGGGAGTGGGGCAGACGGAGCTGGATATTGTGGAAGCCGCTGACACAACAATGGTAGTCCTGTACCCCGGAGGAGGCGATGCGATACAGACCATGAAGGCTGGCCTGATGGAGATCGCCGATATATTCGTGGTCAACAAGGCCGACCGTTCTGGAGCAGACCAGGTGGTCACCGAGATCGAGGCAATGCTATCGCTGACCCCGAAGGGCTCCTACTGGCAGGTACCCGTCTTGACCACGCAGGCGATAAACAACGTAGGCATCGATGAGCTTTACCAGGAGATCGAAAGGCATCGTAACGCTCTTGAGTCTTCGGGACAACTATCACTTCATCGCCAAGAGCAATTAAAAAAGGAACTCGTTAAGGCGATTGAGCAGGGGGTAAGTGAACAGCTTTCACGGCTTATGGAAAAAGACCGGAATCTGGTTGTGCTCTCGGAAAAAGTAGGAAGAGGCGAGATCGATCCCTATGCCACAGCCAGGGAGATACTGGGCAACCAGGACATGTTAAAGGGCTGGCTGTTAAAGCTTGAAAAGGAAGGGTAGCGGGAAAGATACGAAGCGATATGACATAGAAGACCAAAGACTGCCCGTCTTAATGTGCCAACACAGACATTGCATTTATAGCCAGGTAACGGTATCGCATTCCGCACACTTGCTGCCCTGAATTATCAGCAGCCCCCCCACTTCATTGACATAGGCCACGTAGTTATACTTACCCGAACCTATCTCGATACCTGGCGGGGTGTCAACCCCGGCCTTCACCAATCTAATAAACTCCTCGGCCAGTCGCTTGATATCAGTAACCGGTGTTTCCCAGTGTATTGAAAAGGGCAAGAAGATGGTCCTGCCATCCGTAGACTGATACACAGTCGTTCCTATCACCTGCTCATTCTCAGTCAGAAACTGCCAGGCCAACTCCTGCAGAACTTCGTCGGGAATCATCTCGACATATCCTGCCTGAGTAGGCCCGCAGGTAGGCGTTGGCACCGGCGCAGCCGTTGGTGTCAAAATCGGCGCAGGAGTCAACACAGGCGCTGGCGTAGGCTCAGCCGCCGGTATATTCGAATCAAGAGGATTAGGGTCCTGTGGGTCCCAGTATCCGTCGCCATCCGTATCCACGCTGGAGGGGTCTGTTCCCGCGCTCTGTTCCCGAAAATCCGTCCAGCCATCGCCATCCGAGTCCAGGTCTGCCTGTTCCCCTTCGCCTCCGCAAGCCGCACCCCCAATAATCAGCACAAATATCAGCATCAATACCAATAATAATGTTCTAGTTTTCATAGTCCTGCTCCATCCAGGCACCGCCTGCAAAACAATGCCTTGCTACAGATTTTATACGGTAGTATACACATCACGGCAGAATACCGCAATCAACCTGCTATACAGACTTGACAAACTCTAAAAAAAATGTTAAAAGTCCATAGTCCGTGTTTCGCTATATCGGACTCAAGTGACTAGTGACGTTCAAGATAATAATTTTATCAGTCCACAAGTCCACAATATAAGGTTACTATCACACGGCTATAAAGAGGAATTCAAATGCCTAATACGCTAATCAAGGACAGTGCAACAAGGATTCTCCAGGTCAACCCCTCGATGAGCTACGCCGAGGTGGGTAGGATGCTTGGAGTCTCAAGAGAAAGGATCAGGCAGGTAGCTAATAACCGCAAACGCCATCCCAGATTCTGTAACACTTGCGGCAAGCAGATTCGAATGTTTGACAACGGAGTAACCCAGAACGCCTATTATCAGGGATACTGCCGCGACTGCTGGATAGCAGAGAAGGAGCGAAGAAGAAAAACGCACCAACGGACCTTTACTTGTGAATGGTGCGGTACCCGCTTTTCCAGAAAAGCAAGCGCAGTCAGGCGTCAAGAAGAGCTGGGACTGAAGATAAGATGGTGCAGCAAGCAATGTCAGGGTAAATGGCTGGCAGCAAACCGTTAACAGGCCCAAGCAGGCTGCGAGTGATGACTCGTCTTTCAATAATATTCGTATGAAGGAGTGTAAGATGAGCAACGGCCAAGTAACTTTTAAGGTGACTCTTAATCTAGATGAGAATTGGGCCAACCACCAGGACAAAGACGAGTTAGTGCAGTACTTAAAGGAAAGGTTGAACAGCAGTCTTGGCTTCAGGGGACAGGTCCGAAAGTTCAGCGTAGTTGGCAATAAAAAGGGAAAGGACTAG
>Ga0180432_10001132_pt1 | contig 42761 bp, 58 predicted proteins | sample SS_ome_10_FD_132414 | JGI IMG/M metagenome (GOLD analysis project Ga0180432, IMG submission 132414) | Hypersaline lake sediment archaeal communities from the Salton Sea, California, USA - SS_1_MS_2 metaG | ecosystem: Environmental > Aquatic > Non-marine Saline and Alkaline > Hypersaline >... | reverse complement strand
GATGAACTCATCGAATGTACCTACTTTGCCGCATGGTATTTTTCGACGAACGATTGGACACCGGATGACTTGGACGAGATGGAGAATAATCTGTATCACTTCAGAACGTCTACTCAGATGTATCTGTTTGTGTCAGGTAGTATCGGTTCGCCTACGCTCAGTTATGCGAGCCTTGCCGCCATGCAGGCGGCGTATCCGGCAGAGGAAGTGAACGGACTTGAAGCGGATCCTTTGTTCGATGAATATTGCGTGGACTATCATATAGGATCGGACAGTCCGGCGTATCAGTCTGCTGATGGTACAGCGAACGCTTACGACAACGAGCAGAGCATACGTGTTTATCCATACAACAGGGGATGCTATGAATCGGACCACAGCGGCGTCCCGCAGATAGCGAATCCGCAGATCGACAAGAAGCAAAACTCAACATTCTGGGTTAAGATAGAGGATCTAAGAACAAGCGGAGCAGCTCGAAATGTCGAAGTCGAGCTCAAATACAGGAGACTTCTCTGATGGCAGACGACAATGAGCGGCCGGTCAAGCAAGGTAAATTCTATTTTTGGCGAAACTTCTTTTTCGGTGTGTGCAGCACGATATTCGTATGTATCGGCTTAACCGTTTCATCCTCCTGGGCGCTGTTCCGTTCGGCAGAAAGCGGCATAAAACGGAACGATAAATCAATCGCAGTCATGGAGACGAAACTTGAGAATATTAGCGCAGCTCAGCAGGAGCTCAAGAATAACATAAAAGATGAGTTTAAGGAATTGAAGGAGCTGATAGCGAAATGAGACGCAGACAGGCGCTCGAAGCTACCAATTTTCTAGGGTTGCATGAAAAGGCAAAGACGAAAAATCTGCCTCAATTTATGCGCGGTGGAAAGAACTTCCTGATGACCGATGACGGCTATATCGAGAAGTCATGGGGCACGAAGAAAATCTACGAAGGACACAGTTTCGACGAGATTTATTCTCTTTTCTGGCATAAGGAAGCAAATTCAGTCCTCCTCGCTACAGGCCTGGAGGGATCTGACTACAAAATGAAGGTCTGCGAAAGCGGAACCTGGACCGAGAAATCTCTCCCTGCGAGCGTCGGGAGCAAGCATTTCGACAAATATCCCGTCTCGTATATCTCTTTTCTTAATGAGCCCTATTTCTTCACCGGAAACATGGCTCTTTATTACAAGAGTGCATCGACGAAAGATATCGCGGATCTCGACGATGTGAATAAGACTTGGTTTCTCGCGAACGGAGGAGATGAAGAGCTCTATATTCCGGTCAGAGGAATAGCTCCTGTCATTCATTTCAATGCATTGTGGATTGCCGGGATCGGAGAATGGAGAAATACTGTTCTGTTCTCCAAGAGTTTCACGAATATCTTTTACGACATCGGGACCGGGGCGCTCCCGGATCTCAACTGGCGATCGGTTGGAGGCGACGATACGGCATCCGGAGCCACATCGGACGAGATTACAACCATGGCAGAATGGACGCCGGATCTCATCATTTTCAAGAATCAGTCGTTACACCGCATGGTCGGGATGAGCTCTCTACAGTACCGGGCTATCCCGATCTCGGAGGATATCGGGAGCGAAGTGCCCCAATCCGTCCAAAGGACACGGGCCGGGATCATATTCATGCATAACCCGACGAGCGGAATCTGGAAATACACGGGGGGGGCGCCGATCAACATCAGCAGGCCGCGGGTTGACGATATTCTCGGACAGATGGGACCGAAGGAATTTGTCAGATCCGGAGTTTACAAGGATCGCTACTATGTTCTATCTCTTGGCAGAGAAACTCTCGTTTATGATATGGATCTGGACGCATGGGGAAAGCGCGATGACAACTTTGGAGCCTTCTCCTGGATAGGTGGATTGAGCTCTGTTTTTATAGCAGCGGATAACCAATACAAGGAAACGACAACGGCTATCACGGATCCCGCCCGTCCGGGAGAAACGCAGGATGTTCTCATCAAAACACCGACGAGCTCAGATATCATTGAGTTCAATCGAAGCGGGATGAGACGCCTCGAATCCGATGGAACAGGAGGAGAGGATTTCGAGATCGAGATGATTACCCCGTATCTGGATGCCGGATCGAAAAGCCAGGAGAAAACATGGTATGAAGTGGCCGTTCATTACAAATGTGCCGAGGCCGTTCTTGCTGTAGATGCTGAAATCGACGGAGCCCTTTTCGAGAATCTGCAAACATCGATCGATCCAAGGCCGCTCTACAATCAGGCTTATTACGGCGTGGACGAATACGAGAGAATCCCGATCTATCAGACGATGTTCAAGCTCCCCATGGCCTCGACCGGATATATGATATCGTTACGATTTTACACGACTACCGGAGATCCATTTCGTCTCGAAAACTATACGGTCTATTTTCTTCCGAGAGGCTTTTACAAAGAGGAGAGAGAATAATGCCTCAGATCACGCAATCAGACATCATTACAGGCGGCTTGATCGACGCTGCCGCGCTCCAGCGGGTAATAAACGCGCTATATGCCGTTATCAATCAGCTGGACAAGGACAATCTGGATCGATCCTCAAACAAGTTCCTCTGGGGAAACGTCAAGCTCGATGAGCTCCTTGATCCGGACGGAACTCTGACAGACAGTACAGATCTCCAAGTCGCAGTCACGAAGAATTTCATAAAGACGAAAATCTTTGATGCAGGCGGCGCTCTGGATCCGGCTGTCGGGGATTGGCATAAACACTCGAATAAAGCTGCTCTGGACGCGATCATCCAGGCCTTTGTCGATGCGATGGTGGCCGCGAACGGCCCGAGCAGCTCACAGCCGTTCGTTACAAAGGGCGGCGGGGATCTCGGACAGAACGATCTCGATGCTATCACCGGCGCAGCTTCGCCTAGCGGTACGAATGTGTTCGCTACGATTGCCGATCTCCCGGCCGGAGGCGGCATTTCTCAGGCACATACAGGATACGGTGTTACGACCGGAGGTGCAGTCGCAATCGCAGCAAACACGAAGATTCTAGCGATCCAATTCGAGGGACTGACTCCTCTCGCCGTTACGACATTTCCGACAGGCAATCTGAGGGGAAGGCTTCTGGTTGATATCACATCGGTCAACCAATACAATATCGCCTGGGCTTATACCGGGTCTCTCACGAATCAATGCAATACGCAAAGCGGTGTTTTTACGCCAGGCGTTGTTATGAATTTCGGTCCTGCCGGGTATGTCGGAGCCTTCACGGTCGCGGCCGACAAAAGCACTATCACCTTGACAGGCCCAGGAGCAGCCAACAGTTTTATGGTTGAGATGTTTCAATAATGGCGACACCGATTGAACCAATAGAGGAGAATTTGAGGCAGAACTTCGAGGAGCTGTTTAACCGGCTCAATGTTCTCCCAGACGACAATGGAAAGGCTGGAAATCTCGAATGGGAAGTGATTGAGGAAACGATGGCTGCCGACACTTCCCATGTGATTTATCATAAACTCGGACGCGTTCCGCAAGGCTTCATACCGTATCGACAGGACGCATACGGATCTATCATCGTCGAGGCCAGAACAGAAACGACGATCACAATTAAGGCCGAAAACGCTATGACGGTGAAAGGCTTCGTAATATGATTAAGGGGAAAAAAGTTGTTTTATTGCCTTATGCATCAGCTGATTGGAATCTTCTTGAAGCATGGCATCAAGATCCTTGGTTCGATGATGTCATGTCTGATGAGATCCGAGGCAAAGACCAGAGCGATATTATCAGCATGTATAAGCGCTTTTCTCCTCCTAACGGCCGGTTGTTCATGGGGGCCAGGATATCTAAGAATCAGGAAGAAATCCCCGTTAAGATCGGCATGGTCGCAATCACGAATATCGATTGGAAAAACCGAAAGGCCGAGATCGTGGGCGGCATCGGTCCTGTTGATCTCAGAAACAAGGGATACGGAATCGACGCCATCGAAACGGTCGTTGATTGGGCCAGAAGGCAGCTCGGGCTTCACAGGATATATGCCATTGTCAAGGCCCATAACGAGGCCGCAATCAAATCGCTTCAAGCGGCCGGATTCAAGATCGAGGGTGCTATGAAGGACGCTCATTTCCAGGACGGAAATTTTATCAATAAGGTTATGCTCGCCAATACCCCTGAGAAGTATACTCTCGGTCACAGAAGGAGGAAAGAAAATGCCCATTGATCCCCTAACAGGTGCTCTCGTTGGAGCCGGAACCGCTGCCAGCATATTCGGCGATATCGCCGGAGGAAAAGGCGGCGAGGACAGACCGGCTGTTCAAATTCCAGGTCAGGCGATCCAGGCCCTTGAAACCGGATTGGGAGCTGCCGAGCAACAGCTCGAAACACTCGGTGCAGGTCCAACAGGACAGTCTCTACAGGAGCAGTTTCAGCAGATCCAGAATCGTATCTCCGCTCTGGAGTCTCCAGCTCCTACGCTCAGTCCGGAGCAGATGACGCAGGCGATCGCCGAAAGCACGGTGGCGGCTCAAGCGCCGATCCGTGCGGAGCAGGCCCGTCAATTCAGAGAGGAGGCAGGAGCCTACGGTCCATCCGCGGCCTTGAACCGGACGAGGGCCGCTCAGCAGGCAGAAGAGCAGCTCCAGACGGCGCAGATGATCGCGCAACTAAGGCCGCAATTCGAGGCCCAGGATTTCAATCAAAGAATGGCGCAGCTCCAGGGAGCTCTCGGGATAATCGGAGCGCAGCAGCAGGCATATCTCCAGCCATTCCAAGCGATCCACGGTCAAAGGGCGGGAACAATCGGGCAGCTGCTCGGTATAGGAGGATCTGCGGCCCAGGCTCAACCGCTTCAAATGTATGAACCCGCCTATGCCTCAACCGTTGGACGGATCGGCAGCGAGCTTATGCAAGTCCCGACAACGCTCGATCTTCTCAACAGAACCGGAGGACAGCCAAAACGAACGGGACCAACGGGAATCTATAATCCGGAAACAGGAAGATACGTGCCCGTTTGATAGGAGAATATCATGGTTATGATACCGCAGCAAGTCGCGGAAAGAATCCGCGGAAGAACGTCCCTCGGTCAGGCGAATAAGCAGCTTACCGAAATTCTAAAGCGGAGACAGGAGTTGGAGAGGGAACAGGAATCAGAGCTTGATCGGGCTCAGATCCAGTACAAACTTGACTATCTTGATTACCTCAAAGACAACCTGGCGCTTGAAAGATCAGCTATGGAGGCAAAAAGATCTGGAAAGGCAGCTCCGGGCACTCCTCCTGGTGGAAAAGTAATGCTTCAGACAACCCAAAAAAGCGAAGAGGAAAGCAATTTCCTTGCATCCCTTCCTCCCGATCAGCTCAAGGATTATCAGGATAGGGTCAACGAGAGATTCGCTCAGATGAAATCGATTATGGGTGGAAGAGCCACAAACAAGGAGATCCGTCGAGCGGCCGAGGAGATCGAGTACAAGCGCCAGCGTCTCATCGCCTTGCGCGGAGCTCAATCCTGGGAGGATTATCAGAAGATCGTCAGAGGCGAGGGGAGCAAGCGGATCGAGCAGGCGTTCGTCCAGGGAGCCACAGGCGCTCCCGGTACTGTTCCTTCTCAAGCTCCACAGATGGCACAGGCCCCAACGCCAGCGCCGACATCCGTTGCGCCCCGCAGACTCACAGAGGCGCAAGTGCAAAGAGCAAATAAGCTGATGGATCAATATATGGCCCAGAATCCCAAGGCCACGGAAGAACAGGTTTTGAAGTATCTCCAGGAGAATCTCTAATGGGTGTGAACCTGAGATCCCTTGTCAGGAATCGATTTCAGCAAAAAGCGGAAGAGCCGGAAGAGGCGCCTACGCAACTCCAGGCGCTTGTCAAAGAGCGTTTACAGAAAAAGACAGCTCCAGAGCCCACAGAACAGATCCCCGTCACCGTTCCGGATGGAGCGGAGAAGATCAAATTCACTCCGTATAATCCAGGTCCGATCTATGCCGATGCAAAAGGGAATCCCATATCGTTCGAGGAAAGGGGAAACTCAAAGGGACAGAGGGCCTTCCAATACGTCCAGAGCGAGATAAACAACTTTCTCAAGGACAACAGTAAGAAAGAGATCACGCAGGATAAAGTCCTCAAATTCGGTCGCGATACGATTATCGAAGCAGCCAGGATAACGGGAGATCCCACATACGCCAGGCAGCTCGTCGAGCGCGAGATGCACAAAAAGAATACCGAGATACAGGAGCGAGCGAAAGACGGATGGTGGGGAATGTTTTTTTCAGCCCTGGGAGACGAGATCGATCGCAGGACAGCGAGCGATTATGATTTCTATGAAAGCGGTATCCGGGAAACCGGAAAAATGCTCGGAGATGAGCAGGAAGCGGAACGAATCGCGGCAGAAATGAAACAAATGAGGGTGGATCTGAAACAAAGCGTCGCCCATTCAGCACAACTCCTAGCGGCTGTTGCAACAGAAATAGGCATCCCACGAATACCGTTCAGCGACGATCCGGAGAAGCTCCAGCGTGAAGCTCAGTATATGATGCTCAAGCTATTCAGCGGCATCGTTGACGAATCAAAATATACCCCGGAAACGAAAGAAGCCCTCGATCGCATGACGAAGGACAGCAATACCCGGGCCTTCATGGGTGGCCTGATGGAAGCAGCTGGATTCCTTGGGAACATGGCGGCGATCGGAAAGTTTTTTCCGGCCGCTCGCACCGCGTCCGGTCGTGCTGTTCTTGCTGGAACATACGCTTTCCTGGCAGAGAAAATCCGCGGAAAGAAAAATTCGGAGGCCACAAGGACGGGAGCTTTCTGGACGAGCATGTATCTGACGGGATACGGCCTTACAAAATTCCTCAAGTTAGGACCGGCAGCTGTTCGGCAGCTCCCGGAGGGGGCCAGGGCAACCGGAAAAGATATGATTTCAAAATATGAAGCGGTCGCTCCGGAGGCCTTTAAGAAATGGATTGCAAAGTATTCTCCCGGCGTTATGCGCTTTGGAGAAGAGCGCGTCTTTGACGTTGGGGAGACGATAAACGATTCCCTTGCATACGCTCTCTCAAACTCCAAAGGCGAAGGAGATTTCGAGAGACTCTTTTCCCAGGCATTTATCGCCGGTCTCGGGGTCAATCTTGGATCTGAGATCGCTCTCGATGCTATTATAGCTCCTCTCCGGATGCCAGGATCTCTACAGAAGCGGATCGATGAGCAGGCAGACCGAATCAACCTGTTCAAGGTCAGAGGACAGGAAGCCGGAAAAATGGTCATAGAGCCAACAGCGGAGGAGCTCGAAAAAGTTTTTGCACCCGCAGCAGAAGAGGCTCCTCCATCTGAAGAGCCAACTCCTCCACCGGCCAAAGAGCCCGCGCCTGCTCCAACAGCGAAGCCAGCTCCGGTCGCCCCGGAGATCCTGGAGATCACACAGAAAGATATCGATCAGCTGCAAGCGCTCGACTACTCTATGGACTTTATCCGCAGAACCCGCAAGGAGGATCTACAGGACATACTCCGGCGAGATCTCAGCTACGATCAATTCATGGAGGAGCAGGAGGAAGCGGAGCGGCCGGTCGAGGAAATCCCCGAGCAGGAGGTCAGGATCGTCGAGGAGGCAGCTCCTCCGGCCGAAGAGCCCTCTCCTCCGGTCGTCGAAAAACCAGCGCCTCCGAAGAAAGCTCCTCAGAAAAAGCCAGCTCCAAAGAAAGCCCCTCCGAAACCGAAAGAGCCAGCGCCGAAAGTTAAGGTTGGAGCTGAAGCCAGCCTATCGGCGGGTCAGCTGTATATTGAGACTCTCGCGAAAGAGAAGCTCGGAAAATCTTTCACAAAAGCAACGCCTCGACAGATACAAAAGCTCGTCGAGGACTCACCAAAGGTTGAGCGAATCTCGATTCCTTTAAGCTCTGAAAATGTAAAAAGATCTCCGACTCTGAATCTTGTTACGATGGGAAACAATCTGATAAATGATCAGAGAGAGAGCATGGTTACGCATATGGTGACGAATGGAAATATTCTTATCATCAACTCCGAAGCCAATGAAAAAGTGAAAGAGCAAATCTGGGATAACTGGAGGAACAAAACAGTCAACGCTCTTGTCAGAAAAGGCGCCACGCGAAAAGATGCTATAGAGGCAACGCGGAATGACGAAAAAGCGAAAAAGAGCGCCGCAAGGAATCCGAAGTTCAGCCTTGTGATAGATGCCGTTGAAAAGGATTTGAAGAAATACAAGGAGCTTACGCCTCAGTATATGGAATTGACCGCAAAGGGACAGAACGTCATTTTAACGGACGGAGAGAAACAATACGTCGCCGATATGCAGTACATAAAAGCGTTGGAAAAATTATTCCCTGGAGCCAAGATATACGGAATATCATCGGAGAAACCTCTCATCGTTACGAGAAACATGAAACCCGGAAATCTGGATTCTGTCGTCATGCCTCTGATGCGAGAGAAAGGGATTAAATTCATCGTAAGACCAGACTTCGGAATCGCGAAAGCAGCCGAGGAGAAACCAAAGAAAGCTGCGAAGCCGAAAAAGAAAGCAAGGCAGTTTCCGCTCACGATCGGTGAAGCGCAGGCCTATGAGATCAGGAGATCCCCGGAAGGTCGTTCAGCCGAGAAGTTCGTTTCAAAAGGCGATATCGCAAACGCCATGAGAACGATGTTCAATATTCCGATCCGCACGGGAAAGATTGTCAAGCCGCGAGCAGCCGGTGTCTATAAATATCCGAGTGAAGTTATCCGGACAAAAATCCACGAGGCGATACAGACCGCATCCCACGAGCTCGGGCATCATATCCAGCACACATACAATTTCGTTGTGCCAGAACAGCTCCTCCCAGAGATCGCGCAATACGCTACGCCAGGCGAGCCCGATGCAGAGGGATTCGCCGAGTTTCTTCGCAGATACATCGCGAATCGCCCAGAAGCACATCGGTTGACGCCAGCATTTTACAATTACTTTACAAAGTGGCTCGCGCAAAAGCCGAAGCTCCTCGAAAAGCTCAATCTTTTAGAGCAAATGATCGCGGGTCATTATGGAGGAACGTCCAGGCAGCGCCTTGAGGCCTTTATCCAAAAGGGAATATGGAGATCGATCCGAGGCCCAATCGGAGACGCGGCTACAGGATTGTATTCTCGATACATCGACGCGCTATATCCTATCGAGTTGGCAGCGAGGAATCTCGGACTTCCGTTGACGCGAGAGGGTGTTACTGTACCTTACAGAAATGCGAGACTGTTCGCCGGTTCTGTAGGGATTGCCGAGGCCATGCTTGAGGATCAAATGTTCGATCCCATAACCTTTGAGGATAGAGGAAGCAGCCTAAAGCAGATCTTATCAGAAATCGAAAGCGACAAGGAGCTCGATGACTTTAGGGCGTTTCTGACATCGGTAAGAGCGATCGAGTTGAACAGGAGAGGAATCGTAAGCGGCATCACGACGCAGGACGCAAAAAACGTATTGAATGAAGTTCAAAACAAAAAATTCAAAGTGCTTGCAGCAGAGCTGTATGCTTATCAGGATTCTCTCTTGCGGCATCTCGTAAAGAGCGGCGTCGTTTCAAACGATCAATATCGACAGATCAAGCAGCTGAATCAATACTATGTTCCGTTCTATCGGATCATGGAGGAAAGTGCAGGCGTAAAATCAACAGCAGGAAGTCTCTTCGCCAGGACTCCCCAGGCTGTACGAAGAATCAAGGGATCCGGTAGAGAAATTCACGATCCGCTCGAATCGATTATCAAGAATACATACATGTTCGTCAACATCGCTGAGCGGAACCGGGTCGCGCAGGATGTCGCAAAGCTCAGCGCTCTTCCTGGATCAGGGAAATACATTGAAAGAATACCACCCGGATCTAAGATAGCGAAGGCCTCCCTTGCGGAGGCTTTATCCAGCATACGAGATCCGGAGATCAAAGAGCTAATGGAAGAGATGCCCGATGAAATAAAGGATCTCGCAATCACGATATTTAGACCGAATTTCTTCACGCCAGTGAAAAACGTCATGGCAGTAAAGTTCGGAGGAAAGATCAAGCTATTCCATGTTGATCCCGTTCTGTTTTCTGCGATGGATTCTTTCACTCCGAGAGAATCCGGGCATCTTATGAAGCTCATGCAGACACCGGCCAGGTTGCTTCGTGCCGGCGCGACGCTTGCTCCTGAGTTCTCATTTCGGAATCCGCTTCGCGATACCATGACTGCTTTTATGTTCAGCAGGAACAACTTTATACCGGTTGTCGATACGTTCAGAGGATTATTCTCTGTCCTCTCGAACGACAAATATTATCGTGATTTCAAAAGAAGCGGAGCGGATCATTCCATGCTTGTGTCACTGGATCGGCAGAATCTACAGAAGAGACTCCAAGACATTCGCACGGGAAAGATAAAACTCAAAGGTATTATAAAATCTCCGATCGAGGCTCTCAGAATAATAAGCGCGTCGATGGAATCAGCAACAAGAGTTGGAGAGTTTCGGAAGGCTATCCAGGCAACGGGATACAGCCCTGAAAATATCAGGTCGGCAGCGTTCGCCGGACGAGAAGTCACGCTCGACTTTGCCATGCGAGGATTCGATTCGACTCTCAGGGCTTTGAATCAAATGACAGCTTTCCAGAACGCTCAGATAAGAGGCGTTGACAAGGCAACCCGCGAGATGAAGAGAGCTCCCCTAAAGTTCTTTCTGAAAGCCTTCTCCATGTTTACGATTCCATCACTTTTGCTCTGGTGGAAAAATCACGATCAGGAATGGTATCAGGAGATCCCGGATTGGCAAAAGAATCTATTCTGGCTTATGAAGGTCGGTGAATACGAAGATGGCGAGCCGATTGTCTTGAGGCTTCCGAAACCATTCGAGATCGGAATAATCTTTGGAAGCGTTCCGGAGCGTATTGCTGATTATATCGCCGATAAAGATCGGGGTGGCGAAAAAGTCAGAAATGTTCTTGGGACAGCCTTTGAATCTCTCGCTCCTCCGGTTATACCTACCGGCGCCCGGACGATCCTGGAGGCATGGACCGATTATTCATTCTTTCATAAACGCCGAATAAGCCCTCCATCGAAAGAGAGGCTAATGCCTGGTTATCAAGCGGGAGAATATACAAATGAACTCATTAAGGATATCGGCGCCACAATCAATGTCAGTCCGTCAAAGCTGGAACACACAATAGTCGGATTGAGCGGAGGTCTGGGTCGCCATGCTCTGAATCTTGCCGACAAAGCAACCGTTGCTCTCGGGATCCGCGAGAAAAAATTTGAAGAGCCCGAGAAGGATTGGGCTGATTATCCTGTTATTCGAGCTTTTGTAGCCAGATTCCCGACAACACATGCCGAAAGCGTCGCGAAGTTCTATGACAGATATAAGGAGATATCGTCAGCCCGGGCAACATATAGGCATCTTCTTAAAACAGATCCAGGGGAAGCCCGGAATTTCGCCTTCAAAAACAGAGATGATCTCCTGGTCGCCGAGGAGCTGAAGGAACGCGTCAAACGTCGAGAACGGTACATCCTCCCGGCCGTCGCAAAATCAATGTCAGAGATCCGGAAGGAGATAAGCCAGATCAGAAAGGGAGAATTGAAACCGGCTCAGAAGCGCGTCAAGATGCGGCAGCTTGAGCATGAGATTATACGAATTGCACGATCCATAAATCGCGATATCGTCACAGCAGAAGAACGGACCAAAAATAAGTTGACCGATAAGTGGGTCATAGAAAGGCATCTCCGAGAGCTCGAAGAAGATGAGCGTAAGCGCCTTCAGAAAATATACAAATAGGAGATATCATGGCAAAGAAATTTATCAAGACAGCGATCAAACGGCCTGGTGCTTTGACCAGAAAGGCCAAGGCTGCGGGAAAAAGCGTATCGGCATTTTGCGCGAGCCTCCCGAAAAAGGCGGCAACGCGCACGAAAAGACAATGCGCTTTAGCCAAGACCTTGAGAAAAATGAGCAAAAAGAGGAAATAATGCCGACACTAAGAAAAGGCGAGAGCTATAAAGAATGGATGAGCCGATGCATCCCCTATGTAATCAAGGAGGGGAAAACATCGGCTCAAGCCAAGGGCCAGTGTTACGGAATGTGGAAAAACAGGAACAGGAAGCCGAAGAAAAAGAGCTAACGACCCCTCCCATACATATCTCGCAGCATCCTGTTTCGAGCCATCTTCTGATCAACTTCAACCATTCCAGTACCCTTTCCGACCTTCGGAGGCGGTGGAACGTCAGAATCTATCAGGTTCGATTCCTTGACATCCAGCGAGCAGATATATTCGGCCTTATCGTTCATGTTGTTCGGGACGGCCAGGCCATACATTCCAACTGTATCCGGAAGCCCCATTCGGAGAGCGCAGTTATGGATATATGCCTGCACTTCGCGCCAGGCCTGCTCGTGCAACGTCGGGGCCAGGCCCATCTCTTTATGGTTGGGAATGGCCTTTATCGGAACTCGCTTAGCGATCTCCTGCTGTCTCTTTATCTCTTTGTAGTCCGGTCCCGTAGCATAGACTCCGGTACGAAAAAAATTCTCGTTTTTTCGCCTGTTTAGCTTGAGATCCATGACCGCCTCCAAAAAATGGAAAAATTTTTGTACTTGACAATGTAAAGACATTGTTTATATTATCCCATGTTCTATCTTTGTCAATCTTTTTTCTGGAGGAGTTATGGCAAAAAAGAAAAAAACAAGGAATCGACGTTGCGATACGACATATACTCACCGGATGCCGCAGGAGTTAATGGATGCCCTACAGGTGCTTGCGGAGGCTCAAGAGATTCCCAGGGATACCCTTGTCAGAGTGATCCTATCCGGGTATGTGAAAAAGGGGAAAAAGCGTGCAAAATGACATCCTGCGGTTCAGCCCGTCAGGAGGGTCCGGGATAAAGCTCTCCCTCATCCTTGAGTGCGAAAAGAAATATTACTGGAAGCATGTCGAAGGATGGCGTGAGGCAAAGACGGGTAAAAATCTTGCTTTCGGGATTCTCCTCCATCAAACATTTCAATTCAGAAACTTCACACCTTTTAAGACTCAATGGCGTCGCGGAACTCTTGAGGCGGCTGATGAGGGATCAGAGGGGAAGATTATTGATCGAGATGAAGGCGATATCGAGGCAGATATCCAGCTCGCCGAGCGGATGCACAACCGGCTCATGGCCGAGGAGATCGATGTCCTGGAGCACGAAACATATCTACACGCTACGCCAGTAGATCCGGATACTGGAGATACTCCCGGGAATATGGAGAGATTCGAGATCTGCGGAACGAGAGATATGCTTGAGCGCTATGACGGCAGACTCATAATGTCGGATCTCAAGACATCCAGAAATCGATGGAAGCCGGAGGATGCTCTGGGATCTCAACAGATGCAGACATATCGATACGTCGAGGCCTGCGGAGGTTACGACGTACAGAACGAAGGCTCCTTCCTGGTGATAACGAAGCACAAGAAAGAGCCGATCCTGGATCGATTCGAGATTGAGATGAACGACGACGACCATTTCGCCGTCTTTAATATGCTTCGGCAGACGGCAGACGCGATATGCAGATGCGAAAAAACGAACGAATACAGGATGAATACGGCCAGCTGTATCGGGGCCTACGGGCTGCTTTGTCCGTATCATCCTCTCTGCTTCCCTCATCGATATTCGAGCCCGGAAGCGGAGATAAACGAACATCTTATCTGCTTGAGATGAAAGGGGGTGATAATATGGATCCGTGCTATCGCAATAACGGCGACAACCTGACCGCCTGTGGCCGGGATGCGAATAGCGGAGATGTCAAGGTTACGGAAAAGATCTCGTCCAAAGTCCATAGAGAATGTCTCTTGGCTTTGCGGGAAAAAACAAAGGCCGATATCGATAAGGCGCTCATGGCGCATCAAGTCGTATTGGCCGCATTACAGGCCAAAGGAGATTAAGAAAGATGATAAGAGGCATAACCGGACGCCTCCCGGAAAGGTGGAAGATCAAAATCGGGGGGCATGGAGAAAAGCGAAAATCAAAGGATGGAGGAGAATACCGGCTCCCCGTGAAATACGATCACATCCGGATCTGCAATTTAGAGAAGGATGAGAACGACAATTTCATCCCGGATTTCGATCTGATGGAGTCTCTCGGATCGGAGCTCATCGACGGGGATCCGAAGAAGCCGACCGTTATCGGTCCTGTTGTCACGCTCTACAACGATTTGAGCCTTGTGCTGCACACGGCGTATCGGATGTATAAAGGCCGAGACTGCATGTGCAAGGGCAACGGCGAGGAACGGATCGGCTGCGGCGACGGAAAGCTGCCTGAGGGGATATGTGATCCGATGCGCTGCGAGGCTCTCAAGCGGAAGATCTGCAAGCCCAACGGCATCTTGAGCGTCATGTTTCCACATGCTCAACTCGGTGGGGTAGCGAAATTTAGGACAACGAGCTGGAACAGCATCAGCTCCCTTATGGGAGGGCTCGCGCTGATCCACTTGTCGGCGAGGGGCAAGATCGCCGGGCTTCCGCTTTATCTTCGGATCAACCAGACGCTCGCCCAGGTCCAGGGAAAAGCGCAGACGGTGTATTTTCTTTCCGTCGAATATCATGGCAATATGCACGATCTACGCCAGGAAGTCCTCGCTTATGTCGAGACGGAGGCAAAAGATGTCCTCCAGATCGAACATGCGGAGGCCAAGGCCAGGAAAGAGCTTGCCCTCACGGACGTATTCGACGATAACGACGCCGAGACGGATCCGGAGGAGTTCTATCCGGATACCCAGGAAAACGCAAGCGGGGCTCTCGTTGATACAAAGACGAAGAAGCTCAAAGAACCGCCGCCGAGCAAAAAGAAGGCGAATTTCGGCAAAAAGGCTCCCACAGCTGAAACAGAACAGAAGCCAGCTCCGGAGGAGCAGGCGCCAGCTGTCGATGAGCCGGAGGAGGAGGTTCTTATATGAAATTGAGAGTGAAGAATTTCATCGGCTTGAAGGAAGCGGAAGTCAGCTTCACGACTCCACTTTCTATCGTCATGGGTGAGAACGCGGCCGGAAAGACATCCCTCCGGGATTCGATCTTCGCTTGTCTTGGCCTCACGGTTCGCGAAGTCAAGGCAAAGGATAAAAAGATCCTGGGAGACAGATGGATCACGGAGCTGGAGGGAGAAGACTGGAAGTTCAAGGCCAGCTCCAGCCAGACGCCGAACGCCGGAAGCGTGGCCGATGCCCTGGGCGTCAGCAGAAAAGCGCTGCCGTACTGCCTGGACCCGGACATCCTTCGGTCCAAAAATCCGTCAGATCTCAAGGAATTGCTCTCGGAAGTCCTCCAGCTGGAGTTCGATTGGAAACAGGCTCTCCGGGAGCGCCTGGGAGATGAATACACGGATCTGATCAACGAGCTTATCGACTCGGATATAAAGAAAGCGGCCAAATATGCCGCAACCGAGCGAGCATCTCGAAAACAGACCGAAGGAAGTCCTCCCGAAGATGTTATCTTGCGGGAGGAGCCGACTGTCCTCCGATGCAGCGACGACGGCATCCTGGAAAAGATCGAGAACGCGATCGAGAAGGTCCAGGCCGAGCTCGATAGCAAACTCCAGAAATACGGTGAGATCACGATCAACATCACCGATGAGGAGAAAAAAGAGCTCATGGAGGAGATGGACGGCCTCCGCAAATCGATCGATAGCGCGAAAGATCGGCGCGAGCGATACGACGAATATCTCAAGAAAAAGAACGTATTGCTCAAGGCTGTCGGCGATGCAGAGCTCAAGCTGGAACAGGAAGCGTCAAAGCTCCGGAATGTGGAAACAACGACGAATATCCTGTCTCAGCTCAAGGATATCGATTTCTGCGAGGATTGCCGGAAAAAGGTCGCCTTCAAGACCAGTTTCGATCAGGGCGCCATGGAGCAGATCCAGAAAAAGGTCAAGACGGCCGAAGAAGCGCTCGAAAATGCGACAAAAGCCGGAAACGAGCTCAAGGAAGTGAAGCCTCCGCAAAACTCGGAGGAGCTCATCCGGCGCCTGTCTCAGATCGAGAACGATATCGAGCTCGCCGATACTCCGGATGAGGTCCGTCAGGAGCTCTCCAAAAACATCGACGATCTTCGCGATCGACTCAAGAAGGGAAAAGAGATGCGCGATAAGATCATCGAGTATAACGCCCGGCTCGAACAGCACCGGAAGAGCGAAGCCTCCAACGCGGCGAACAAGGAGGCATGGGAGCGGTGGAATACGATATGCCACACGCTCCCGGAGCTCGAAAAGGAATCGATCGGGTCCGGGATCGATCCGCTTCGGGAGATCATCTCGCAGCAGGCAATCCTCCCGGGGGATGTCGAGATCGATGAGGATCTTAACATCACCTATCATGGGCGTCCGATGCCGATGCTCAGCGATACAGAGAAGTATCGCCTCTGCATTGTGTTTCAAAGCGCCATCCTGGAGCTCTTCCAGTTCCCGTTCTGTCTCATCGACCGCGGGGATCTCATCATATCCGACGAGCTCAAAAAGTCCCTGACCGCCGATTTGACCAGAATCGCCAAGATCCGGCCGGTCATCTTTATCCAAGCCAAGCGAAAGGCTGATGTCGAAAACATGAAATCCAGCAAATTCGCAAGCTATTACTGGATCGAAAACGGAACAGTCAAAAAATTATAGGAGAAAGACGAAATGGCACAGAATCAGTTAGTCGTGAATCTGCTCAAGCGGTTCAAGAAAAACGAGCTTACGACGGAGATGGTCAACAAGAAGGCGAAAGATCCGGCCGCTCTCCAGAAGCTCTATAACAATGCTTACGATCAGATGAAGAAGATATCCGAGGAGGCGATCCAGAAGCTCGCCGAGGAGCTCTCCCAGGATAAGGTCGTCCTCGAAGGAAAAATCGCGACATTCGAGGTCTGCAACGCGAAGATGAGCCTTGCCGAGATGAAGGGAACGCCCCGCCAGCTGGAGGATCTATTCCGGCTCGCCCGGAAAAAGGCCGTCGTCGCGATCAGCGTACAGAACACCCAGGGGGAGCTCTTCCCGGAGCATGAGGGAGAGGAGAAGGATCCGGAGAAGCAGGAGAAGAAAGAGCCGGGTCAAGCCGAGGAGCCTGCTGGAGAGGAAGGCGAAGAAACTATTATATGACGGCCGAGGACAACATCCGCAACCTCGTCAAGAGTTGCGGCCGGCCCGGTGTTTCCGATCTTCTCTCCTGGTTGGACGGTACTGATTTCTGGACCGCTCCAGCGTCCACGCAGTACCACGGCTCCAAGCCAGGAGGCTTAGCCGAGCACAGCCTCGGTGTCGCAAAACACCTTAAAACCTTCAACGAAGCCTTTGAGTGCGGCATGGACCGGGATCAGGTTATCCTCCTGGGCATTTTCCATGACGTATGCAAGGTCAATTTCTATACCACCGAAAAGCGAAACCGCAAGAACAAACAGGGTAACTGGGAGTCTTACGACTTCTATACGGTCGATGACAAGTTCCCGGCCGGTCACGGTGAGAAGTCCGTATTCATCATCTCCCGATTCGTCCAGCTGACCGATGAGGAGATCCTGGCAATCCGGTGGCATATGGGAGCTCATGGTCTGACCGATTTTGCCGCAACGTCGGCTCTGTCAAAAGCGATGCATGATACCCGGTTCACGCTCGCTCTGCATACGGCAGATATGGTCGAGGCGAGCAGAGCGGAGATCCCAAAGAAATGAGGATCTTAGGAATCGATCCAGGCACTACAGAATCGGCCTTCGTTTTGTACGACGGCGAGAGGATACACAGCTGCGGTATCCACGAGAACAATCTGCTTCTCCGGGCGATCATCACAGCTCAGAGGAAAAGCCGAGCCGACATCCTGGTATGCGAAATGGTCGCAAGCTACGGGATGCCGGTCGGCGCCTCAATCTTCGAGACTGTCTACTGGATTGGCCGATTCTGCCAGGCCTTCGGAGTCCATGACCGGGTATTCCGAGGCGATATCAAGAATTATTTCTGCGGCTCAGCAAGGGCCAAGGATTCCAATGTTACCCAGGCTCTCATCGATAGATACGCGCCTGGAGCGCCGAATAAGGGCAAGGGCTCGAAAAAGGAGCCCGGGCTGTTCTACGGCTTCAAAAGGGATATATGGCAGGCCTTCGCGGTTGCCGCATACTATTACGACAAGGAGGCCAGAAAATGAAGGTGAAATTGACATTACTTGAGGAAATGCTAGGAACGAAACCGGCGAACAAGAAGCTCTTCGATGACTTCATCGGAAAGAAATGTCCGGATGAGGATCTCCGGCAGGACGAGTTGGAGACCGCCGAGCACATGGCTGAACAGGGCTCGACCATTTTTCATCGGAATGGGCCGGAGGGAGCCGAAAAGATCGGTATCTACGATTATCAGATCAAGGGATTTTTCAAGGATGCCTGCAAGTCTCTCCGTAGTGCAGACAATACGCTGTCAAAGAAGCTGACAGCATACAAGAAAAAGATCGACGGTCTTATCTTCGTCAAGCCAAGATTCATATTTGTCGAGTTTCCGGGAGATCCGGAAAGTGGATTGTGCGAGCGTCCAGCCAGGGTCGATACTCCCCAGGGCGAGAGAGTCACCCTCATGAGATCAGAAACAGTTCCGGCAGGCTCAGTTATGCGGATCGAAATTATTTCGCTCGCAAAAGAGCTCGAAACGCTCATCGAGGAGTGGCTGGACTACGGAGCTCTTAGAGGCCTTGGACAATGGAGAAACTCGGGAAAAGGTATCTTCGAGTGGGAGGAGGAATAGCGACGGCTAAGCAGCGAGCTGAGGGGCAGGGCAGAGGCAAAGCGAAGCAGAGCAACGCCAGAGCAAAGAGAAGCAACGTAGTGCATAGGCGAAGCAATGCAACGCGGTGGCCAAGCCAGGCGAAGCACGGCGATGGCTAAGCTACGCTAAGCGAAGCTAAGCTAAGGCGCCGCACCGACAAACAAGGCGATGGCAAAGCCAAGCAAAGCAGTCCTTCGCACATTCACAATTTTTAGGAGGAAAATATGACGACTTGTAGATCGTGCGGAGCTCCGGTCAGGTGGGTACAGGACGGATACGGAAAGAACCAGATCCTCGACGAGAAACCAGAGAAACGGTGGGTTTTCAACGCATCCACCGGGGTCTGGAGCATCGAGGACACGTATGTCTCGCATTTCGCCACATGCCCGGACGCCGAGAAATGGAGGAGAAATGCCGGTAAAAAAGACGAGCGCTGAAGTATACGAGCAGATCAAATTGGAGGGCCTCCTGTCGAAAAAGCGGCAGGAGGTCTACGAGATCCTGCATCTATACGGCCCCATGACAGGCGCCCAGGTCGCGGAACGGATGTTCATGGGAGGTAGAAAGCCGGCTTCGGAGACGGTCCGGAACCGGATAACCGAGCTCCGGGATCGTGGCTGCGTCGAGGAGGTCAAGGAGGGACCGTGCCCGGTAACGGGCCGCACCGTGATATGGTGGGCGACAACCGACCGTCTCCCGGTCGAGCCATCCAAAAACAAGCGGAGCCGGGTAGAGAAGATCTGTCGATCGATCGACATTTTATCATATCCAGAGCTTGTAGAGATATCTGCATATATTCATAAATCGCTCTCCAGAAAGACCGGCAAAGAGCAACCAACCTTGTTTTAGGAGGAGGATATGAGAACCGCGAGAATCAATTACGGACCGCTGTATAAGATCGAGGAGGAGGCCGGAACCGTCATAGCCTGCTGTCCCAGGTGCGACGGAAGCCATCTGACAATGGAGACGCGAACGAGCGAACAGAACCGATCCTCGCGCCGCGTCGATTGCATTGACTGCGGATGGAAAGGCCGCTGGATCAAGGAGGATAAATGGGAAAGATGGATGTGCGATAACGTATATTCGGTTATCGGGCTCCCGGAGGGATATACGCCTCCAAAGCCCAAGAAGAAGCGGAAAAGGAGGAAGAAGAGATGAAGAATCCATACGATCTGTCAGACAGCAAACAGAGAGCTCTGATCGATGCGTACGGTATTTTCTTCTGGATCGAGCACAAGGATGCATGGGTCGGCAAACTGGCGATCGAGCGCGTTCTGGGATATAAGGTCATGCAGATGGTCGAAAAGCAGCCAAATCCCCCTCTTGACAATCTCTGGGAGCTGACCGAGGAGGCCCAGGAGATCATCAGGAGAACGACAACGTGAAGTGCAACCGCTGCAATCGTGAGATGCCGCCAGAGCTTCTCAGACAGGCAAAAACAGCCCCGGGAGGCTATTACTGCACCGGGGAGGCCATTCGGGAGTGCAACCGCATATATGGGGCCGCATACTACGTCTCCAGGCATCCAGCGGCAAAGCACCGAACAGAACCGAGACGGCACAAAACGGGAGATCAGCACACGAAAAGGATACCGATTGTTCGCTGCTCGATATGCGGGAAAAGGCTGTCCCGGGAGCTCGCAAAGGTCAAAGCGGATCTCTGCGATTCCTGCTGGAGGATATGGGTCAAGCATTATAGACATTCAGAGCACCATGGCCTGACAGAGCGCCAGAAACGATACCGGGCCATGAGATTAACGAGGGAAGAGGTGTATGTCCACGGGAGAGGGGATCATCCAGATCCTCGTCAGAATAGATCACAAACCTTTAGATGACTTCGAGCGATTCTCTTTTATGCCGGTCGAGCCGCGGCGTGCCGCTTTGATCGCATCCGAGGAGATCCGGAGGGTCATCGAGACGAAGATTCCGACCGGTCATCATGCATATGTATCGATGTCTGTCGATGGCTTCCGAAGGAGGGAAGAGGGAGATGCCGAAGGGAACTAGGCTGTTCGCCAAGCTGGAGTGCGACTTCATCCTACACGATCCGCGCTATCTGAATTTGACTCCAAATGCGAAACTGCTTTACGTGACGATATGGATAGCGGCGGTGAATTGCGGCCGGGATTTGCTCCCGCTTGACTATGATTATGCATGGATGCACCGTCAAACCGGATGTTGCTACAGAACGATCATCAGAAACCTCGAATTATTGACAAAAGTCAATTTTGTAAAAATCACGGAATATGGGATAAAGGTATATGGTGTACGGAGTAAGCACCCTCGTATTGAATGGAAAAAGGGGACTCAAGTACCCAAGAAGGTCGGCCGACCTGCCGAGATACCCGACGAATCCGGAATTATTGACAAAAGTCAATCAATTATTGACAAAAGTCAATTATTAGGGGGGGGGCATGACACAGGCATGACACAGGCACGACACAGGCATGACATCGACATGTCAATAATTATTAATGACAAAAGTCAATTATTAAACACAGGACGAAATCCAGAAGAGCCGCCAGACCAACAAGATACAAAAAGCCAAAAATCGCTTGGATGTACCCCCGAAAAGTCATTTAGCGCCCCTATAGAAGAGGAAGAGGAAGATAAAGGTAATACGTTATACTCTAATACCTCGAAGGAACAGCGAAAAGCCGCCGCCACGGACGCGCCCACAAAAGGCGCTCCGGCCGGCTCGCCGGAAGCCGAAGAACAGGACAGCCAAACGCCAGCCGAGCCAACCGACCAGCCAACCGAGCAGCCAATCGAACGGACCATCATCGACGTCGCAGCAGCACTCGCCAATCCAGCCAAAGCATCGAACAGCACAAAGACCGCCAGCAGCCAACGCGTCAAAGAATCGATCCAGCAACGAAGAAAAAGAAAACTGATCGAAGATCTCAAAAAAGCGGAGAACCAGGAAAACGGAAACCACCAGATCCTCTGAAGGAGGAAAAAGCGATGTGTGAAGATATCATCAGAAAAATCGAAACTGTGGCAAAAGGATCAGCAGGAAAAACGTTGATTTTGAAGTATCTCAGAGGTAAAAAATTGACACGAAAAGAGGCGATGATCGCAAAGTGTTGTGATTGCATGGGATACTACGCAGACGGACTTTTTGATTGCGGTATTGAGGAGTGCCCGATGTATGCGTATATGCCTTACAGGGGACGAGTGTCGAAATCATGCTCTCAGAGTTAAAATCCAGCGTCAGAATCGATTTTACAACCGGTCACGGGTATCAACCGGCCGAAGGCCGAAACGCGCCATCAACCCGCCAGTACGACGCAGCGGTTTTCAAACCTACCGCAAACCTACCGCAAACCGCCCCGAAGGGGCGAAACCCGGCCGAAGGACGTAGCGCCGCCGAAGGCGGCAGCGATCGAACCAGGGAGCCCAGGCCAATAAAAAAGCCCGGAGGGGTTAGCTCCGGGCTAAGAGGGAGGGGAGATAGGTCAGCAGGGCTTGAGCTCTTCAGGTTTGAACCAAAAGCCCGACATCGTGCCGTAATAACGGGCAGGAGGAGGGGAGTCGAACCGGGCAAAGACGAAGCGCCCAGGATTGAACGGAGGCGCTTCTTCGCGGATCTGCTCGACCGTGGCTGACAGGCCGTTGATCTGTTCCGCTAGGCCATCGGCCCAGACTTCCGGCTCCTGGATTGCAACCCTAACGCGGTCGCCTTCAAAAAATTGTCTCATTTCTGGCCTCCTATCAATATTCAGACGGCAGGAGAAGCGTACCGTCGATAAAGAGCAGTTTGATAGAATCTTGCGGAAAGTCGGTGAATGGGATCTCTTGGCTCACCTTGCAGGGCTCGCCTACGTCCTCGCGCATTGTCAAGTAAGCGCTCCGGTCTTTGGATACTGTCAACGTCCAGACCTGGAAGCGGCAGTCCATGACCTGGCGCCGGATCTGGTGGCTCCCGATGGCGTCAATCAGCCAGTAGGCCCCGGCCTTTTCAGCGAGATATTTGATACCCTCGGTGTAAATGAAGCCTAACCAATGGCGATAAAACTCCGTGGATCCGGTGAATTGCGGGAGCGCCTGGCGCAGCTCCTCGGCTTTTTCGTTGCGCCTGGTCTTAACCTCTGTCAGTTGTGCAGTTGTCATTTTTCTGGCCCTTTATAAAAGTCGGAATCGTACCCCTTTTTAGTCGCGCTTAATGTACGCGTTCAAGCCGATAATGACCGGCTTTCCGTTCACTTCACACTCGGTTTTCTTGTTGCCCCGGGAGCTGGCGACAACAAGGGTTTTTCCGCTTGCGCTCGGTTCCGGGTTCTGGGTGTTGGCTTCAATCTCAATTATCAGCTTGCCCTTTTCAATCCTGGCCTTCATTGTCTTGATCCTCCATCAGAAGCGTTATTTGCATGAACGCGCTACATGCGAGTTCAAGTTGTAGCACGCGGCGTTTTAACCTCCTCCCTTGCTCCGCGTCCTGGGTTAACTTCGTTAGCTCTTGATCAGTCATTTCGTCAAGCCTGCTCATATCACCTCCGTTCCAATAAATTAGATTAACTCTTGACTCCATGGATCAGTGTACACCTTGTCATAACAATGTCAAGACATTTTTTTTATTTTTTTGATCCTGGAATGAAAGCCCGGCTTTTTTCCGTGACGGTGAGCGGGAAACTGCTTTTTGATCTGAAATGTGATTTATCATCGTCATCCGGCTGGATCGATTGCACAGAAAAATGTGCAGTTTTAGCGGATCTCAGGCTGAACCGTTCGCTATGGTAAACGGCCATAATTGCCGGATTGTGCCCTATTTTTATGTAAACCTGTTATAGTCACGGCGATACACCGACCAAAACAATGCAACCGAATAGGCATTATCGGACGTTCCGGCCGAATTATTGAACACGCGATCATTTTTCGACCCCACCCGGCCCCCCAACCGCTGACCCAAGACCCCAAATCAGACTACCCTCAAAAATGCGCCAAAAAATTTTCAAAATCCCCTCTTTCCCAAACAAATATTTTTTTTGTCTTGACAAAGTATGGACGGCGAGTAGACTATTTTCCATGCAAAAGGCCGAAGATCGTGAAAACCCCCCTTTCCTTCCCAAACACCCCTCCGCTGAGCCAATCTGTTTTCAAGATTTTCTGGCGGCTGCGACTGAGATATGGGGATTTTTGTTTCGGGTGATGCTTGGAGTTGGCGCGTCTCTTTTGGTTTTGTTTTTCGTTGTGACGTTTCCGCTTTGGTTTCCGATTTTGTTTTTGGTGCGCCATCGGCGGTGTGGCCGCGGTGCGGTGGATGGTGCTGTTCGTTTGGTAATGGATGATGTATCTCCGGTTTGTCATGCGATGCCTGAGGAAACTGGAGAGAACATTTCTGTTACTGGTATTAGGGAGGATGGATCGCCGATTGTGGAGCGGCCTAAGTCTTTTGCTGAGGGTAGGCCGGAGGTATACGATTGTGCTGTTTGCGGCCAGCCTGTTGTGTTGGGGGCGCGTGAGAAGATGTCTGAAGGTGAAAAAATTTGCAGGGATTGCCAAATGCGTGTCGATGCTGGTGTTCAACTTAACGAACCGAAGGGGAGGGGGTGCGACGATTTGCAGGCCGGGTATTGCGTGGACTGCGATTTGAAGGATACGGATGGATGCCGTGTTGAAGAGTATCGGAGGCTTGCGGAGACGGAGGGGTCGACGACATGATTCTGGAGCGGGAGCGGTCGAAGCACGAATCCCTATTGAGCGATTTTCTGATGAAGCATGGAAAACGGGTTGGCAGCGGAAAGGATGATTTTGTTCGTTTCCCGGAACCTTGCGGTTTGGTCGAGGTCGAATACAGGATCGTTGGAGATTACGATGCGTATAATCATATCGTGAAGCTGGATCGCGTTGACGGTCTGGAGCAGGGTAGCGTTCTGTTCTATCCGGCGACCAACGAATTGATGGCTGTTCGGCTGATATTGCCTCATGCGAAGCCCGTTTTATATGTGCAGCGGGGCTTTTGGAAAACAGAGGCCGGCGAGATGCGCGACGGGAATGTCATTATTCATGCCGGTATGCTGTATGAAAGTTAAGGAGTCCACGGAATGAGTGCATCAAACAGGTTTTCGATCCGACCGGGCGGCCGGTGAGTCATATTTACTGGAATGGGGAGTGGTATTTTTGCGGGAGTAAGGTCATGCGGAATGAAAAGAAGAAGCCTACGGAAGCGTACGATATGCCGATGTCTGCTTTGAATGACGCGCTTCGGATCATAACCCTGCTCAACGAGATCCGTTACTTCAAGAATAAGTGGCTTGATAATCTCACCAACCCGGATTTGTTTGATTTTCTATGTCTCAGCGTCGCAAAAGCGTCGCGAGAAGAGCTGAAAAAGCTCATCGATGAGTTCAACCGGAAACATGGGAATGTGCTGATATGAAGCGCCTGATAACTTTCAAGACCTTCAGCAAATACTGCAAGCTCAGGTTCAAGCAGATTACCTGCCAGAAGATGATTTCTTGCAAGATCGGAAACGCGACGGCTTTTCGGACGCGGAGGTGCTGCGAGAAGGAATGTCCTGTTTGGAAGAAATTGGGGAAACCATGAGCGACGAGGAATATGAGAAGCATTGGGTGACGGGCCTCTGGATATTTCGTACCGCGATCGTGTGTGGTCTTGTGGCCCTGGCTATGGTCGGGAAGAATGACATGGCCTCTTTCATGTTCATCATTTTGATAGCCTCGTTTTGTTTCGTGGATGGGCTATGAGCGACGACATCGAGACAGTCAATTCGATAACTCTTACGAACCTGGATCGATTCGGGGAGCACGGGAAGGTATCGCTTCATTTCTGGGTTACGCTTCGGCCGTGCGAAGTTGGGGAATTTCTGAAGCGCCGTTTCGAGCAGGTGCACGAGGGGGAGGATTACGACGAGATTGCGAAGCGGCTTTTCTGGGACGGCGTGAACGGGCTTTTGCAGGATGAGGGTGAGGGGTTGGCATGAAAATAAGCCTAGCGGTGGTCCTTAAACTGGTGTCCTCCCACGAGGGCAATATTGGCTTTCCGCTAGGCTTTTGAATAAGGCGAAAGAGTAGTTCTGGCCCTGCGTCGGCCGGTTTACTGGCCTTTGCCGGCCGGCGCGTTTTTAACAAGGAGGATTTATGGCTATCACAGGAGAGGCAACATGCAAGGAGAATCGCAACTCGCAGATCGAGTATTCGCTTCATAATCTTGAAATGGCGGTCGAGATGATGGAGAGGTTACGCGGGGAGATCTGCGGAGACGATCATAGCACCAAGGCGCAGCCGTATGATGCCCCGCTGCGTCCGAACCGTCATATGGCGCAGCTCTTGTCGGAGATCTCGACGGACCTGCGCGGATTCGCGAAGAGGATCTCCGAGATCCAGGTGTCGATCCGCGAGATGGTGCTGTGACGAACCAATACCTACAGAGAACGAGCACAAGGCACATAAATCAACATCGGCTATTGAGGATATTAAAACATGACCAAAATGCAGCAGGAGCTCCTGGACAAGATCGATGCGTTCATGGACGATGAGTGCGGAATCTCCGTTTATTGCGTTGTCTTTCACGACCCGGATACTGACGCGTCGATGTGCAAGCATAGAGGCGATCGAGACGCGCTGATCGGCATGATGAGCATTGAAATCGATTATCTCAAGCGCGAGGTAATCAGGGAAATCGATCGTGAAGAAGAAGGCTGAATACGACGGCCTACTGATTTGCAATGGCCCGGACCTCGAAGAGGAATGGGAGCAGGCGAAGGAGTGGAAGATCCCGGTCAAGGTCTGTGTCAACGAATCGTACAAGCGGATCAAATGGAACGGCAAGATGTATTGGGTATCGATCACGCCCGAGAGTTTTCTCTTCAAGGACGGCAAGCCGACGAATCTTATCGTCATGCGGTTTATTCCGAAGGGAGGCCCGGAGTCGCTCTTCATGGAGATGAACGATTTTCCACCGTTCCTCGTCAAGAACGGGGTATCGATGTTTTCGGCGCTGCATTATCTGATCTGCCGCGGATGCAAGAAGATACTCGGTATCGGAATCAACCTGAAGCCATGGCCGAACGGCCTGTACAACAGATACGAGGGTTGTCCGAACAACGGACAGCACGTTTACGACAATATACACCGGATCTGGAAGAGTTACACGGTCAAGGATCTGGAATTGCACGGCGTTACCTTTCACAGCAGCACGCTTAACTTTGAACCGGACGAGGAGGAGTTTTGGATCCCGAAGAAAAAATAAGACGCGAACAATGCATCCACAGGCCAAAGGATATCTTTACTTATCGAGACGGTGAGTATATAATCTTCAAGTGCAAGGTATGCGATACGATAACCAAAACATTGAAGATTAAAGACGGTCAGGAGCATTGTATGCGGATTCTATATGAAGATGAGATTGTCTGGAAGTGCGTCAAGTGTGATCCGGATATCCGGAAGAAATACGAATCGAACGGCGGCGATCGCGCCATGTTGACACGCCGGTTGCGTTGTCCTGTTTGCGAGAAAAATCCGGATGTCATCGACGCGAGGAGCTGGCATATTGCAACGATCAAGGAATGACTTCCTCCCTCGGCCGGGATTTTCGACTTCCCCCAGAGAGCCTCGTGCTCTTCATCCTTTTGCCCGGTCGAGGGCTTTTACAAGGGTTTTAAGATGGTCATCATAACATACAAATGCAAGATATGTAAACAGGTTATTCAGAGGGCTTATTCTGAAATTCCGCGGGACGATTCATGGCTTGACTTCAAATGCCAGAGATGCAACGAGGAGTATCATATCCCTGTCGAGCAGTATAATCTTGAAATGGGTGAATAATGGCAAAGGGAATATTTGGGACGACCATAACAGATAAAGAAGTCGAACGCGAAATCGAAATCGATAAGAATCAGGATTCTCGAAAGAATAACAGGGCTCCATTCGAGCATGTTAAGAAATCCCTCCGGAAGCTGCCCCTTGAAGAGATTCTCGAAAAGTATGTCGATCTTCTCGGACGTTTCTCCGGATCTCAGCTTGTCGTTTCTCAGCTCAGAAAGAAGATCGATCGGATCGGACATCAGCAGGATCTTTACGAGGAAAAATACCGGAAAAAGGTTATGAAAGTCCTCAAAAAGCGCCTTGCTCAATGGGAGTTGTCGGATCTTCCGTACAGCTCTGTCATATTCAGAATGATGGATTTGAATGTGAAGCTGCATGAGGCAAAGAACGCAGCCGACTACGCGAAGTTTATGGAGTGCCTTATTAAGCTCGATAAGACTGATGAGGCAAAGGCCGTACACGCCATGGAGCACAAACTGAAAGTCGCAAAAATGAAAGCGCAGGAGGAGGCAAAAAAACATCGCATTGAGAAAGAGCGCAAGCGGGGAAATCGACGATATTCTCCGGAGGATCTCCCGGACGATATCGAGATAAGCCAAGAGATCGAGGATGGCCTGGAGGAAGAGCAGGATGAGCAATCGACAGAAGATCAAGAGAACATTGAGCTTTAGTGATAAGGAGTGGGAGGATTACGGGTATATCCTTCACAATCTGAAACAGACGGATCATGCCTTGAGGACAGCGAACGATCGCTTCGATGCCTGCCGAAGCCTTCTCCTCGATATCAAAGCGAACAAAAAACTAATCGAAGCCATGGACGATATTATCTTCGGTCGTCTCGTTACGCTTCTGGCCCTTTTCGGAGTACAGGTCAAAATGATGCCTAAGATAGGAGGAGAAAATGACACCCCAGGAAAAAACTGATAACCCCAGAGTGCCGGTCACATCCGAAGTGATAAAAGCTGTCGGATACGAGCCAACATCGAAGATCCTTGAGATCGAGTTCAAGAATGGCGCCATATGGCATTACGAGGATGTCGAAGAGGAAAAACACAAGCAGCTGATGTTCTCGCAATCGATCGGCCGCTTTTTCCATTCCAAGATCAAGAATCTCCACAAAGCCAGAAAGATATTCGATGGGAAAAAAAGCTCCTAATGTCGGGATGCAGTCAAAGAAGAAAGATCGCCTGCGGCGAATCTTTCTCGGATCCCTGTGGAAATTTAATTGGGAGATCATGGGTTATCGAGATATCGATAACCTATTCCATCGACGCGAGCTTTCTATTGTCGATGAGAACCGCAGAAAAAGAGTAAGAGGGGCGCTGTACCTCTGGCCGCGTGGACATCTTAAAACATCCCTCCTTACCATCGGAGGATCTCTTCGCGACATAGCGGAAAACGTCGCAATCCGAATCCTTCTCTCAAGCGCGACTCAGGATGTTGCCGAAGGTTGGCTCAAAGTAATCGCAGATAACATTCTCGTCAATGAAAAGTTCAACTTTTTCTGGCCGCACGTTCGCCCGGAGGATCTTTCTCAGACAAGATGGAAGAAAGATAACTTCATTGTCAATAGGCAGAATATAGTTCCAGAGGGAACGATGCGAGCTGTCGGGATCGATGTCAATGTCGTCGGCGAGCATTACGAAAAGATCATATGCGAGGATATCGTCAATGAGGAAAATTCAAAGACTCACGATCAGCGGGAGAAGAACAAGAGGCGATTTCGCCTCCTCGTGCCGATCCTCGAACCAGGAGGAGAGACTCTCGTTGTTGGTACTCGATGGGATTATCACGACACATACAGGGAAATCATCGACTCGAAACTCTTCTATGTTTCCAGGCGCCAGGTCAAGGAAAAAAATGAGAACGGAAAGGAAGTTTTCATCTTTCCGCAAAAATTCAATGAAGAGGAATTGAAGCGTCGCAAGAAGATAATCAACGACGATTATATCTACACATGCCAGTATTATAACGAGCCGATCGCCAGGAAGGAAAAACTCTTCCCGATCGGTTTTTTCAAGTATTACGATGCGCTGCCTCCGAACGGCGTTTTCTATACAACGGTCGATCCGGCCGGAACGACAGAAAGCTATTCAAACAAAAGTGTTGTTATGACATGTTACTGGACGCCGGTGAAACAGGACAGCATCTACGGCGATGTCTACGTATTTCGGTTCACGGCTTTGAAGCTCAGACCGGAAAGCCTTGTCGAGTTGATCGTAACGGAGCTCGTGGAGATCCGGCCTCTTCGTCTCACGGTCGAGATCGTCAAAGACGAAGGATTCTGGACCCTGCTTCTCAATGAGCTTACAAAACATGGACTCGGATCGGCTCCGGTCGATAAATTCATTCCGACAACACGCGTAAGCAAATACCAGAGAATCGCTATGCTTGAGCCATACGGGAGGCGAGAAGGTCTTTTCATAAAGAAGGACGAGCATTTCGAGCTGGAGGAGCAGGCGAGAGACTATACGGGATTCAAACGCGACGAGGATGACGACATCCTTGATGCCCTGGCTCAGCAGCATTTCATAGGAGAATTTCCGATCAATCCGTCAGACGAGGAAGAGGAGGAAGATGATTATGACCCGCTCTTTGAGGGCTCAACAAACTACTGAATATCCACGGGCAGAGACGATCTATGTTCTCGGGACATCCGAGGATCTCAGGCGCCTAGATAAAAAGTTCTTCGACGACAATATCACGATCGGTGTCAATCAATCATATCTTCGCGCCGAACAGGTCGGCTCGGAGCTGACATATTGGGTAACGCTCGACGAATCATTCAAGTTCTTTTTCTGGATGCATGGAGACACATCTCCGCATACCTATAAATTCATCTGGAAACGATACTGTCTCGACCATCGTTTCAAGAAGCTCAAAAAGGTATGCCGCGAGGATTGTATCCGGATCTACGATCATAGGCCGCTCGGCCAGGTATTCAAAGCAACGCTCGATCAGCCTATTATTCTCGATCAGCGTAAGTATACGATCATCACCGCTATCTCGATCGCGACAGCGTTAAGACCGAAGGAGATAAGACTCCGCGGCGTCGCTCTCACCGGCAAGTACATCGATGCCACCATACAAACAAAATGGGATAATTACTACGAGGAGATCGGTAACTATCTCAAAGGATTTGTGTGGCCTGCACTTAAACGAATGGGAATAAAGTTTGTCAATGAGACAGTCAATTCCCAAATTAAGTTTGAATAGTAAAAAAAAATTACCAAATGGTAAACAAAATTTATTTTGCTGTTATTAACAATGTTATGACGTAGCATACCTCAAGCCGTTCCATTTTGGAACGCCTGCCGTGTGTTTTTTTCTTGACACCATTCCATTTTGGAGTTATTCTTCCCTCCGATTCTGGTAATAAACACCATATTCCAGCGGGAGGGCCTCATGGGATTACAGATTCCGACAGCAAATCTGTTCCAGAACCGGGTATCGGCCTTCATGGAAGATGAAAAGCTCCAGAGCCGACTCCGCTATACTGACACGCCTTTCGGAAAAATAGCATACCGCACAAGAGAAGATTTCGAGCGAGAGCTCGTTGGCCGCTTCAATCGACAGTTCACCGCTTGCAGGAATTTTCGAGCCGGGTATTATGACTACATGTGGAAACAATGTGATAAATCGTACTACGGCGTCAAGAAACAGCTGCGAGCAACGGACCTCGAAAAAGGCTGGCGATCGAACCTGAAGGTTCGCCACGCCTACAAACAAGTCGAAAGCCAGACTTCCAAAATCGTTCCATCCGTCCTTGGATTTGATCCTCCCGTCTCGGTAAGGCCGAACGATCAAAATTCAGAATGGGCCGAATATAAGGCCCGGGCGATCCAGCAGGATCTCCGATATGGCTTCACGCAGAAACAGCAGGCTTTGACGCTTGTAACACGCTGGATAAAGCAGGGAGAACGCCTCGGATTGTCTCCTATGCTGCTGTCCTGGGCGTTCGAGGAAGGTCCGAAAGTAAGCAGAGAGCCGATGTATGACAACAGGGGGAGGGTAATCGGTGTTGCCAGGATCGAGAGTGATAATGAAATCATCAAGGATTGGGCTATTAACACGTTCGTTGACGTTCGTCATTTCTGGTGGAACCCGGACGCGACAGATCCATTCGAGGACTTTCGATACTTTTACCGAGAATATTTCAAGCCTCTCAGTTATCTACAGGACAGCCCTTTATACCAAAATACGGATAAGCTCGTCGGCATGAGGGACGGGCTTTACGGTGAAGAAGGGGAGATGCAGCGAACGAATCAGACCAGGTTTGTCGATACTGGCGAGAATATGGTTCGCGTTATCGAGCGTTGGGACGGCAAATATCTGATGGCTGTTGGCGAGAATCAGCTGATCAGATATCGAGACAATCCATTTGACACAGGCATCCTTCCGGTTTATCTCTATCGCAGCACGATCGTTGACGATTCTTTTGTCGGAATGGGATGCATGGAGCCGGTTCTGGATCTCGAAGATGAGGCAAATACTCACCTTAACCAGAGGCTCGATAATGTCCACAGGATCGTCCACAAACAGATCTTCGCAGGATTCGGCGCTGGCCTCAAGCAGCGTCGTTTGACTTTTACACCTGGCGGTATTCATCAGGTACGCGATGTCAATCAGCTGAAGTGGTTCGAGGCGAATAACGTAACAGCTGACGCGTATATCGAAGAAGATCGGGCGATCCGGAAGATGGACGATATCAACGGCGATCCGGAAGTCGGCCGCGGCGAGGGCACTAAGAGCAATACGACAGCAACGGAAGTTTCTGTCCGTACCCAAGGGGCGAGTTTTCGGATCGACCTGAAAGCTCAAGTCGCTCAAGTCGAGTTGGGCCGTCAATATCGCGATCGCTATATCCTCAACAAGCAATTCCAGGATCCAAACCGGGTAATCCAGGTACAGGGAGAAACCGGAGAATGGTATCGGTGGTCCTCGGCACAGCTTTACAACGACGAATACGAGTTCGATTTCACGCTCGGCGGCTATCTTGGAAACCGCCTGATCGATTTTCAGCAGTTCGTCAACGGTGTCCAGGTGCTCGGACAGATCCCTCCGCTTTTCAACGAATTGGAGCCGCGGGAAGTTGTCAAGATCTTCCTGGAGCGCTCGAATATCCGCGGAACAGAACGATTCATGCGGAAGCATCCGATACCGATGCCAGGTCATTTCCGGGATCCGTACGACGAAAACAAGCGGATGCTCATGTATGGTCAACGGATCATCGTATTGCCGGGTGAGGATCATACGAAACATCTCCCGGCGCATGTGCAGCTCTATGACTATCCGAGTCTCCCGCAGGATACGAAAATCAACCTTGAAGATCACATTTCGCAGCATCTTGAGCTTTTCTATCAGTCTCAGGCTCAGCAGCTCGTCCAGCAGCAACAGGCCGCTCAGATCCCAGGACCGGCAGCAGCAGCGAATCCGCAACAGCTCGCGCTCGGTCAGGCTATCGGACAGGCTGGTGTTACAAAAGGAGGCGTAAATGCCGCTTGACGATCCGGTGCTTGCCGAAGAGGTCATCGAGCGCCAGGATTATCTCCAGACGTTAGCGCTTATGGGGCTCGATCTGGAGGATGCCGAGGCGATCGCCTCGATCGTTGAGTCTGAGTTTTGGCCTATATTCCAGAAAACCCTGGAGGGCATACAGGAATTTAACCGGAATCAGGCCTTTGACGGCGTTGAACCGCTGTCAGAGAATGAATATCCGAAAGTGTTCGCGCTTTCACGGGCAGTTGACCGTATCCATGATACGCTGACCGGGATTGCGCTTGGCTATAAAGAGTATCTTTTGACGGTCAAGGAGATACGAGAATCCGGCGAGGAGGATGATAATGCCTGGTAATAATTTTTTCGGTGTACCGGAGCCCGATGAGGGTGCAGGAGAGCCGACAGGACAAGATCCGACTCAGACGGTTGTGGATGGACCGCCTCAAGGCAACGCGGGAGGCGAAGGTGGACAAGGAGATCCACCGCCAGGGCAACCCGAGAGTGTTCTCTCGAAGTTTACAACGAATGAAGAGGTCGAGAATTATATCCTCGATCTCGAATCTCGTGTAAACGAATCGCAGAGACAGCTTGACGCGACGCGTCAGCAGAAAGGAAAGGATCAGATCATCGCGAACCGAGCGCCACAGCAGCCCTCGGTTGACGACGAGATCAAGTCCATTGTCGAAACCATTTCCGAAGAGGTCGGGCCAAAAGCGGCTGAAGCCTTTGATCGTCTCATGCAGCTTCGAGGCGCTCAGTTGGCACAGCCGATAAACAATCGGCTCCAGGAAATGACCTTTGATCGCGAGCTTGCGAGAGTCGAGGATGAATATCCGGACTATATGCAATTTTACGATCAGCTGATTGCGAAGGCAAGCCAGCCTGGATATGCAAATGTCAAGCTTCTGGACCTTTGCAGACTTGTCATTCCGCATCCCCCGAGATCCCAATCGGATCAGGCGGCGATGGCGGGAAACAGTCGAGTTCCGCAAAATGCAAGGGTAACGAACGCTGACATGCTCGAAATGAAACGTCGAGCCCAGGTTGATGTGAGCGGCGGCAACGCGGCGTTACCGGACAAAACGGTATCAGATCAAAACGCCTCTCAACTCCTCGAAAGAGCCCTGTTTGGAAAAGAACAACAGGATCGTACGCAGAAGAATTTCTTCGGCGTGCGGTAACATAGAGGAGCTTAAAGATGGTTAATATCTATAACGAAAGCCGTGACACCCTTAATATTCAGCAAGATCGTCGAGATTTTGATTGGACCGGTATTCACATGCGTCGAGTCAATCAGAATCCCTTGGCCCTCCTGCTGAGCAAACTCGGTCACGAGGAAGCGACAAACCCGAAGTTCAACCACTTCGAGGATGAGCTTCTCCCTGATACGCTGACCGTTAACGGGGCTCTCCCGCTCGGCAGCGAAACCACAATCACCTTTGACGATGTGACAAGCATCGTCGCCGGTGTTGTGCTTCATTTGGGGGCGACCGGGGAAAACGTCTACGTTTCGTCCGTGAGCTACAGTCTGAATCAGGCTACCGTCATCCGGAATTACGGCGGTGTCGGTGCAGGCTCGGCGATCCTGGATAACGCGGAGGCGATCAACATCGGCACGACCTTTGAGGAAGGCGCAACCGTCGCCAACCCGGTAAGTACCCAGGTAGAGAGCAAGTACAACTACTGCGGTATTTACAAAAAGACGATCAACATGACCGAAACCGAGCGGCTTTCAAAGCTGCGCGGCGGGGAGGACGACAGTTACCAGACTCAGAAGGGCGAGGAAGAGTTTGCCCGGGACATGGAATATTCCTTCTTCTTCGGAAAGAGGAATATCACGACCGGGACGAACGGAAAGCCGATGCGTCAGACGGGCGGTTTGATCCAGTGGATCACAACCAACGTCACGGACAATGGCGGTACAACCCTGGACTCGGATGTGTTCGAGGGATGGGTTAAAGATGTGTTCGAGAACGGCGATACGGATACCCGTCTCTGCCTGGCTTCTCCGGATCTGATGCAGGCCATCACCGGATGGGCTCAAGACAAGCTGCGCGTCGAGCAGAGCGAACGGACCTTCGGTATGAAGATCCACGTATACGAGACGCCGTTCGGAACGGTCCAGCTGCTCATGCATCGGCTTCTGAAGGGAAACACATATGGATCCTACGGGATTCTCCTTGACTTGAACAATCTCAAGTACAAGGCCTTCCGGAACGTCATGCTGAGACGGCATGTTGAAGATCGGAAGGACGACGAGACAATGCACGAGCTCAAGGCTGAGGTCGGGCTGAAGTTCATCGATGATACTTCACACGGTATCATCAAGAATTTCACCGTCTGAGCCCTTTCGTCTTTCTTAATCCGGGCGGGGGGCGTTGGTCGCGTCCTCCGTCCTGTTTTAACAATTCGGAGGTGGCAAAATGGCGCTGTTTTTCCATTCGACTTATAAAAATCTCAAGATCACCCTCAAGGGCTCTAAGGCCGTCATAACGCCGTCAGGTAATCGACGCGTAATCAGAAGGCCAAAGCAGATCAAGTTCAAGGGCGGCCGATTCGAGACTGATGATGAATACATCATCAAAAAGCTCAGAGCTCACAAGGACTATAATGTGCAGCTCTTTGAAATCGACAAAGATGCACACGAGGCCAGAAACAGATTGATCGCGGAGGGGATTCCGACGCTCCATATCTGCCCCTTTTGCGACGGTGAGTTTGAGACAAAAGCCGATTTCGCTGTTCACATTCCAGCTTGCGCCAAGAACCCCTCCAATCTATCTGACGCAGAGGCTACAAAGCTCGTAATCAAGCAGGATATCGAGGATAACATCGATCCAGAGGAAGAGGAAGATCAGCCTATCGATTCCGAGTCCAAAGAAGAAGAGGAATCGGATGACGATGATTATCGCACGTATTCCCGCAACGAGCTTATGGCCTTCGTCAAAGAAAATGAGATTCCGATCCCGGGAAACATTTCCCGGTTGAAGAACGCTCAAATCATCGCGGCGATCGATAAGCATCTCGCCGACGACGAGGACGAGGAGGGCCTTGATGAACGTACTGGAGATAGCGAGGTTAGTCTGTAACAATCATCGGGTCGCAATCAGCGACTCGCATCGGCTACAAGCCGTCAGACTTTATATCAATATGGCTCAACAGGAAGTCCTCTCGGCAAAAACCGAGTGGGCTTTTCTGCGTAAAACGGCGCGTATTCTCACGGAGGCAGATGAAGATAACTACGCGTTGCCATATGACGCTGTTTCTATCACGGCGGCAGATATCGATGGCGGGGCTCTCGTAGCGATCAATCCGGATAATTATTACAAATTCATCCGTCAATACACCACATCGGCAAGCATATCGGATACTGTTTTCACTATTCTCGGGCTGACCGAGAGCCCCTTTGCAAACCAGGGATATGTCCTTCCTGTATTCGGAGCAAAAGCGATTCTCGGCGTCGGAACCGCATTTGACACAAGGGTTGTCGGTCGATACTTCAAGGCAGAGCGAGACGCACAGTCCTACAGAATCCGAAGCTATACCGATAGCAAGAACATCGAGCTTTCCCAAAAATTCGCAGGCAAATCTCAGGGCGGGACGATCAACATCTATTCCGATGCGCTCGACCGGGTTGTCGGAAATGTCCACGTAACAAACTTCACGGAGAACATGATCGGACATCGGATGCAGATCGGCTCGGCGACAGCGACCGACATAATTCAAAGTGTGGATGAGCTTCGCCAGGTCATTATGTTGACCGCAGATTCAAACAACGGAGAAGGAACGGATCTTAGCTTTTCAATTCAGGATAACTACGAAATCGATCCGGCTGGCGTCCAGGTACTCAAAATATATCCCGTGCCTACCGAGGACGATCTCGTTATCACGATAGATTATATGGCAGGCCATACAGACCTGATGGGGAATTATGCAACGCCGATCATCCCGCAGAGATGGCACGCAATTCTCGTGCATAAAGCAACGATGCTTTACGGCCTGATGGAGAACAGCGACGCGGCAGATATAAGCTGGCACTCGAAAGCATACGAGCAGCTGCTTTTTAATATGATGGGAACGGACGATCCTTTGTCCGAAATGTATCCGTTCAGCGTCCAGCCGGATCCCGTTCGGCATGAGGCCTTAACTGACGATATTGATTGAGAGGTGAGATATGTCTACGAATAAGACCGATGTTGCGTTCCCGTTTCGGATCGGGCAAACGCTAAATCTCCAGATCGATCTCGGCGCTGCTGGAAAGGTGAAAGCAGACATCGATCTTATCAAGAAGGCCGTAAACGGCGCGGCTCTCGCGTCGATCGCATCCGGATCGTATTCCCTTGCGGAAAACGGCGAAAATCATTACAACCTGGCGCTCAGCGGTCCAGCTGTCTCAGCTGCAAACGCAGGGGCGAATGTCGTTATCGTTTCCGGAGCCGGTCTGGATCGGAATGTGATTCGTTTCTATCTTGATACGACCGCAAAGGATCTGTACGACGATCTTGCGTCTGGCGCCGTCCAGGTGGACCTACAGAACAACGCGGTTGACAGCTCCTCCGTCGCGGCAAACGCTTTCGGATCTGGAGCGTTTGCCTCATCGTTTGTTGACCTCGCAAGGAGCGCCGTATTCAACGCGACTATAGCGGGATTCACAAACGCAGGAAGTTTCGGAAAGTGGGTAAATGATCTTCTGACGAGCATATGGACAGCTGGATCAAGAACCTTGACAAGCCTTGGGACTTCCTCTGTAGACGATATCTGGGAATACAACCGCGGGAATATCACGGACACCTCCGGGATCGGCTACTGGCTCAAGACGCAGCTGGACGGAGCCATATCAGCCGTTCAGACGGCCGTTAATCAAGTCAAGGCAAAGACCGATCTGATGAATTTCGTCACATCCGCGATTAAGTCATATCCGACGACGAACATCTCCTTGTCAACATCGGACAAGGATGATATCGTCGATCGTATTTACGATGAAGATCCGGACGACCACAACACCGCATCGACATACGGCCGGACCTTGAAATACCTCCGCGGCCACATCGAAGGCAAGCGGAAGATGATCAACAACGGCGACAACGAAGAAATCTATGATGCCGACGGTTCGACGCTCCTCGGGACGCACGATATCACGAGGGACGCGAACGATAACATAACCGAGAGAGGCGAAAGGAGCTGAAAATGACAACGATTCAGATCATTATAGCTGTTATTGTTGCGATCGTTGGAGGGATCCCGACCTTCACGAAGATTTATAAGCTCGTCAAGGAGAAAAAGGATTATGCAAAAGCATGTTCAGAGCTCGTCAACTGGATCTCTCACCAGATTCCAAAGACTGAGAATCCTGGTATTGAACGCGGCAAGCTGCGCGAGCTCGCTCACGAAGCTGGTATTTCTCACGTTGTTACTCCTATTGTTGAAGCTCACAAGGAGATGCGTCTCGCTAATAACAAGTTCAAAGTCGGAGCCGAGATCGATGCAAAGGGCCGTCCTACTATCAATCTCGGCTTTACTCGGGACTTTTAAGGCAAACGTCGCGATTGCCGCAGAACAGTACAATGACGGCGGTGCCGCTCAGCTGCAAGCGGAGATAGACGGGATGCTTGAGGCCCGGGACACTATGCTTGAAGAGGAAAGAAAGAGATGGCAGAAAGGCTCCTAGTCGATGGAATGGATCTCGCAAGCCAGGTAACGGATGGCATGGGAGGAAAAGCAGGCGCCGGAGAACGAGATGAGGCGCAAAAAGAGTTTTTCCATATGCTTCCGGCACAGGAGAATCAATTCGCAACAATCGAGTTTAACGAAGAAGAGTTCGCCCAGGGAGCATCGGTTAGCAGGCGATACAGAGGCCCTGGTCAATTCGGTTTATTCGTCGGCGCTGAATGTAATGTTACGGATATTCGTGTCACAGTCTACACAAACGACGACGAGGAGCTCGCGCTCGCCACTTTTACGTTCTAGGAGCTTACCATGGTTGAGAAGATCGATCAAAGGAGGGATCCATACTTCAATGGTGATTGGGACTTCCGACCTGATGATGAAGCCGTCATGATCGACGCAAACGGAATCGGAGACTTCGAGATAGGTGCAGGCGTCATAAATGATATATACAGGCTTCGAGCCGTTAATCCAAGCAGCAACGGCTATCAGATAACATTCTACTCGAAGGAAACGAGGCTCGACGACGATCTATGCTGGCAGTCTCGATCGATTATCGGCAATTACGATTCTATCGACGAAAACGAAAAGCTCATCGTTGTTACGGATCGGGATCGATCAAGTAATATATGGGGCCGGATTACCGGTACACCGGCCGATGTTGTCACGCTGACCCTCGATCTTGTGAGGAGAATATGATTAAACTCATTCAATACGTCAAACAAAACGATCACCGGCCGGGGATGGTCGGCAAGGTGATCAATGCCAAGAACCCGGATTTCCAGTTCTCGGAACGCGAGCTGGCAAAGACGGGATGGCCGGTTATCTTCGGATACTTCACGCTGGATATCAGCGGAGATGAAGTCGTTCTATGTGATGCTGGCAGGCGGGCTGTCAACGACATAGAGAATCCAACGGAACTTGTTGCGATAGGAGATTGAAATGGGAAGAAATGCAAGAGGCGTGAGAACTGGTGACGGGCCGTATAAGGGTTCATTTCAGCGGAAAAAGACCGGGAGTCGCGGCAGACGGAAGCTGGCCGGTCAGAAGTGTCCGAAAGGAAGTAAGTGACGGAACATCGAGACAGCCGAAACGCAGGAGATAATCCTTGGCATCAGAAGTCATAAAAATTGTAGACCCGGACAATGGGCCGGGAACCGACTATTTAAGCCTGCTGGCTTTTGAAGCCGGGGAACGCCGTGACCTTGTGGCGGCTGATGAGATTGCCGTGGCCGAAGTCCGTTCTTCCGGTACGCCCGACAAGACGAATGAAGTGGATTTCGATTCGGCCAACTGGACGACCGATTCCACGCGGTACATTCATATCAGGCCGTATGCAGGTCAGGAACATGCCGGAGTGTGGGATGCCACCAAGTATGTCAAGCAGCCCAACAACAACCAGAAGAATATCATATCGGATGTTGATATCAAGATTGAAGGGATACAGCTTGAAACAGTCACCACGGATACCAATATACAGGAATCGGTTGTCCTTGGTGGTAATGTTGCTAACAAGCGTCAGTATCTCAACCGGTGTTTGATACGGTTAAACGAAAGTGGCACGATTGATTCATCACAACAAGCTGTTTCGCTGGTTGGAACAAACACCACTATTAGAACATATATCACGAACAATATTATTTACGATTGGAAAGACCAGACAGGTACGCATGAACTTCCTGCTTTTGGACCGACTTACATTTACAATTACATGTATAACAACACGGTTGTCAACTGCGGAAGTGGCATAGGCAGTCTCGGTAGTCGAAGATATGCTTATAATAATGTCGTACAGAATACGACAGGCGATAATTATTATGGTGATTTCAATGCAACCTCCTATAACAATCTGTCCGATGATGGTACGGCTCCTGGCAACGACCCGATTACCGGAAGCGTACTATTCGTCAATGCGGCGGCGAAAGACTTTCACCTTTCGTTGACGGACACGGTTGCCAAGGGAGCAGGGAGAAGGTCATTCTCACCGGACTATGAGAACTTCTATGACGTTGACGGATACCCACGATTTTTTCCGATGGACTGTGGTGCTGACCAGGCCATTGACAATACGAAGTGGAAGGTGTGGGGCGGCGGTTCAAGCATGGACGGCAACTACAATACGGCGACATGCTGGACCGGTGACAGCGTACCGACATCTACGGATTACATCCTGTTCAACGGAACCGATGTAACCGACTGCACGATTGACGTTGATGTTGACGTGGGTGGAATGGCTGCTGATTGGAATTATACCGGTACGGTGGACAATTCCGTCAACAACAAGGACATCACAATCAGAGGACCGATATCCGTCAAGGGCGATGATGCCGCTCCACATTTTAACTGGGGAGCTAACTGCGATTTCAACTGGACTGGTACGAATTGGTTCATTGAAGATGCGGACACATGGGTCATGCCGTCTACGGTTAGTCTTGTTATAACCGGTGATGGCTCTACACAGCATTTAATGCGACATACCTATATGTCATGGAATGAACGGCTTGGTCACATCAAGGCTACTGATGCTCCGTTGTATCTTGAATACATGAACGCCTGTAACGGTTTGACATTGAGAAATTCTCCGATAACAAGCCCGGATATTACATTGGGCAACTGGGGAGTGCTTGATCAGGATGCGGATAGTCCTATTGATATCGGTACGGCGATTATGAGTCCGGTTTGTGGTGGCAATCCGACACAGAAAGCCGCTGCGATAAATGCGTCCTATATCAAAGCGTCTGCCGGTAAAGATAACTGGCCTGCTCTGACATGGGAATCTCCATTCGAGTTTACATGGGGGTGGAGTGAAGAACTGTATCTCGGAGCCGGTGAACATTGGTTTCAACAGGGTATTCATTTCCGGCATAATACGACGACTGCCGGTGAATTGGATAATTCCAAATACAATCCGAGTTTTCGCATAGGTGGAACCGGAACCGGCCTTGAGGTGTCGGACGACAATGTAGGCGGCCTTACCGTCACAAAGGGAACAGGCTCTATCACGATGGACGGTGAGGATCAGTTTATCAAGCTGGACGGCAAGAGCGTTGAGCCGATTGACAACTCAAGCGGCACAGGCACATTCGAGATCATGGAGGACGGCACAGCGGATCTCGACCTTGGAGAGAGGACAGATGACATCATCGGAACCGCAGGGATTACCTTCAACTCACCGAACATTGTTGCCAAAGGACTCGCTCTCGATAACCTCAGAGGATTCAAGAGCGATACGCCTGCTTCGGATTGGACTCTGGTTATTGCCACTTCTTACGACTTTCTGTACCTTGATGTTATTGATAACGATGCTACCGGATCATTCGAGATTATTGACGGTGGAAGTTCCTATTGCCGTGACCTGGGGAATAACACTAACTGGACTTTCGATTACCTTATCAAGAAGGATGGAACGGCGTTCTACACAACTCTCGCCGCCGCTATTGCCGCTCTGCCAGCTACGCTTATTGCAGACGCATCAATCCTCTTCCTTGACCGGGAACGATACGAAGAAGTGAATACGCTGTCCGGTGTGGACACCAACGGATTCATATTGACGATCGACGGGCTTGGGGATGAAGGTGTTCCCGGTACCGGCAAGACAACCCTATTCCATGCCACCACGGCTGGCTACCTTCTGACGATTCAGGCTATGAAGAAGGTTACGATTACCGATATCGAGTTTGAGCGAGAGGAAGCATTGGACGATTCGCGTCATGGCATTGACATTGACGGAAACAACATTGATGAGATTGTGATTGACCGGTGTGACTTCAGGGGTAACGGTTATTATCCGCAACAGGGTATCTACTGGAACACGAATCAATCTGGTTATGCCGGACATCTGTTTGTTCGTAACTGTCTGTTCCGGCGTTGGGGTAAAGCAGGTATCCAGTTTGTAAACGGCGGTTCTACATACAACGAAAACTTCACCAGCTACTACAACACCTTTGTCAAGAATCAGGAAGCGATACAGTATGATGGTTCATCTTCCAACAAGGGATGGGTAAAAGGCAAGAATAATATCTTCGACATGGACGGTGATGAACTCATCGAATGTACCTACTTTGCCGCATGGTATTTTTCGACGAACGATTGGACACCGGATGACTTGGACGAGATGGAGAATAATCTGTATCACTTCAGAACGTCTACTCAGATGTAT
>Ga0180432_10001131_pt1 | contig 42772 bp, 40 predicted proteins | sample SS_ome_10_FD_132414 | JGI IMG/M metagenome (GOLD analysis project Ga0180432, IMG submission 132414) | Hypersaline lake sediment archaeal communities from the Salton Sea, California, USA - SS_1_MS_2 metaG | ecosystem: Environmental > Aquatic > Non-marine Saline and Alkaline > Hypersaline >... | reverse complement strand
GGCAACAAGCTTCGCGCCTTCCCGGAAAATCGCCTGGGCCAGAAGCGTAGCGGTGGTGGTTCCGTCACCGGCGACGTCGGACGTCTTGGAGGCGACTTCCTTGACCATCTGGGCGCCCATGTTCTCGAATTTATCTTCCAGCTCGATTTCCTTGGCCACCGTTACGCCGTCCTTGGTGATGGTGGGGGCGCCGAAGGACTTATCGAGCACCACGTTTCTCCCCTTGGGGCCGAGGGTCACCTTCACCGCGTTGGAGAGGGTGTTGACTCCCTTGAGGATTTTTTCTCTCGCATCCTGATTGAATTTAATCTCTTTAGCCATTTTCTATTGTGCCTCCCTTACTTCTCGATGATTCCGAGGATGTCATCCTCTCTCATGATCAGGTGCTCCACGCCGTCGATTTTGACCTCCGTGCCGGCGTATTTCCCGAACAGAACCCGATCCCCCTCCTTGAGGTCCAAGGGTACCTTGGTGCCGTTCTCGAGGACCTTTCCTCCGCCGACGGCCACAACTTCGCCTTCCATCGGCTTTTCCTTTGCGGTATCGGGGATGATGATCCCTCCGGAGGTCTTCTCCTCCTCGTCAACCCGCTTGACGATCACCCTGTCCTGTAAAGGTCTGATTTTCATGGTGTTCAAACTCCTTTCAGATGTGATATTTCTAAACCACTATGTTACTGTATGCGTTGCCCGTTGAACAAAAAATATTAGCACTCAAAGCTACCGAGTGCTAACAGTATACTAAAGCAACGACCTGTAAAATGCAAGAACTATTTTTTACACTGAAAAGGAAAATACTCCAAATATTGCATAATATATCCTGATATCTCAATGATACTAATAATATCTCAAAATATCTCTTGATATCTCATTTTCACAATGGGGCCGGAAAGGAAAGAAAATCCCCCATTTTTTGGACCGCAATTGATACATGGTGAAAGGGGATGTCGTGTTTCACGGTGGAGGAGGGGTGGGGGAACAGAGGGGAGGTCGTGTTACATCGCCTGTGAGTTTTTGAATATTGCCGGCATCCCAAAACGGCTATCCGTAGTGGATGTCGTAATCCTCCACGTGGAGGCTCGCCACGGACCTGATGACGATCCGCTTGCCGACGATCCGCTCCAGGTATTCCACCACCTCCCACTCCTCGTCGTAGAGCATCGCCGCCACGTCCGGATTGACCATCACCACCAGCTTCTCGCCGGGGCGATTCGGCCCGTTGCGGTCGATCTCCCGAAAAATATCGTAGCAGATCGTCCTGCGGGACTTGATGTACCCCTTGCCGTCACAGTAGGAGCAGGCGTCGGTCAAAACCTGGGTGAGGCTCTCCCGGGTGCGTTTTCGGGACATCTCGACGATGCCGAGATCGGATATCTTGAGGATATTGGTCTTTCTCTTGTCCGCCTTCAGGGCCTCATCCAGCGCCTCGTAGACCCGCTCCCGGTTCTTGATACGCTCCATGTCGATAAAATCGATGATCACCAGCCCCCCGATATTGCGAAGCCTGAGCTGATGGGAGATCTCTTTTACGGCCTCGAGGTTCGTTCTCAGGATGGTGTCCTCCAGGTCACGCTTCCCCACGTACTTACCGGTGTTGACATCGATGGCGGTGAGGGCCTCGGTCACCTCGATGACGATATACCCGCCGGACTTGAGCCACACCTTTTTCCCCAGGGCCCGCTCGATCTCAACCTCCAGGCCGTAGTCCTCGAAGATGGGATCGGTACCCTCGTAGATCCTGATCTTCTCCACCGCCAGGGGCATGAAGTCCCCGGCGAACTCCAGGAGACGCTTCTGCTCGTCGATCGAGTTGATCAAGAGGCGCTCCACATCCTGGGTCAACACATCCCGGACCACCCGGAGGGACAGGTCCAGCTCCCGGTGGATGAGGCTGGGGGAGGTGGCCTTTTCCTTCCGCTCCATCACCGCCCGCCACAGCTTGATGAGATACTCCATGTCCGCCCGGAGCTCCTCCTCGGTCATGTCCCATCCCGCGGTGCGCACGATGAACCCGAAGCCGGGAGGCTTGATACGGTCTATGATCTCCTTGAGCCGGCGCCGCTCCTCGTCGTCGTCGATGCGGCGGGAGATGCCGACCCGCTCCATCGTCGGCAACAGCACCAAAAAGCGCCCGGGAAGGGAGATGTGGGAGGTGATTCGGGCGCCCTTGCCTCCCAGGGGCTCCCGGGATACCTGCACCAGTACGTCCTGTCCCCGCCTGATGAGCCCCTCTATCACCTCGCCGCCGTGTGCATGCCGGGCGCTCTCGTCGGGCTCATTTTCCGCCGGCTCCCCGTTTCTCTCGATAAAGGCGTCGAACTCGTCGAAATCGTCGTAAAAATCGGTCACGTACAAAAACGCCGCCCGCTCCAGGCCGATATCGACAAAGGCCGCCTCCATCCCCGGGAGAACGCGGATGACTTTCCCCTTGTATATGTTTCCGGAGACGCCCAGGTCCTTGGGTCGCTCGATGAAGAGCTCCGCAACCATGCCGTTTTCTATCAACGCGGCCCGGGTCTCCCAGGGATGAGCGTCTACAATAATGTATGATTTCATGCTTTCGCCGTATGAGTATGTTCCATCGTCTCGGGGATCGGGACATCTTCCTGCATCCGGTCGATCGGAATATCCGGAAATCCCATATCCTTGATCACCCGGCAGCCTCGGAGGTCCTTTTCCGCCACCCCGAAGAGGGCCGACGCCACCCGGTAGGGGCTGGGTGCCGATCCGTTGATCCGCTGGAGGGTAAACGCCAGGACGCCCGCATCCGGGCGGTACTCCATCGACTCCACGAACGGCCGGACATTGATCCTCTTTTTTCGGGCGTCCCCCCGGGTCTCGAACCACACCTCGTCCCGGGCGAGAAACTCATCGATGGCGGGATCGATCTCCGGCAGGGAGGCGTCCGCCCCCGCCAGCTCCATCCGGTAGGAGAGCCGCCGGTATCGATTGGACATGTTCCCGCTTGAATCGATTCGATGCGCCGCCTCCAGGCGAAATCCCCGGGGGAGGCGCGCGTCGAGGGTCTCCCGAAGGATATCCCCGTCGATCTGCTCCGTCAGCTCCAGCAGGAACGGGTCCCCCTCGGTCTCCACGCCCACGGGAAGCGCATCCAGGAAGCTGACCTTCGGCTTCGGATTGAAGCCCTCGGAAAATTTCATCGGAAGACCCGCCCGGCTCATCGCCCGGATGATGACCGACGCGGTCTCCAGGTGGCTCAGAAACCGGACCGGACCCCTCCGGGAATAGACACACAGGTAGCGAAACCTCCCGGCATCCCCCCCCGCTTCTTCGGGGATCGGCGCATTGGCTCTCGATATCCCCTCCTCCCCCCCAGGAGTCCTGATGGTCTCAAGACCGTCCCCACACACCCCGCACCCGGTGCACCCGGTGGACGCGCAGTCCGGGGTGGTTTCGACGGCGAACGCCCGCCGCCGCTCCTCCCACAGGTAGTCCTCGGTCACCCCGGTTTTGATGTGGCCCCAGGGGAGGTAATCCCCCCGGTCGTATTCCGTCTCGGCGGTGTCGGCCATGGAGAGCCCCGCCCAACCGAAGGCCGTCTCCCACAAGGAAAAATCAAATCGCTCCGACCAGCCGTCGAACCGGCACCCCAGGCGATACGCCTCCAGCACCGCTTGGGAGAGGCGCCGGTCCCCCCGGGCGAAGGCCGCCTCCAGGTAGCTCATTTCGGGGTCGTGAAACTTCACCGACGCCCGGAGCCCCTTGAGCCTCCGGGAGATGCGGGTCTGCCTCCTTTTTGTCTCGTCGATCGTCAGGGCCGGCTGCCACTGGAAGGGAGTATGGGGCTTGGGGACGAAGGTCGAGACGCTCACGTTCAGCCCCCCCCTCTTGATGCGCCGAGTCTCTCGGTCCACCGCCTCCACCAGGCGGCACAGCTCGTCTGTGTCCTCGTCGGTCTCGGTGGGAAGGCCGATCATGAAATAGAGCTTCAGAAGGCGCCAGCCCGCATCGAATACCGAGCCGACGGTGTCCATGATCTCGGCCTCCGTCACGTTCTTGTTGATGACGTCCCGCAGCCGCTGGCTCCCCGCCTCCGGGGCGATGGTGAAGCCGGTCTTTCTCACCCGCAGGATCGCCTCGATCATCTCCTTTCCGAGGCTCCCGGCCCGAAGAGACGGCACCGCCAGAGACACCCGCAGCGGCGCCAAATGCTCCATCAGGCACGACATGAGGGATTCGATTCTCCCGTAGTCGCCGGAGGAGAGGGACAGCAGCGACACCTCCTCCATGCCGGTGTTCGCCCGGGTCGTGAGGGCGGCGTCGATCACCGAGGAGACTTCCCGCTCCCGCACCGGGCGATAGACGAAACCGGCCTGGCAGAACCGGCATCCCCTGCCGCACCCCCGGGCGATCTCCACGCTGATGCGGTCGTGGACCGCCTTCTTGTTCGGCACCGCGGGATGCCCGGGCGACGGCACCCGATTGATGTCCGCCACCGCCCGGCGGAGGATCGTGTCCGGGCCGTCCGGGGCCTCGGGTAGTCTTGAAATTCCCGAGAATCGTCCGTTCTCGTACCGGGGCACAAAAAATCGGGGCACGTACACCCCGTCGATTGTCTCCAGCTCCCGGAGAATCCGTTCCTTTTCCATGCCGCGACAGGCCCTGAGACACTCGATGATCTCCCCGATCGCATCGTCCGCCTCGCCGATGAACAGCACGTCGAAGAAATCCGCGATCGGCTCCGGGTTGTATACCGCGGCGCCGCCCCCCAGGATCAGGGGATGGTCGTCGGTGCGATCGGAGGCCATCGGGGGAATGCCGGAGAGCTCGAGCATGGAGACGACATTCGTATACGTCAGCTCGTACATCAGGGAAAAGCCGATTGCATCGACGTCACCGAGGGGCGTCTTCGTCTCCAGGGTGAAAAGCGGTATCCCCTCCCGGCGCATCAGCGACTCCATATCCACCCAGGGGGCGTATGCCCGCTCCACGAATACCCCCGGCATACGGCTCGCAATATCGGCGATGATCGTCATCCCCAGGTGGCTCATGCCGATCTCATAGGCCTCGGGGAACGCACACACGAATCGGAGATCGTCCGCCTCCGGCTCCCGGTCCGGCGTATTCACCTCCCCGCCGATATACCGGGAGGGCATCGCAACGCCGGCGAGGGATCGCTCTAAAAATGAATGTATATCTTTTACACGTTTCGTCACGTATCAATCCATATCTCTACTCTGGTCAGAGAGCACTGCTCGGGTACGGACACATCAAAGGTGTCGTTTCGCGGGAGGTGGCTGAGCGGGGAACGCTCAATGTGCATTGTTTTTACTCTACCACGCATGGCCGGGAAAGTCAACGCGCCCCCGCTCATTCATCGTTTGGAGTTCGCTCCTTCTATGATATAATGCCCTATTCCATAACCTGTAAACGGATCGGACATGGCCTCTCACACGTCTTCTTTTCACCATCTGCTCTCTCACGTTATCGCCGCGTGCGTACTGGCATCGGCCCTTTTCATTGTGACGAATCCCACCCTCGCCCTCAACGGGAAAATGGAGGACGGCGGGCGATACACGGAAAAACTCGGTATCTGTTCCTTCCAGCCTCCGGAGAAATGGGTCCTGTGGGACTACTTCGGCATGGATGTCTTCTCACCCGACGGAAACAGGGACGTCCGCATCAGCCTCGTCGCGGAGCCGACCGACAGTGATGACCCCCTCCCCGAAGCACCCGGGGAAAACGCAGAGGAAAACAGCGGGGAGGATACGACGGCCGACCCGACCGACCTCACGTCCCCCTTTCTTACAAAAAGGGCGAAGGAATGGGAAAACACCTTCTCGATGCCGGACTATGAGCTCATATCCCTCGAGGCCAGGGATCAGGCGGGATACCCGGGCGTGGAGGTGTCCGCCCGGGCCACAGAAGAGAACCGCCTCCACCCCGGCACGGCCATACGCATCGTCCGGTACTACACCCCGACCCATATCATAACCATAACCCTTCGCTGCCCCCAGGCCCTCCTGGATGAATACCAAGACCTCAGCGACGCCGCCTTCGATTCCATCACTATCGGCCCGTCGTCGATCGGGGGCCCGTACCTCCCATGACGCCCCGGAGCCGGGAATCAGCGGTCGTTTGGACAATCGGCCACAGCAATACCGACATCGATGCGTTTCTCCGGCTCCTTTCCGCCCACGGCATCGGGTGCGTCGTCGACGTTCGGGCCGCCCCCTATTCCCGACACGTGCCCCATTTCAGCCAAAAGCCCCTCAGTCACGCCCTGGAAGCGGGCGGCGTCATGTATGTATATCTGGGAGACGCCCTGGGCGGGAGGATACAGACGAAAGACGGCACCCGACCCCGGACCTATTCGGAGGCCGAGAAGGACCCGTCGTTTCTCTCGGGCATCGATACGCTTCTGAAGATAGCGGCGGAGCGAAAGACCGCCGTCATGTGCGCGGAGAAGGATCCGAACCGGTGCCACCGCCGCCACCTCATCGCGGCGTATCTCGACGGGATCGGCGTGGAGGTGCGGCACATCCTGGCAGACACAACGACGGTGACCGAGGGGGAGCTGTTGGGATTGTTCGGGAGGAGGCCCTGACGGACCCGCTACGATTCGTCCCCGGACTCCCAGGACGGGGAGAGGTTGATCTTGGTATAGAGTCGAAAGAGAGACGCATTGAGGCCTCGCATCAGCTTTCTCAGCTCCATGATTCCTGCGTCCTTGAGGGATCGAAAGAGGTTTTCGTTTTCGGCGATGATCAGGGCGTAGTAGAAGAGCTTGCCGGCGGTCTCCTCGGTGTCGTCCTTCTTGTGGGCGGCCTTCAGGGCGAGAAACTCCTTTGAAAACTGGAGGACCTCGTCGGAGTCGGCGAAGTCCGGTCGGGGCAGGATCAACAGCATTGCACCCACCGAGGCGGCCCAGATGCCTCCGTGGCCCTCGGGCACGTACGACCCGCTCACAAGCGCCTGTACGTCTTCGTCGACGATATTGTCCACGTCCATCCCCCGCCAGTCGATCAGCATCGCCTCGAGGTATCTCCCCCGGGCCTGGGGCTCATCACCCATCATGGAATAGAGATCCCCCATATAGCCGATGAGCCGGGCCCGAGACCGGGGAGGGAGCGACGAGGACGACGCCTCTTGCTCCAGGCTTTCCTTGGCCTCCTCGAACATGCCGGCCTTCAGCAGCAGAAAACCGGCGGGAAATCCGTAAACCGGCTGGGGGGAGTCATCCCCGAAGGCATGAATAATCTGCTGAAAGAACAGTTCCTCGACCTGGATGGCGTACGTGGGGGCATACGCCAGCTCCTTCAGGAGCTTTCTGTATGCGCGGAACCGCTTGAAATAGTCCGCGGGGGTGCCGTCCGTGTGCAACGCCTCGTGGATGTGACACACGAGCCTTTTCTCCCGCTCGATGTGCGGATGGTGCGGATATATATCCGAGAGGATCTCGATGTCCCCCTTCGCCTTCTCGATGTCCTGGTCGATCATCGACCTGGTGACGCCGACAAGCTTCATCAACGGAACATCGAACAGGGTCGGTTCATCGGCCATGATCCGCTCCACACAGAGGAAGGTCGAATCGACGCTCCATCGAAGCGAAACAGATCCAGCATACCGCGCCCTTGAGGATCTCCCCCGGTGCGGTGACCAGAAAGCCGAGGCGGACTGCGTCATACAGCATCATCGGTTTATCAAGCAGAACGTTCATGGAAAAGTACAGGTATCCGACACCGATACTATACACCACCAGCATCCCGGCCACAATACTTAAAATTCTCAATCGTCCCCTGAGACGACGCACCAGCATCCCCACGACGAACGACGCGGGGATAAACGCCACGAGATACCCGAACGTGGGGGAGACAATATATGCCGGACCGCCCCCGGACGCAAAGACCGGGAGTCCCAGAAGACCCAATAGAAGATAGATCGCCTGGGACAGTGCACCGGCCCGGCTCCCGAGCACCAGCCCGGACAGATACACCATCATGGTCTGCAGCGTTAACGGGACCGGCGGCAGAGGTATTTTGATATACGCCCCCGCCGCCGTCAGCGCGGCGAACAGGGCCGAAAGGGTCAGGAACCGAAGCTGATTTTCACTAGAGATACTTCACCTCCATCAAAAACAGACCGTGGGCCGGGGCGGTCTCCCCCGCCGCCGTCCTGTCTTTCGCCCGGATGAGATCCGGGATCTTGTCGGGATTGCGCTTTCCCCTCCCCACCTCCACGAGGGTACCCGCGATATTTCTGACCATGTGCCGAAGAAATGCGTTTGCCTCCACGTATATCTCGACGATGCCGCCCAGATTCCGGGAGACGGAGAGTATATACACGTCCCGAACGGTGACGTCGTCATCCCCCCCGGCGCCGACAAACGACGCGAAATCATGGGTGCCGACGAGGTGGGCGGCCGCCCGCCTCATCCCCTCCAGGTCCAGGGGGGAGCGGACATGCCAGGCGTACCGGCGGGTGAAGGGGAGTGGAACGTCCCCCTCGTATATAAAATACCGATAGACCCGGGCGACGGCCTTTCTCCGGGCGTCGAAGCCGTTGGGAACCTCCTCGACCGAGAGGACGCTGATATCGTCCGGGAGGAGCCCGTTGAGACCCCGGAGGAAGTCGGCGGAGTCGATGGCGCTGTGTGTGTTGAAATGAGCGGCCTGGCCCAGGGCATGCACCCCGGCGTCGGTCCTCCCGGCGCCGAAAAGACGCGTCTCTACCGTGGTCATCAGGGAGAGCACCGATTCGATCTCGCCCTGAACGGTCCGCATTCCCGGCTGAACCTGCCAGCCGTGAAAGTCCGTGCCGTCGTAGGCGATAACCAGCTTGATCGTGCGCATCTTAGATCAGGAAGAACGGCACGAGGAGGATGGATGCGATCGCGGCAATGAGATCGATCCGCTTGAACCGGAGCTCCCGGTAGGTGGTCCGGGAGATGCCGGTCATGTATCCCCGGCACGTCATGGCGACGGCCAGCTCGTCGGCCCGCTTGAAGGAGAGGTGAAACAGGGGAATGAAGATGGGCACCAGCTTTCTGGCCCGCATCACCAGACCCCCGGACTCGAAATCGATGCCCCGGGACTTCTGGGCGTTGATGATGCGTCTGGCCTCCATGAGCAGGATGGGGACAAACCTGAGGGTCAGCATCATCATCATGGCGAAATCCCCCACCGGCACCTTCCAGCGCTCGAGGGGAGACAGCCCCCGCTTCAGGGCGGTGGTCAGCTCCAGGGGGGTCGTCGTCAGGGTCAAGAGCGACGACAGCAGGATGATGAAAAAGATCCGAATCGTCACCAACACGCCGTTGGCGACGCCCTCCCGGGTGACGTTGATCTTCCATATCGGAAACGGGGGGATGGATTCACCGGGGGTAAAAAAGAAATGGGCGATGGACGCGAATAGAAACAGCCAGAGAAAGGGAGCGATCCCCTTGAGCGTGTAGGAAAGGGGGATCTTCGACAACCTGATGATCAGAAGAATACACAGGCCCAGGAGTGTGAATTTCAGGGGTTGTTCGATGAAGAAGACAACCGCCATCAATAAAACCAGCACGAGAAATTTCAGGCGGGGATCCAAGCGGTGAATGACGGAATCTGCGGGCATATACTGCCCGAGGGTGATATCCTGGAGGATTTTCATGATCGATACGGGCTATTTCTTCTCTGCAATTCCGGTCAGCACCCATGTAGTGCTGTCGTATTGCCACGTGAAAAACAACACCCTATTGAATGTTTCCATGCGCATAAAGGTGAAAACATATGTGGAACTCATTTCTTCCCCCTCCGGTGACGTAAGCGTTACCTCAACGTCTGCGCTACGCTGCAGAATTTCATACCGCAAAATGGAGGGGATCTCATCTTCATGAGACGAAAGCTTTTCCTCCAGGTAGTAATTGAACACCAGAAATTTGGATAGATTGGCCCCCTTTAATTTATTCCCCCTCTCGGAAGAGTTCTCCAGGGCCTCCAAATCCTTCGTGTCCGTCCTCAACTGGTTGTTGGTCGTCTCAATCAGTGCAGAATTCCTGACCTGTTCTTTTTCCAGAAAAAGAAGTCTCTCCCTCGTTTTTCTGAGCAGATCGATGCTCTCATCCTGTTTGTCATATTTCTCGTCTATCTCATCCACGATGTTTTGATAGTCTCTCTTATATTCTGCATACTCCGGGGCGATCTTCCGGTATTCTCTTTCCAGTCTCTCCAGCTCATTCTTATTCGCCACATGTCCCGGGCTTTCATCATCACCGATCGGACCGTCATACGCGGCGATTCTCTTTTTTACTTCGGCCATTTCCTCTTCAAGCTCATAATACTCGTTCTCCAGTGCGGTGTATTCATCCTCCACGGCCTCCAGCTCCGCCTGTCGCCTATCCTCGATATCCAGTGAATTCAAGTTCTCATTCGTTATGATCTCTTCCAGTGCGGCGATCTCCTCGGTCAGCGTCTCCATTTCTTCCGAAATCTCCAGCTGTCGCAGCCCGGTTTCGTTCAATTCACGCTTGCTGTCTGTTATCTTCTTCTTGAGCTCCTCGATTTTGATCTCCAATTCAAATGTGGTGAGAAACGACGCCATATCCCGCTGCAGGTTCCCGGAGGACACCTTCGACTCGTTGGAGGTATCCACCTGGTTCCATGATACGAGCGTGAAGTGTGCCGGGAAGGGATTCGTCAGCTTCGAATCGAAACCGAGAACCTTGCCGTCGACGAGGTTCCTGGTGACCCCGTTCTCGAATTGCTCAATCGAAAGCGGCTCTTTCGGGACGGAGACAAAATAAATCACAAAGATGAACAATACTATGATGATCGGGATCGATATTTTAATAACCGGCGCCAGAATCTCCATGATGCCGGCCTTGTAGTAGTAGCGCTGTTTTGGGATTCGCGTGACGAACTTGTCGGTGGCCAGGGTCACCTCTGCATCACCGTCGTGTATCTTCGGGGGTTCGGTTTTTCTTCGAACTCCTTTTATGGAATCGATCGGTGGCGGCTCCGGGACAGCCCCCGAATCGTTTGGAATACTAAATTCCTCCTTCAGGGATCGTACTTCTTCTTCACCACCGGTAATGGGAACAAAATCGAAGACGTCGTCGAATTTCTTCTCAATATGATCGACGGTATCGGTAAAGTCGTCCTTCTCGTCTATCAGGTCATCATCAACCAAATCCTCATCGAAGGCGATATCATCATCTTCGATGGGGATATCATCATTGCTCATGCCGGTGTATTCTGTCCGGTCATCGATCCGCGGTGATTCATCACTCAGGCGACTTTCATCATGACGCTCGAAAACCTCTTCTTCATCAGCCCCCCGTGTGTCAACCGGAGCGGACGGTGATTCCTGTTGACCCACGGCGTTCGTCTCAAACTCAATCGGCCCGTCGCCCAGCTCGATCTCCACGGACATGTCATCATCGTCCTCAACCATGGAATTCAGCATGCTCGAGTCGTAGCTCTCTTCCGCATCACGGTATCCGGCCTCGATCAGCGCTTCGTGAGAATCTGCATCGTCTAAGTGCATTGAGTCGATGTCATCTTCTTTCCCCTGGAGAACCTTGAGGACATCCAGGGTAATGTTCTTATTGCCGATGATCGAAACACCGATGGAGGGGTAGTCGTGAAAGTGTGTGGCAAGAAACATCAGCAGGTCTGATGAGGAATTCGTATCCATCGCCAATATTTTGAGCTCCGGCTCGGAGAGCTTCAGGATGGAGCCGACGGCTGCATCGCGAACATCCCGATCCTCATCATGAAAGAGTATGCCCAGAATCTCAGGCGGCGTGGGAGTGCCGTTCGGCATGGTGCCGCCGGCCAAAACCAGACGATCCTGTCGGGTGAATTCCTTTGATTTGATGAGATCTGCATATTTTTTCACAAAACCTGGATCAGTCATGGCCGCCCTATATGAAAAGATATGAAATTAAATTATTAAATATTAAAGGTATGGGCCAATTAAAAGCTCGGCGATCTGGACCGCATTCAGCGCCGCCCCTTTCCTGAGATTGTCGGAGACCACCCAGAGATTCAATCCGTTCTCGATGGAAAAGTCCCTTCGGATACGACCCACGTAGGTATCATCCTTTCCGGCGGCGTCGATCGCCAGGGGATAGCGGTTTTTATCCGGCTCATCCACCACCACCACGCCGGGGGCTTTTGCCAGGATCTCCCGGGCGCGCTCCGGTGACATCTCGCCGTGAAATTCCACGTTCACCGACTCGCTGTGGCCGTAATAGACCGGCACCCGGACGGTGGTGGCGGTGACGGCGATGTCCGGGTCTTCGAGGATCTTCCTGGTCTCGTTGACCATCTTCAGCTCCTCCTTGGTGTACCCGTCGTCGGTGAAGACGTCGATATGGGGAAGGCAGTTGAAGGCGATCTGGTGAGGATACACATCCGCCGCGGCCGGTTTCCCGTCAATGAGTGCCCGGGTCTGTTCATCGAGCTCCGTAATCGCCTGGGCCCCGGTGCCGGAGACCGCCTGGTACGTGGAAACGACGATCCGCTTGATTTTCACCTCGTCATGCAGGGGCTTGAGGGCGACGACCATCTGGATCGTCGAGCAGTTCGGATTCGCGATGATGCCCCGGTTGGTGTAGTCGGCCACGGCGTGGGGATTCACCTCCGGCACCACCAGGGGGATGTCGTCCTCCATGCGAAAGGCGCTGGAATTGTCGATTACTACGGCGCCCGCGGCGGCGGCGGCGGGAGCAAACTCCAGGCTGCGACCTCCTCCGGCGGAAAACAGGGCGATGTCCACTCCGTCAAAGGAATCCTTCGTCAGCTCCTGGACCGCCACGTCCTCCCCCCGGAAGGAAAGTTTTTTCCCGACGGATCTCTTCGACGCCAGCATCCTGATGGAGTCCACCGGGAAGCTGCGCTCCTGGAGGATCTTGATCATTTCGCTTCCGACGGCGCCGGTTGCGCCTGCGATCGCCACGGTGTAATTCTTTTTCTGAGTCATTTGAAAATCCGCGTATTCTCCGAAATGAAAATGCTAATCGAGGGACAATCGTTTTACGATTTCGTCTCCCATGTCCGATGTGGTGGAAATTGATTCACCCTGTGTGGCGATATCCGCGGTGCGCAGGCCCTCCCGAACAGCGCTCCGAACGGATTGTTCAACGGCTCGGGCGGCTTCCGTCTCACCCAGTGAATATTCAAGCATCATCGCCGCCGAGAGAATCGTGGCAAGGGGATTGGCGATGTCCGAGCCTGCGATATCCGGGGCGCTGCCGTGGACCGGCTCGTACATCCCGAAAATCGCCCCGCCGTCTCCCGCCCCGCCCAGACTCGCCGATGCAAGCATGCCGATGGACCCGGTGAGCATGGCCGCCTCATCGCTCAGTATATCACCGAACAGGTTCGTTGTCAAAATTGTATCGAATTCCGCCGGCCTCCTGATGAGCTGCATGGCGCAGTTGTCCACATACATGTGCTCCAGCTCCACGTCCGGATAATCTTTATGAATCCGGACGACCACCTCCCGCCACAGCGCCATGGACTCCAGCACGTTCGCCTTGTCCACGGAGGTGACCTTCTTCTTCCTGCCCCGGGCTATCTGGAAGGCCACCCGGGCGATCCGCTCGATCTCCGGCTCGGAGTACGACAGGGTGTTAATCCCCACCCGTTCGCCTTTCTCTCCGCTGATGCCCCGGGGCGTGCCGAAATAGATGCCCCGGTTCAGCTCACGGATCACCATGATGTCGATACCCCGGATGACCTCCTCCCTGATGGTGGAGGCGTGGGCCAGCTCGTCGAAGAGGATCGCCGGACGCAGGTTGGCGAACAATCCCAGGGACTCCCGCAGCCCCAGAAGCGCCGCCTCGGGGCGTTTATCCGTGGGGAGGTCGTCCCATTTCGGCCCCCCGACGGCGCCCAGGAGCACGGCGTCGGCGTCCTTCGCCGCCTGGAGCGTCTCCGGCGGCAGGGGGTGTCCCGTTTGGTCGATCGCCTCGCCTCCCACGGGAAGCCGGGTAAATGAGAGGGAGAAGCCGAACAGCTCCGCCGCCCGCTCCAGGACCTTCACCGCCTCCCGTACCACCTCCACGCCCACCCCGTCTCCGGGCAGGAGCAACACCGAATGCGTTCTCTGTGTCATGATCGTACCGTCTTTTTCTTCTTCAGGTGGGGAATCAGCCCCCCGTCGTCCAAGAGCTCCCGCATGAAGGGAGGAATCGGCTTCGCGTGGAAGGTCTTCCCCGTGGTCTCGTTGATGATCTCGCCGGTCTCGATATCCGCCGTCACGGCGTCGCCCTTCTTGATGTTTTGAGCCGCCTCGGGGGATTCCAGGATCGGAAGCCCGGTGTTGAAGGCGTTTCGATAGAATATCCGGGCGTAGCTGTCTGCGATGATCAGCGCCACGCCGGCGACCTTCAGGGCCACCGGGGCGTGCTCCCGGCTGGAGCCGCAGCCGAAATTCTTCCCGGCCACGACGATACCCCCGTTCTTCATGGAACGGCGAAAATCCGGGGCGTGGTCCTCCATGGCGTGGCTCCCCAGCTCCTCGGGGTCGGATGTATTCAAAAATCTTGCGGGGATGATGGCGTCGGTGTCGACGTCGTCACCCAGTATATAAGCGTGTGAAGAAATTTTCATGGCTGTCGCTCTCTCTTTTTAGTTCAACCTGGCCTTTTTTCTTTTACCATGTCAAACATATTTTGCAATCAAAAAGCAGCTGTCCCGGAAAAAACGAGATCCGATGGACGCGTCCCCGCCGCGCTGGAGCTTTTTTGACACCGAAGCGAGTAAAAATGTTCCCGCTACAGTCCCAGCTCCTCCGGCCCCCCGATGCGGCCCAGCACCGCGGACGCCGCCGCCACCGCGGGATTGGCGAGATAGACCTCGCTCTTTGGATCGCCCATCCGCCCCTGGAAGTTCCGGTTGGTGGTGGCGATGGCCCGCTCCCCGGCGGCCAGGACCCCCATGTGTCCCCCCAGGCACGGCCCGCAGGTGGGGGGGCCGATGGCCGCGCCGGCATCCAGGAAAATCTGAAACAGCCCCTCATCGAGGGCCGCCCGGTAAATTTCCGGTGTGGCCGGGATGATCACCAGGCGGACGTCCGGGTGCGCCGTTCTGCCCGTGAGGACTTCCGCGGCGATCCTCAAATCCTCGATGCGGCCGTTTGTGCACGACCCGATGACGGACTGGTCGATCCGAATGTCCGAAAGCTCCCCCACCGCCTTCGTATTCGACGGCAGGTGCGGCAGCGCCACCTGGGGCTGGAGCTTCGAGACGTCGTATTCCCGCACGTCCAGGTAGCCCGCCGCCCCGTCGCTCTCGAGGACGGTGTGTGCCCGGTCGGTCCTGCCGGCGAGGTACGCCTTCGTCTTCACATCCGGGGCGCACACCCCGCACTTTCCCCCGGCCTCGATGGCCATGTTGGCCATGGTCAGCCGCCCCTCGATGGAAAGATCATCGATGGCGGGCCCCGTGAACTCCATCGCCCGATAGAGCGCCCCGTCCACGCCGATATCGCCGATGGTGTGAAGGATGTAGTCTTTCCCCGTCACCCACTTTCCGGGAGTGCCGTGGTAGACGAATTTCATCGACTCCGGTACCTTGAGCCAGACCTGTCCGGTCATCATCACCCCCGCCAGGTCCGTGCTCCCCACGCCGGTGGCGAAGGCACCCAGGGCGCCGTAGGTGCAGGTGTGGCTGTCCGCCCCGATGACGAGATCGCCGGGGACCACGAGCCCCAGCTCCGGCAGCAAGGCGTGCTCCACGCCGCAGTTTCCCCCCTCATAGAAATGGACGATGCCCATCTTCCGGGCGAACTCCCGCACCATCTTGCACTGGTTGGCGCTGTCGATATCCTTGTTGGGGGTGAAGTGATCGCACACCAGGGCGATCTTTTTCGTATCGAACACCTCTTTGACGCCCGCCTCCGTGAACACGTCGATGGAAAGCGGCGCGGTGATGTCGTTGGCCAGGGCCATATCCACGTCGGCCATGATGAGGTCGCCGGGGGAGACCCCATCCGCTCCGGCGTGCTTCGCCAGTATCTTTTCTATGATCGTCATGGGCATGGGATCGACTCCTGTCGCTGAAAGTGACGAAATTTGTTTTCGGTTTTTTTATATAAAAAGGCGCACCCGCTTTCGAAATCGGGTGCGCCGAGTATCGCGCGAATGGCACGGTTAGATCGTCTGCACCCGGGGCAGCTCCTTCTTCTTTCTTTTTTCCATCTTATTGAGGGCGTTGATAAACGCCATGGCCGACGCCACGATGATGTCCGTATGAGACCCGGTCCCCACCGAGCGAAAGGGGCCGTCCTCCAGCCGGACCGTCACCTCGCCCAGGGCGTCGGTGCCCCCGGTGATGGACTTGACCTCGTAGCTCAACAGCGTGCTCTTGGCCTTGACCATCTTACCGATGGTCTTGAACACCGCGTCCACCGGGCCGTCCCCGAAGTCGGCCTGGCGCACCGTCTGGCCGTCGATGGAGAGGGTGACGGTGGCGGTGGGGATGGTATCGGTCCCGGCATTAAAGGAGAGAAACATCAGCTGGTATCGGTCCGGGATGCGCAGGACGTCCTCGGCGATGATGGCGGCGATGTCCTCATCGAAAACGTTCTTTTTCTTGTCGGCCAGCTTCTTGAAGCTCTTGAAAGCCTTTTCTATCTGGGCATCGCTCAGGGAATATCCCATCTTCTTGATCCGCTCGCGGAAGGCGTGGCGGCCGGAGTGTTTCCCCAGGACCAGATGAGAGCTGGTGTAGCCCACGCTCTCGGGGGTCATAATCTCGTAGGTGAGCTTTTCCTTGAGCACCCCGTCCTGGTGTATGCCCGATTCATGGGAGAAGGCGTTGTCCCCCACCACCGCCTTGTTGGGCTGCACCCTGATGCCGGTGATGGCGCTGATCATCCGGCTGGTGGGGTAGATCAGCTCCGTGTTGATGTTCGTATCGAGGTCGTAGCCATCCCGCCTCACCTTGAGGGCCATCACGAACTCCTCCAGGGAGGTATTGCCGGCCCGCTCCCCGATCCCGTTGATGGTGCACTCCACCTGGCGGGCGCCGCTCTGGACCGCCGCCAGGGAGTTCCCCACCGCCAGGCCCAGGTCGTTGTGGCAGTGAACGGACACCACCACGCCATCGATGCCCGGAACATGCTCGATGAGATACGCGATAATATCGGCGTACTCGCCGGGGATGGTGTATCCCACCGTGTCCGGGATATTTACGGTGGTGGCCCCGGCCTCGATGGCCGTGGCGATGACCTGGGCCAGGTATTCCCGGTCGCTGCGGGTGGCGTCCATCGCGGAAAACTCCACGTCGGGACACAGCGAGCTCGCCCTCTTGACCGAGGCCTTGGCGACCTTCAGCACCTCTTCCCTGGACTTTTTGAGCTGGTAGTTCAGATGAATATCGGATGTGGAGATGAATGTGTGCAGCCTCGGCTTGGCCGCATTTTTAACGGCGTCGAACGCCACATCGATGTCTTTTATCTTCGCCCGGGCGAGCGCCGCCACCACCGGTTTTTTCACCGACGCCGCGATCCTCTCTACCGCGTCGAAGTCCCCCTGGGAGGCGATGGGAAACCCGGCCTCGATCACGTCCACGCCCAGACGCTCCAGCTGCTGGGCGACCAGCACTTTTTCTTCATCGTTCATGCTCGCCCCCGGGGACTGCTCTCCGTCCCTGAGGGTCGTATCGAATATTATTACCCTGTCTTTCATTGCTCTATCCTGTCTCGTTCATTGTCTCACTTTCCGCCGGTATCAGCCGATCTGTTCCTCGGCCTCCAGCTCCTCGAATTCCCTGGTTCGCCCCGTGAGCACCATATAGAAGTACCCAAGAGGCCCGGATAGAGCATACATGGAAAACACGGTAAATAGCATAATCTCCGGCTTCGTCGCGATGAGAATCGCCACAAGGATAATCAGCACCAGCACGTTCACCGGCCGCCGCTGGGAAACGTCCAGATCCTTGAAGCTGAAATACTTGATGTTGGAAACCATCAGAAGACCGGTGACGTACATCAACAACAAGAGAAAAAACCGCCAGTACTCCACGGACACGCCCATATTGATGAAAAACAGCACCGTGGATGCATTCACCAGGGCCGCGCCGGGGGACGGAATTCCGAGAAAATATTTTTTATCGACACTGCTCACCTGTACGTTGAACCGGGCGAGGCGAAGCGCCGCGCACATCACATAGAGCGCCGCCCCCAGCCAGCCGAGGCGTTCATAGGGTATCAGCGCCCACTGGTACATCAGAATGCCCGGGGCCATCCCGAAGGAGATGAGATCCGCCAGGGAATCGTACTGCACCCCGAACTCGCTCTCGGTATGGGTAAGGCGTGCTACCTTGCCGTCCATTGAGTCGAACAGCACCGAGATAAATATGGCCCAGACCGCGTGTATATAGTGACCCGAAATAGACGAGATAACCGAGAAGAAGCCGGAGATCAGGGCCAGCGTGGTAAGCAGGTTCGGGAGCACGTAGATGCCCTTTTTCAGATCATCCCGCTTGATCCGGCGTCCGCCGGTTCGTCTCGGTCTCTTTTTTCTTTTTTCAGTCTCGTCACTCATGGCAACTCTCCCAAAACTGTTTCTCCGGCCTTCACCGTGTCCCCCTCCGTCACCCGGATAACGGCATCGGTGGGGAAATAGACATCCAGCCGGGAGCCGAATCGAATCAAACCGAACCGTCGCCCTTTTTCCAGCATGTCCCCCTCGGACGCGTAGCAGACGATGCGCCGGGCGACGATGCCCGCAATCTGCACCACCAGTATCTTCACGCCCTCTTCGTTCGTGATGACCAGGGCGTTTCGCTCGTTGTCGGTGGAGGCCTTGTCGAGCCGGGCCACCAGGAACTTCCCGGGATAATAGACCACCCGCTCGGCCCTGCCGGACATGGGAACCCGATTCACATGTACGTTCCAGACCGACATGAAGACGCTGACGCGCACGGCGTCGCCCCCCAGGAGCTCATCCTCGGTCACCCTGACGATATCCAGCACTGTGCCGTCGGCGGGGGAGACCACCTCTTTCGGATCCGGGGGAATGACCCGATCCGGGTTTCTGAAAAACATTGTCACGAAAATTGTCAGCAGCACCAGCGGCACCGCCACGATGATCGCCACGCTGGTGGGGAAAAAACGATAGACGACGAGCGTCACGACGATCGTGATCGCGAGGGCGATCAGGATGAAGGGTATCCCCTCGACGGCGATGGGTGTATGCTGATTTTTCATGATCAATTCTTCTTTTTATCGACCTTCTTGTCCTTTTCCAGCCAGCTCATCATGCCCCGAAGCTTCGGGCCCACCTTCTCGATGGGGTGCTCCTCGCCCCTTTTCGTCAGGGCGTTGAACACCGGCCGGTTTACCTTGTTTTCCAGTGCCCACTCCCGGGCGAAGCTGCCGTTCTGGATCTCCGCCAGTATCCGCTTCATCTCCCGGCGGGTCTCGTCGGTGATGATCCGGGGTCCCCGGGTCATGTCGCCGTACTGGGCGGTGTTGCTGACCGAATAGCGCATGTCGTTGATACCCCCCTCGTAAATGAGATCAACGATCAGCTTCAGCTCATGGAGACACTCGAAATAGGCCATCTCCGGGGAATATCCGGCCTCCACCAGGGTATCGAACCCGGCGTAGATGAGCTGGGTCACCCCGCCGCACAGCACCACCTGCTCGCCGAAGAGGTCCGTCTCCGTCTCCTCGCGAAAGGTGGTTTCGATGACGCCCGCCCGGCCGCCGCCGATGGCCGAGGCGTAGGCCAGGGCCACATCCTTCGTGTCACCGGCGGGGTCCTGGTCCACGGCGATGAGCATGGGCACGCCCCGTCCCTGGGTATATTCGTGGCGGACCATGTGGCCCGGGGCCTTGGGCGCCACCATGAAGACGTTCACATCATCGGGGGGGACGATCTGGCCGAAGTGGATATTGAACCCGTGGGCGAAGGCCAGGTAACTGCCAGAAGCCAGGGAGCCGGCAATGGTCTCCCGAAAGAGGTCACCCTGTATTTCGTCCGGGACGAGGATCATCACGATATCCGCCCAGTCCACCGCGTCGGCGGGTGAGAGCACGGTAAATCCCGCGTCCTCGGCCTTTTTCCTGCCGGCGCTCTGGGATCGGAGCCCCACCCGGACATCCACCCCCGAGTCCCGCAGATTGTTGGCGTGGGCGTGGCCCTGGGAGCCGTAGCCGATAACGGCCACCTTCTTACCGGCGATCAGGTCCTTTTTCGCGTCTTTGTCGTAATATATCTCCATGAATACTTCTTTCGCTCCTGTCCTGCTTCTCTATAGTATATAAAAAATTGTTTCTAATCAACAGACTTCGGTCTCACCCTCGGGAACGCCTGGTATGTTGCTCCTTCACGCCCTTCCCCTTCTCCCCTTTCTCAAACCAGGAGCATCTTGTCTATGGGGGAGTCCACGGGGACCATCGGGAAGACGTTTTCCTCTTGGTCGACGATGAAATCCATCATCACCATTCGGTCAATTTTAATGGCCTCCTCGATGGCCGGGACCACATCCCCCGGCTTTTCGATGCGCATCCCCACGGCCCCGTAGGCCTCGGCCAGCTTCACGAAATCCGGGGCCAGCTCCATCCTCGTGTGGGAATACCGCTCCTCGTAGAAGAGCTCCTGCCACTGCCTGACCATCCCCAGGTATCCGTTATTGAGGATGGCGACCTTCACCGGTAGTTTATGCTGGATGGCGGTGGCGATCTCCTGGATGTTCATCTGGATGCTGCCGTCGCCGGCGATATCAAACACGAGCCGATCCGGGAAGGCCACCTGGGCGCCGATGGCTGCGGGGAAGCCGTATCCCATGGTGCCCAACCCTCCGGAGGTCAACAGCGTCCGGGGGTTGTTGAAATTGAAAAACTGGGCGGCCCACATCTGGTTCTGCCCCACCTCCGTGGCGATGATGGCGTCACCCTTGGTGACGGTATAGATAGATTCCACGACGTACTGGGGCTTGATGACATCCTCCTGGGTATATTCCAGGGGATAGGTCTTCTTCCACTGGTCTATCTGGCTCAGCCAGTCCTTTCGGCCGGTCTTCCAGTATTTCTTGTTCTTCTCGGCGAGCTTCAGCATCTTCGCCAGTACGTTTTTCACATCTCCCACCACCGGATAGTCCACGATGATGTTCTTGCTGATCGAGGTGGGATCGATATCGATGTGCACGATCTTCGCCCGGGGGGCGAACTCCTCCACCTTGCCGGTCACCCGGTCGTCGAACCGGGCGCCCACGGCTATGAGCACATCGGCGTGGGTCACGGCCATGTTCGCGTGATACGTGCCGTGCATGCCCAGCATCCCCAGAGACAGGGGATGGGTCCCCGGGAAGCCGCCTAGCCCCATGAGGGAGGCGGTCACCGGGATGGACGTCATCTCCGCCAGCTTCGTCAGCTCGCCCGCCGCCGAGGAGGAGATAACCCCCCCGCCGATGTACAACACCGGCCGCTCTGCCCCGGAGATGACCTCGAAGGCCCGGCGTACCTGCTCCGTATCCGGGTCGGCGTGAACGGTATAGCTTCTGATACGGATGTCCCCCGGCGGCTCAAACTCGATGGACGAGCCGATGACGTCCCGGGGAAGGTCCACCATCACCGGGCCCGGCCGCCCGGTGCGGGCGATATAGAACGCCTCCTTGATGGTCCGAGCCAGGTCATTTGTATTCTTGACCAGGTAGTTGTGCTTGGTGCAGGGCCGGGTGATCCCCACGGTATCCGCCTCCTGGAAGGCGTCGTTTCCGATGAGCATGGTGGGTACCTGCCCGGAAAAAACCACCAGGGGGATGGAATCCATGTGGGCCGTCGCCAAACCCGTCACCGTATTCGTGGCTCCGGGCCCCGAAGTGACCAGCACCACCCCCACCTTCCCGGTGGAGCGGGCATATCCGTCGGCGGCGTGCACCGCCGCCTGCTCGTGGCGCACCAGGACGTGCTTCAGGGGGTAGTCCGGCATGCGGTGATAGAGATTCAGCACCGCGCCCCCGGGATACCCGAAGATAACCTCGACACCCTCTTCCAGGAGGGTTTCGTAAAATATTTCGCTTCCTTCCTTGATCATCAGTCCGTCTAAATTCTAAGAATAATTCATTAAGACAAAAAGTATATCTATCCCCGTGTCCCCGTCGGGATTTTCCTCCCTGCTCCAGACGAATACCACAAAAACGGCGCGTCCTCCCCCGATCTCGTTCTGTTGTCATGCTATCGGTGCTTTTTGAGAATCCGCTCCATCTTATCCTTCCCCTTGAGCTTCTGCTTCTGGATATTCTTGCGATCGATCTCCTCGGCGGGAGTCAGATAGGGCTTCCGATTGAACTCCTCGAGCCTCCGCTCGAAATCCTCATGCTCCTCAGCCAGCGCCCGGAACTCCGGGTTTTCCTCCATCAGCTTCTTCTTCAGGTCATCATTATTCTGGCTCATGATCACAACCCCTTCTCAAAATTCATATATTCGAATCATAGTAAATAAAAAACCAAACAATGTCAATGCCCCAGTGGCGGGTCTTTTTGCATTCTCCGCTCGTAGTTGATCTCCGCGTCGGAGCGACGGACATAGAGCGGAACGAGGTCGCGGTTGTCGGTAAGCCTTCCGCTTTCATACCCTTCCCGGGCCATATCGGCAAGGACTCCTCCGTCCGGATGCCGATACTCCCCGGCCACGATGACGTGACTGGCTGTATCACTCTCGTCTAAGAGATCGCACCCGCTCCCCACCAGGATCGACGGTCCCTCCAACTCGTCCAGGAGCGCCCCCGGCGTGATCGTTCGATAGGGGGTCTCCCGCACCATTACGTTCCCCCCCTCCAGCCGGTATACGGCGCAGTAGAGCTCTCCCCGTCGGGCGTCGATCACCGCCGCGACCTTTGCTCTCTTTTCCACCATCCGCCGCCAGGGGGTATCAATGGAGTCGCCACCGTCGGGGACGAAATCCCGCCATTTTCTCAACAGCCCGCCGGCCAGGACATCTAAAGTGGATATGCCGACCAGGGGCACGTCGTGGGCATAGGAGAGCGCCTTCATGGTGGAGACGCCGATGCGAAGGGCGGTGAACGATCCGGGGCCCAGCCCCACCGCCATCAGGCCGATATCGGAAAACCGAACACCCGCCTCCTTCATAGCGTCAACGATCGCCCCGAGCAGCGTCTCGGAGTGGTTTTTATCCGGCGGTGTGACCCGCCGGGCGAGAAGCCTCCCGTCCTTCACGATACCCACCCCGGCCCGGGGGGTGGCGCTGTCTGTCCCCAGCACGATCACCGCGGCTATCCCCCGGTGATGATGCGTGATATATCGAAATAGAACGCCAGCGCCATCAGCGCCACCAGCAGCACGAGGCCGATCTGGAGGGCGATCTCCTTGATCCGGATGTTGATGGGCCTGCCGATGACGCCCTCGATGACGAAAAAGGCCAGGTGCCCACCGTCCAGTATCGGCACCGGCAGCAGGTTCAAGATGCCCAGGTTGATGCTGATGAGGGCCAGGAAATAGAGGAACTCCATCAACCCCAGGCGAAACGCCTCGGCGGAGACCTGGGCGATGAGGATGGGGCCGCCCAGGTTGTTCAGCGGGACCTCGCCGGAAAACATCTTGCCGATGACCAGGAAGGTGATCTTCAGGATCCTCCCGGTCTCCGTCACCGACGCGCCGATGGCCCCGATCGGCCCCCGCCGATCATAGAAAAAGGAGTCGGACATGGAGATGCCGATCATGTATACCTCTTCGGGGAGCATCAGCTCGTTGACCCCCTCCCGCAGCTCCGGGGTGATGTGCACGGTCAGCTCCTCGGTCTCCCCGTCCGTCGTCCGCTCCACGACCAGCGCAAGCTCCTCGCCGCCGGACTCCTGGATCAGGCGGGACATGTCCTCCCATTCGGTGATGGGAACGCCGTCGATGGAGACGATCCGGTCCTCGGCCACCAGGCCGGCCCGCTCGGCGGGGGAGTTTTCAAGCACGTCCCCCACAACCGACTCCAGCACCGGCACCCCCAGCATGAAGACGATCCAGAGGGCGAAGACGGCGAATATGAAATTCGCCACCGGCCCCGCCGCGACGATAAATATTTTCTTGAGCGTCCCCTGGGTCAGGAACGAATAGGGGGCGTCCTCCGGCCCGAGGTCCTCGGTGGGATCGTCCCCGAGCATCCTGACGTACCCCCCCAGGGGCACCGCGGAGATCATGTAGTCGGTATGCCCGACCTTCTTTCCGATGAGCCTGGGGCCGAACCCCAGGGAAAACTTGAGCACCCGCACCCCTGACGCCTTGGCGGCCAGGAAATGCCCCAGCTCGTGCACGAAGATCAAGATTCCCAGCACCACGATAAACGAGATTACCGTGCTCATAATTCCTCTCCAATCTTTTCGGCGGCCTCCCGGGCCCAGCGATCCGCTGTGAGTATGGCCTCAAGATCCGGGTCGGTCACCACTGTATGACTCTTCATCACCGCCGATACGACTGACTCGATGGCGGCGAATGGAAGTTTTCGGTCTAAAAAAAGCTCCACCGCCCGCTCGTTCGCCGCGGACAGCACCGCGGGCATCGTGCCCCCGGCCTTGAGGGCGATACGTGCCAGGGCCAGGGCGGGGAAGCGCTCCTCGTCCGGCGGGAAGAAGGTGAGCCCCCCCTCGATATCGGGGAGGTTCAGCATTTGGATCTGTGTCTCGATCCTCTCCGGATACGCCAGGGCGTAGGCGATGGGTATGCGCATGTCCGTGGGTCCGAGCTGCGCGATCTGCGAGCCGTCCCGGTATTCCACCAGGGAATGCACGACGCTCTGGGGATGTATCACGACGTCGATCTTCTCTCCCGGAACGTCGAAGAGCCATTTCGCCTCGATGACCTCCAGCGCCTTGTTCATCATCGTGGCGGAATCGACGCTGATCTTCGCCCCCATGTTCCATCGGGGGTGCTTCACCGCCTGTTCGGGTGTCACGTCACGAACTTCGTCCCTGGTCCGCTGCCAGAACGGCCCCCCGGACGCGGTGAGGATGAGACGGCTGATATCCCCATGGCGGTGTCCCTTGAGGGCTTGGAAGAGCGCGTTGTGCTCGCTGTCCACCGGGAGGATATTCACTCTCTTTTCTTTCGCCGCGGCGGTCACGACGTCCCCCGCAGCCACCAGGGTTTCCTTGTTCGCCAGGGCGATATCCACGCCTGCGTCTATGGCGGCTAGGGTGGGCCGTAATCCTGCGGACCCCACCACCGAGGTCAGGAGGATGTCCGCGCCGGACTCCGCCGCGACGGCGAGCATCCCCTCGTCACCGGTCATCACCCGTACTCCCCCCGGCACCTCCTTCTTCAGCGCCCGTGCGGCTTTGGGATCGCCCATCACCGCGAGATTCGGCCTGAATCGCCGCACCTGTTCGGCCATCAACGAAACGTTCGTCCCGGCCGCCAAGGCCGTAACATTAAAGCGCCTCGGATATCGGGAGATGACATCCAGCGCCTGGGTGCCGATGGAGCCGGTGGAGCCTAAAATCGCCACCTGTTTCATAGATTGCTGATAAATAGTGCGTAATAATAAATAAAGGGGAGGGAGAACACAAAGGAATCGATCCGATCCATGATGCCCCCGTGACCGGGAAGGATGCCGCCGGCGTCCTTGACGTCGAATCCCCGCTTGATGAGGGATTCCACCATGTCGCCCAGGATGGCCAGCACCGCCCCGGCCACGCCGAGTACGATCACATCCAGATATCGGAACATGTCGAAGTGGATATATTTGAAGATCAGCACCACCAGGCATCCCGCCAGGATTCCCCCCAGGGATCCCTCGACGGTCTTTTTGGGGCTGACCACCGGATAAAGCTTGTGTTTCCCGAGGAACCGCCCGGCGAAATAGCCGCCGGCGTCGGTGCCGAAGTTGATCCCCACCGCCAGCAGCACCCACCAGGAGCCGTGGGGGAGCGTGTGCATGGGAATGAGAAACGACAATAAAAAGGCGATGTAGAGAATGCCGAATACTCTGACGAAGAGGTTTCGGGCCTTCGATTGCGGATCGGTGACCCGAAACAGGGAGAACGCCATCGTAAATATGAGCACGAAAGAGAGGGTCGGCACGATCAACTCCGGGAATCCGAAGTAAAACGCCGCAGGCAGGGTCAGTCCCAAGAGGACATGGGTGACGATCTGTACGTTTATCTTCTCCGGGTAGAGAAACGTCAGATACTCGTACACCGCCACGCCAACGGCGCAAAAAATGAATAGTGAAAAGCCGAGATGCCCGCCTTTAAAAATAAGCAGGATGATGGCGGGAATCGCCACCAGGGCGGTCAGAAGGCGTTTGCCCAGCATGATGACACGCTCCCTTGTAGTACGGTATTGAGTATTTCAAAAAAATATATTGTGCGGCTATCGGGTGATCGCGAAGGACCCCTTGCTCGAAGCGACGCCCCCTTATCCATCCCGCTCCCCCCCGCTCCATCCCTCTCTTATCCCCTTCTACGTCCCTCCGTAGTCCCCCGTCAGCTCTCCCGGCGCACCTGCTCGCCGGTGCGGCCGTATCGCCGCTCCCTCCCGGAATAGTCTTTGAGAATCTCGATGTATTCCTCTTCGGTAAAATCGGGCCAGAGGGTCTTCGTGATGAATAATTCCGTGTACGCGATCTGGTACAGCATGAAATTGGATATGCGAAGCTCGCCGCTGGTTCGGATGAGCAGGTCCGGATCCGGCAAATCGTTGGTATAAAGGTGATCCGAGATCAGGTCCTCGTCGATATCGTCGGTGGAGATATCGCCCCGGCTGACATCCCCGGCTATTTCGCGAACGGCCCTGACGAGCTCCTCCCGGGAGCCGTAGGAGAGGGCGAGGTTGAAGACCATCCCGGTGTTTTTCTTCGTCACCTCCTTGCCGGCGTTGATGATATCCTGGACCTTCTTGGGAAGCGCGCTGGTCCTGCCGATGGTGTGAAGCCTCAGCCCCTCGTTGACCATCCGCTCGAATTCCGAGCTCAGGTAGTTCGCCAGGATATCCATGAGGGCCCGGACCTCTTCCTGGGGGCGATGCCAGTTTTCCTCGGAAAAGGCGTACAGCGTCAGGACCTCGATACCGATATCCTTGCTGAAATCGATGATTCTCTTCACAACCTCGCTTCCCCGACGGTGGCCCTCAACGCGCTTGAGGCCGCGATCCGTGGCCCATCGTCCGTTCCCGTCCATGATGATGGCCACGTGGCGGGGGAGCTTGTCAATTCCCAGGTCCTGTGCCGACAATGATCTATATCTCCATTATCTCGTTTTCTTTTTGTGTCACCACTTCGTCGACCTTCTTCACAAACTCGTTGGTGACTTCCTGGACCTTGTCCTGGAGCCGAAAGAACTCGTCTTCGGATATCTCCTTTTCCTTCTTGAGCTCCTTCAGGAAATCGTTGCTGTCCCGGCGCTGGTTGCGAAGGGCCACCTTGTAGTCTTCCGCCATGTTCTTGACCAGCTTGACGAGCTCTTTTCTGCGCTCCTCGGTGAGGGTCGGGATGGTGATGCGAATGATCTTCCCGTCGTTCTGGGGCGTCAGGCCCAGATCGGACTTCATGATGGCCTTTTCGATATCGCTGATGGAGTTGACATCCCAGGGTTGAATGGTGATCAGCCTGCTTTCGGGAGCGGAGATCGTCGCCAGCTGGTTCAGAGGTGTGGGGGTGCCGTAATAGTCGACCTTGATCCCGTCAAGGAGCGCCGTGGATGCGCGACCCGTACGAACCTTGGCAAGCTCGGCATTGAACGAGCTGATTGATTTATCCATGCCCTGTCGTAATTCTTCCAGAACCTCTTGCATTATTCCTCACCTCTCACGATTGTCCCAATATGTTTGCCGGAAATGACATCTTTCACGTTTCCGGGCTTCAGCAGGTTGAAAACGATGATCGGAAATTTGTTGTCCATGCACAAAGACAGGGCCGTGGAGTCCATCACCTTCAGGCCGCGATTCAGGGCCTCCAGGTAGGTGAGGCTGTCGAACATGACGGCGTCTTCATGCTTCATCGGGTCCTTGTCATACACACCGTCCACCTTGGTGGCCTTCAGGATCACCTCCGCGTCGATCTCCATCGCCCGAAGGGACGCGGCGGTATCGGTGGTGAAGTAGGGATTGCCCGTTCCCCCGGCGAAGATGACGATTCGACCCTTTTCCAGGTGCCTGACGGCCCTCCTCCTGATGTACGGCTCGGCCACCGCATGAATCTCTATGGCCGACTGGACCCGGGTTTCCAAACCCGCCCGCTCAATGTACGACTGGAGGGCCAGGGAGTTTATCACCGTGGCGAGCATCCCCATGTGGTCGCCCACGGTGCGGTTCATCCCGCCGGACTTCGCCGCCACCTCCATCCCGCGGAAGATATTCCCCCCGCCCACCACCAGCGCCATCTGGACGCCGGTTTTAGCCGCCGCCTTCACCTCATCGGTGATGTAGGTGATGGCCGTGTGGTTGATGCCAAAGGGGTCCTCGCCCGCCAGCACTTCGCCGGAAAGCTTGAGAAGAACCCGTTTGTACGCGGATGCGGCGATATGTTCCTCCAGGTGACGGCGATCGGGGGCATTCCCCCGATCGCATCGGGGCCCTTGTATCAGTCTATCTCCTCGCCCATCTGGTAGCGGATGAAGCGACGGATGATGATGTTCTCACCGATGGTGGCGATGGTGTTGTTCAGGTAGTCCTGTACGGTCAAGTCCGTATCCTTGACGAAGGGCTGTTCCAACAGGCAGACCTCCGTATAGTATTTGCCGATCTTCCCGTCGACGATCTTGTCGATCACCTTGTCGGGCTTCCCCGACTCCTTCGCCTGGGCGCGGTAGATGTCTTTCTCCCGCTCCAGCAGCTCCTCGGGAACCTCGTCCTTGTTGACGAAGAGCGGGTTGGACGCGGCGATATGCATGGCGATGTCTTTGACGAAGGACTGGAAGTCCTCGTTGCTGGCGACGAAGTCCGACTCGCAATTGACCTCCACCATGACGCCGATTTTCCCGCCCATGTGGATATATGAGCCGACGACGCCCTCGTTGGCCGCCCTCCCGGCCCGCTTGGCAGCCTTGGAGAGCCCCTTTGTTCTCAGGATATCGACGGCCTTTTCCATGTCTCCCCCGGCCTCGGTCAGGGCGGACTTGCAGTCCATCATGCCCGCTCCGGTTTTATCTCTCAGGTCTTTGACAGTTTTCGCACTGATTTCCATGTTCATCTCCTCGGGATGCGCTCATTATATATGTGCGCACGCGATGTATCTCTATTTCGTTGACGTTTCGTCGGTATTGCGGTCTATTCCTTCGGGGCTTCCTCCGGCGCTGCCTCGGCCTCGGTCTCGCTCGGCTCGGCGGCCTCCGGCTCCGCTTCCGGTGTCTCTTCGGCCTTCACCTCCGGCGCCTCCTCGGGCTTCTGTTGCTCCTCGTCTTTGTCCGCGGCCACCTCGCGCTTCGACTGCCGGCGTCCCGAGATGATCGCATCGGTGAGCTTGGACGAAAAGAGCCGGATGGAGCGGATGGCGTCGTCGTTGCCGGGGATGATATAGTCGATCGGGTCCGGGTCGCAGTTGGTATCGATCACGGCGACCACCGGGATGCCCAGCTTCCTCGCCTCGTTCACGGCGATGCGCTCTTTCCGGGGATCGACGACGAAGATCGCGTCCGGGAGCTTCGTCATCTCCTTGATGCCGCCCAGGTTCTTGTTGAGCTTTTCCATCTCCCGGGTTCGGCTCAGGCGCTCCTTCTTCGTCAGCGCCTCGGCGGCCTCGTCCTCCAGGAATACCTCTAGGCGCTTGAGGCGATCGATGCTGTTTTTGATCGTTACGAAGTTGGTCAGGGTTCCGCCCAGCCACCGGCCGGTGACGTAATGCATGCCCGCCCGTATCGCCTCCTCCATAATCGCCTGCTGGGCCTGGCGCTTGGTACCCACGAAGAGGACCGTGCCGCCGTTGAACGCGACTTTGGAGATAAACTGGTGGGCCTTATCGAATTCCGCGATGGTTTTTTGCAGATCGATGATGTAGATGCCGTTTCGGGCGCCGAAGATGTAGGGCTTCATCTTCGGATTCCAGCGTTTCGTCTGGTGGCCGAAGTGTACGCCGGCCTCCAGAAGTTCCTTCATGGTAACTGCACTCATGGATTGTTCCTCCTCCATTTCGGTTTGTACCGCCGCCCCGCCGGAACCCGGGAACCCAAAAGACCGGTCATTGTCCATACAAAAACCGCCCTCCCGAGCCACCATCCCTGTTCCCCCTCGGGGCGTGAGTATTGGTCACGAATTTTACATTATTAACACAAATATCCCCTTCATGCAACAGAAAATCGTCCGTATCCCCTGTTTTCGGACGATCATACGTATCTATCCAATAGAAGCCCCGTGACGACCAACAGACCGGTGACCAGGTGAACGAGGATGGTCAGTGCGCACACCCCCACCACCGCCCTCGGATCGTCATACACCTTCCAGAGCTTTGCCACGGCCGAAACGGCCAGGGGGATCGTCAGCAGGGAAATGAGGGTCCAGCCCGGAATGATGTCCAGGAATGCGCCGACACCGATGGCCGCGTACACCAAAAAAAGCCCCAGGGTGTATCCATAACGGGCGGCGGAGCGGCCCAGGGTCACCACCAGGGTCTTCTTGCCGCTGATTTTATCCGCATCGTGGTCGGGATAGCCGTTTACATATAATACCAGGATAATCAAGAGCGCAATGGGGAAGGAAAGCCACCACGCCGTAGCCGGAAAGCCGCCGGTCAGCACGTAGCAGGTGCCCAGGATCATCACCGGCCCGAACCCGAGGCCGATGGCCAGCTCCCCCAGCCCCCGGCCCACATAGGCGAGACCCACCCGATCGATGGAGTATATCAGCACCAGAAAGACTCCGACGGCGCCGATAATCAGAAGCTTTGGACCTGAGACGATCGTCAGCCCGATGCCGATGGTGATCCCCATTACCATGAGCACGATCCCCAGGGCCAGGGTCTGTCCCGGCGTCAGCCTCCCCTCCTGGATCAGGCGGCTCCCGCCGGAAAAGGGGTTGTAATAGAGGTTGATGTCGTCGGTGCCCCCCCGGTGGTCGAAATAATCGTTGAGCACGTTGGAGGACGCCTGGAAGAGCACCGCCCCGACGAGACACAAAAGAAAGAGCACAAGGTCGAATCTATCATGCCGGGCGGCCTCGGCCCCCCCGACGGCCACCGGTATCAGCGAGGCGGTGAAGAACGGGACCCTGACGGCCCGGACGAGGAGGGCTATTTTACCGTCAGCTTCGGTAGTCTGCATTGATCCTCACATAATCGTACGAGAGGTCGGTGGTCATGACCGAGAACGCACCATCCCCGGACTTCAGGTCGACGGTCACGGTGAATTCCGTGCCCGTCATGATGCGGGAGGCGTTTTTTTCCGCCTCTCCCCCGGCCCCCAGGCCGTCGGCTGCCACCTGGATGTCATCGATGAAAATATCCGCCCGGTTCGGGTCTAAACCGCCGGGCACCATGCCGATGGCACCCATGATGCGCCCCCAGTTCGGGTCGGCGCCGAAAAAGGCGGTTTTCACCAGGGGCGACTCCGCCACTGCGAAGGCGGCACGACGGGCGGTCTCTTCGTCGGGGGCGCCCGTAATGGTCACGGTGACGAACTTCGTGGCCCCCTCACCGTCCCGGACGATCAGCTCGGCGAGCTCCGAGAGAACGCTGTGGAGGTTTTCATACCAGATGTCCATCCCCGCCCCGGTGAGCGGCTCCCCCCGCCCCCCGGAAAGGAGCAGAACCACGTCGTTGGTGCTGGTGTCCCCGTCCACGGTGATGGTGTTGAAGGTGCCGCCCACGGCCTCGGTCAGGGCGAGAGAGAGGGCGTCTTGCTGAATCGGCGCATCGGTGACGACGAACGAGAGCATCGTCGCCATGTCCGGCCGGATCATCCCCGCGCCCTTGGCGATGCCGAGGATCGTATACCGGCTCTCTCCGATAATCACCGGGCGCAGGGACAGCTTCGGGAAGGTATCGGTGGTCATGATCGCCCGGGCCGCGTCCACGAACCCGGTGGGAGAGAGGGCCCCGGAGAGCCGATCAGCGGATGAGAGGATCGGCTCCACCGGCAGGGGCGCCCCGATGACGCCGGTGGAGGCGGGGATCACCATCTCTTCCGGGCAGCCCAGGTGGGTCGCGACGGCGCCGGTGGTCTTTTCGGCGGCCGAGAGGCCGTCCTCCCCGGTGCAGGCGTTGGCATTGCCGCTGTTGGCCAGGATCGCCCGGGCCCGTCCTCCTGCGATTCTCTTTTGCGCCACCAGCACCGGGGCCGCCTTCACCCTGTTTTTTGTGAACACCGCCGCCGCGGCGGCCGGCTCGTCGGCGACGATTAATGCCAGGTCAGGCTCTCCGTTTTTTTTGATACCGCACGACAGCCCCGCCGCCCGGAACCCGGGGCAGACGAAATGCTCCGCATCGCTCATGGTCGTCCCTTTCGTCATCCCGTCGCCGCGGAGACGCCGCAGCATTTCTTGTATTTCTTCCCGCTGCCGCAGGGACACGGGTCGTTTCTGCCCACCTTGTCGCCCTCACGGACGATGGTCTTCTGCTTCTCGCCCGGCGGCTTCATCTCCGGGCGGGGCTGGGGGCTCCCCTCTTGTTGGCCCTCGGCCGCCGCCGCCCGGGCCATGGAATCGGTGATGGATCGATGCACCAGGTTCATCCGATCCCGCTGGAGGTCCCGCTGCCGGTCGTCGTCCCGGGCCACCTGGACCCGGAAGAGCTTCGCGATCACATCTCCCTTGACGTTCTCCCCCATCTCCTGGAACAGGTCATACCCCTCCCGCTGATACTCGATGAGCGGATTCCTCTGGCCGTAGGCCCTCAGCCCGATCCCCTCCTTGAGCTGGTCCATCCCCTCCAGGTGCTCCCGCCATGCGGCGTCCAGGCTCTGGAGCATGATGATCTTTTCCAGGCGGCGCATCAGGGGCGGCTCGATGTGCTCCTCCTTGGCCTTGTAGGCCGAGGTCACCCGATCCAGCAGCCACTCGTGAAACTCATCCTGGGGCATGTCGGCAAGCGTCGAATCGGAGGTATTCAACACGATGGTAAAGGTGCGCAGGAGCGATTCCGAAAGGCCGATGACGTCCCAGTCCTCCAGGTAGCCCTTCGAATCGGTGAATGTATAGACGATCTCGTCCACCTTCTCCTCGATCATCTCCAGGATGTCCTCGGAGATGTCTTCCTCGGCCAGGATCTCCCGGCGACGCTGGTAGATGGTTTCCCGCTGCTTGTTCATCACGTCGTCGTATTCCAGGAGATTCTTGCGGATGGCGAAGTTGTTCGCCTCCACCTTGGTCTGGGCGCTCTCGATGGCCCTGGTCAACAGCCCGTGCTCGATAGATTCCCCCTCCTCCATGCCCATCCGGTCGAACACGGATGAGATGCGGTCGGCACCGAATATCCTGAGAAGATCGTCCTCCAAAGAGAGATAGAATTGGGACGACCCCGGGTCGCCCTGGCGGCCCGCCCGGCCCCGAAGCTGGTTGTCGATGCGCCGGCTCTCGTGGCGCTCGGTGCCGATGATATGCAGTCCCCCCAGGTCCGGCACGCCGTCTCCCAGGACGATGTCGGTGCCGCGGCCCGCCATGTTGGTGGCGATGGTGACGCTCCCCCGCCGTCCGGCCCCGGCGACGATCTCCGCCTCATGCTCGTGATGCTTGGCGTTGAGCACCTGGTGGGGCGTCTTCCGAAGCTTCAACAGGCGCGAGAGCTTCTCGGACTTTTCGATGGACGTGGTGCCGACCAGCACCGGCTGCCCCTCGCTGTGAAGCTCGGCGACCTCGTCGGCAACGGCCAAAAACTTTCCGTTCTCGGTCTTGTAGATAACGTCAGCGTATTCCCGCCTTCGAAGGGGCTTGTTGGTGGGGATGACCAGGACCTGGAGCTCATAGACCTTGGCAAATTCCTCGGCCTCGGTGTCCGCGGTTCCGGTCATGCCCGCCAGCTTTTCGAACAGCCGAAAATAGTTCTGAAGGGTTACGGTGGCGACGGTGCGGGTGGCCTTGGCGATGGTCACCCCCTCCTTGGCCTCCAGGGCCTGGTGCAGCCCGTCGCTGAACCGGCGGCCGGGCATCATGCGCCCGGTGAACTGGTCGACGATGATGACCTCGTCGTTGTGCACCACGTATTCCACGTCCCGCTCGAAGAGGGTATAGGCCTTCAGAAGCTGGGACATATTGTGTATCTTGAGGGACCGATCCTCGAACTCCGCGCCGATTGTTTTCTTCTTTTCCTCCTTCTCCTTCTGGGACAGGGCGTCATTCTGCTCGATCTTGATGTATTCCTCGTTGATGTCCATGCCGTCGAAGAGCTCGCCCACCGACTCCCTGATGACGGCCTGGCCCTGCTCGGTGAAGGAGACGTTGTGCTCCTTGTCCGAAAAGATGTAATAGAGCCCGGTCTCGAATTCGCTCGTCATCTTGTCCCGGGAGTAGAGGCTCTCCCAGCGGATCATCTCCTTCTTGATGGACTTGTTATCCGCAAGGTATTTTAGAAACCGCTTGTTCTTGGGATCGCCCTTTTCCACCTTGATGAGGTTGAGGAACATCCCCTCGTCATCACCCTCTTTCTCGGCGCTCATGGCCGTGTTGTAGAGCCCGCCGATCGCCTCCTTCTGGCGGGAGACCAGCTTCTTGATGACCGGCTTGAGCTGGTCATACATGTGGAGATCCTGCTCCACCTGGCTGGAGATGATCAGCGGCGTCCGGGCCTCATCGATGAGGATGGAGTCCACCTCGTCCACGATGGCGTAATAGGGCTCCCGCTGGACGTAGTGGGCCAGGTCGTACTTCATGTTGTCCCTGAGGTAGTCGAAGCCGAACTCGTTGTTGGTGCCGTATATCACGTCCCGGGCATAGGCCTCCTTTCTCGCGGCGTCGTCCATCTCGTGGAGTATCACCCCCACGGTCAGCCCCAGGAACTCGAAAATCTGTCCCATCCATTCCCGGTCCCGCCGGGCCAGGTAGTCGTTGACGGTGACGATATAGACGCCCCGTCCGGTGAGGGCGTTCAGATAGGCGGGAAGGGTGGCCACGAGGGTCTTTCCCTCGCCGGTTTTCATCTCGGAGATTTTCCCCTGGTGCAAAACGATGCCGCCGATAAGCTGGACGTCGAAATGCCTCATTCCCAGGACCCGGCGGGAGGCCTCCCGCACCGCGGCGAACGCCTCGGGCAGCAGGTCTTCCAGGTCCCATCCCTCGTCGAGGCGCTTTCTGAAGTCCCCGGTTTTCTCCCGGAGCTCCACATCCGTCAGCGACATCATCTCCGGCTCAAGCTCATTGATATCCACGACAAGCGGAAGGATGCGCTTGAGCTCCCGCTCGTTCTGTGATCCGAATATTTTTCTTAAAAGACCGCTCAGCATGGCGTCTCCTTTTTCTCACTCGGTGAAACCGTAACCGTATAATTATACACGAAACCCCGACGGAGGTAAACTCCTTCGGGGTCGTATTGTTCATTTTTTCCCAGAGAGGGTTTTTCGAGAGGATTTATCTCAGTATTGTGATCGGCCCTGGGCCTTCAGCTGTCTTTTGACGGCCTCGTCAACCATCTTCGAGATCGCCGCCTTTCCAACAGACGCATGGGAGATAATCTTCGCCCCCGACACCAGCAGCTTGAGGGAGATCGAGGCGAGCAAAAAGCCGACGATGAACAACAGGCCGGTGGCGACGACTTCCGCGGGGATGAGCATATCCTGCCCGTTCATCATCAGCCCGCCGCTGTTGAAATACTCGACCCACTGGGAGATGATCGGCGTAGCGGTCTCCGGATTTATCACGGCCTGATATATTTCCTTGATCGAAACGATGACGAATCCGAGCCCCGTCAACAGCACCGCAAGCCCCGCAAAGCAGGTTATGAGTCGTATGACGAGAAAGATAGACTCCTGGGCATCCTGGGATGACGACTCGCTGATAATCTGGAACGACGATTCGTTGCTTGGCTGCATGGTATCCTGTATGTGTCTTCCCTCGATCCGGGAGACCGAGGGGAATTGTCGTTTCGTCAGTTGAGGATGTAGTTCATCGGGTTGACGGGCACGCCGTTGACCCGGACCTCGTAGTGGAGGTGTGGCCCGGTGCACAACCCCGTACAGCCGACGGTACCCAGCTTATCCCCCCGGCTGACCCGATCGCCCTCCTTGACCAGAATCGTATCAAGATGGCCGTACCGGGTCATCAGGCCGTATCCGTGGTCGATGGTGAGCATCTTGCCGTAGCCGCTCTCGATGCCGGCGAACACAACCACGCCGTCGGCGGTGGCAGTGATGGGCGTGCCGGTCTTGTTGGCGATGTCCAGCCCCTCATGCATCTTGAGGGTCTTGGTGTATGGTGAGCGCCGGTATCCGAACCCGGAGGTCACAAATCCCCGGGTGGGCCAGACCGACGGTGTGGAGTTGAGGAGATTCTTCTGATCCTCGAGATAGCTCAGCAGCTCCTGGAGGCTCTCCTCCCTCATCTTGGATTCCTCCTGGAGGTTTTCCAGGTCGACGCGGATCTCCTTGATGAGGGAATCATGGCGCTTATCGAGCTCGGTGACGCTCTCTCCCCCCTCCATGATCGGGCCGCCGATACCGAAGATCTCCTCACCCTCGCTGAATTCTCCGATGTTGGTGATGATGCGCAGCTTCTCGTCGAACTGCTGGATCTTGTCCATCTGCTCGTTCAGGTCCTCGATCTTCAGGGCGAATTCCTGGATCTGATCCCTCAGTTCCCGGTTCTTCTCCCGAAGCTCCGTCACCTCCCTGGCCTTGGCGTAGATATCCATGTAGTTATACAGCATGATGCTGGATGTGACCAGGACCCCCAGGGCGATGACCCCGAGGGTATAGAGCAGGTAGTTTGATATACGGATTTTACGAACCCGGTCGGCCTTCTGAGGAACGACCATGATGGTAAAATATCTTTTTTTCAGCATGATAAAATACCGAATTTGGTTTTTTACAGGAAAGTACTATGGGATACCGCCGGTGTTTTCGAATACGCCGCTCCGGACGATGCGCTCCCAACCCCATACCGCCTCCAATCCCATACCGTCTCCAACCCCACAACACTCCCACCCCTTCCCGACATCCGCGGAGTCCCCGGCGATACTCTTTGCCCCCCCTGAGTATGTATCAATAAACGAGGGAAAAGTCAAGTGAATACGTAGTAATGTCCTGCCGTTACGAACCCGAGAACCTCTGCTTCAGATATATTGTATATAATAACTTTTAAAAATCCACATCTTGGGTCAGATTCGAGAGATCGAATCCCTGCCCCTTCAGACGCGCCTTCATCGCCAGATAATACCCGATTCCCAAGAGCACCCAGAAGACGAAGAACCAGGTCATGAACATGCTTCTTTGAATCAGCTCGGCAAAGAGGGATACCATTGCCCCCAGAAAGAGCACGATCCCCAGGACGACGCTGACGATCAAAAGCCATATCGGTATTTTCAAGGGAGACGCCTCATATCGATCGGGGAGTTTCTTCGGCAGGACGATCGCCGCGAGCAACACCGGGATGAAGACCACCAAGCCCCCGATGGACGCGTAAATGGCGAACGCCTCGATGGGCAATCCGCTGACAACCGCCGCCACGGCGCCCAGCCAGATGACCGTCAGGAGATAATGGGGCGTGCCGAATCGATCGTTGACCCGAGTCAGGAGCTGGGGCATGAGGCGGTCCCTGCCGACGATCATGAGGGACTTGGTGCCCCACATGAAGGTGGCGTTGAGGGTGGTGGCGATGGCCAGGAGCGCACCCCCCACCACGAAATAGATAAAAACCCCGCCGCTCAGAAACACCCGGGCCGACTCGGTGAGGGGCTGATCGGCGCAGAAGGTCCAGTCGGTGACCCCAACAGTCACGATACTCATGACCACGTATATGATAAATACCAGTGATAATGAAATAACCAGGGACACCGGGATATTCCGGGCCGGATTTTTTATCTCCCCCCCCAGCTCGATGACCGCGTTCGCCCCCAAATAGGGAAAGGTCAGAAGCGCCGCCGCCGAAAGGACCGACAGCCCCCCCAGGGGCATGAAATCCGCGAAGTGATCCAGAGACACCGCGGGGATGCCCTTCGTGATATACAGAACTAGGGCGGAAAGTAAAATCAGCACGAATATCCCCTGGAGCTGGGCCGCAAGGCGCACGCCGAAGATATTGATGACGTAAAAGACCGTCAGAAATATCACCGCCCAGAGGGTAACGGACATATCCGGAAAGAAGGCCTTGAGATATTCGACCATGGTAACGGCATAGAGGGGGAAAAAGCCGAGAAACGCGCCGATGGCGTAGATCCATATCCCCATGAACGCCGCCATCGGAGAGACCAGCCTGCTGGGGTAGGTGTAGTTGCCCCCCACGGTGGGTATCGCCGCGCCGAGGAACGCCAGGGGGAGCATGAGAAGGGCGACCGGTATCACCGCCAGGGCGTAGGCCAGGGGAAGGGCCGCGCCGCATATGCCGATGGCGATGCCGGTCATCGCAAACACCCCGGCCCCGACGGTCTGACCCACCTCGATGGCCACCAGCTCCTTGAGCCCGAGAACACGCTTGAGTCCCAACACGCTTTTTTCAGACACCGTCCAAACCTCCGAGTGAGTGAGAGAAAATATACCCACTATCATGTACGATTTTTGTCCCCCAGGTCAAGCACGAAACGACCAATTCCCTCAAAAAACACTGTGTGCACCTTTTGCCGGATGTCTTGCTATAATTGGTATGAAAATTATGTATATTTATATAACACTTGACTTAATTATCTTCCTTGATATACAATTCCAGATGATAGTAGTGTCAACGCGTCATATCGCACGTCTTTTTTGCACCGTATAAAAATCGGAGAGACCGCAATCCATGACCAAGTCAGGACGATCACTCCTTATTACCTCGGGGATTATTTCACTCGTCATCATCGGCTTTACGATCTTCGGCGACAGAGGCCTCTTGACATACCTCTCCCTCAGGGAGAAACAGCATGAGATCGGCAAAGAGGTCGCCGTCCTCGAAGAGGAGAACAGGCAGCTGACCCAGGAGCTGATCAAGCTTGAGAATTCGGACTATCTCGAACGGGTGATTCGACAGACCCTGGGAATGGTCAGGCCGGGAGAAACAATATACATATTCCCCTCTGAGCAGTAGAGAGATGTTCTGTAAAATCTGCGGCACAAATATTCCGGACACGACCCGCCGGTGCACCTCCTGCGGCAACTTCTTCCCGAGAAATCTCTCCGAATATACGTATACCGTCGTTATCAATTCATTCACCGATTACGAGGCGAAAAAGAAAACCGCCAAGTACCTGTCGTCTCAATCAAAAACACAAGACCTCAAGTCCATCCTCTCACGGCTTGAAAACCTCCCGGTGACCGTCTCGAAGGCCGCACCCCGGGAGAAGGCCCTGGAGCTGGATCGTCAGTTTTCCCGCTTGGGGGCAAACCTCAAGTTTATTCCGAGATTTGCCGATCCCCAGGAAAAGCAGAAGCTCATCGAGGAACTGAAACAGCCCATTTCCCGCTCCTACCTGGAAGACAAGCCGCTGGAGATGCCGGCGTCGGTAAAGAACATGGAGGCCAAGCCCGCCGGCTACTCAATTACTCGGCAGACGATGGTTCTGTTTGTCGCCCTGGGCACGGTGCTTGTTTTTACTCTGCTGTTGTTCCTCTATACCCGGTACTACAAGGACTTCTATAATAACCTGCCCGACAAAGAAACCGAAATCGAAGAAAATATGCCCGCTCTCCCTGCCGGGCCGGGGATCACAGAGCCGGATACACCGGAAAATCCGGAAGACTCCGAAACCGAAACACCTCCACCGGCCGCTCCCCCCGGATCGGAAGGCGAATCTACCGAGGGCACGGGCGCTCCCGGCATTATCATCACCCCCCTGCCGCCTGTCTCAATTTCGCCCCTGAATGCCGAGGGGGTCCGGCTGTACAATGAGGGGAAATACGACGAAGCCCTGGCTGAGTTCCTTGCGGCGCTTTCCCAGTACCCGGACGACCCGACCTTGAGTCGGAACGTGGCGGTCTGCTACGGCAGCATGGGCTGGCGATCTGCGGAGGAGGGTGATTACGAAAAGGCCCGCAGCCATTTTTCCAGCGCCCTGTTGTACGACGATTCGGAGCCCCTCATCTACAAGGGGATGGGGTACGTCACCGAATTGAGCGGTGATCCGGTCATCGCGGAATCATATTACAAGAAGAGCCTCACTCTCGACCCCGACGATGCAGAGGTGGTGCTGGCCCTCGGCATGCTGATGTACAACCAGGAAAAGCTGGAGGAGGCGATTTCCTATCTCGAGACATACCGGGAGATGAAACCGGGAGACGAAGATATCGCCTTCTATATATCAAAGATAGAGCGGGAGCTCGATGTTGAGGAATCGTACGAGATCAGCGAGGGAGAGCATTTCATCTTCAAGTATGAAGGGATGTCTTCGAAAACGGTGGGGAATTTTCTCAGAATCGTCCTGGAGGAAGTCTATATCACCACCGGCTCCAAGCTGGGGCACTATCCAGCGGGCAAGATCACCGTCATCCTCTATGCCGACGAGGACTTTCGTACGGCCACCCTCACCCCGGACTGGTCAGGAGGCCTGTATGACGGAAAAATACGCATCCCGGTCAGAGGGCTGGAGGGAAACTCCCAGGAGCTGGAGAGAGTAGTTACCCACGAATATGTTCACGCCGTCGTCTTTGAGATGGCGGGAAACAACTGCCCCGTATGGCTGAACGAGGGACTGGCCCAGTATTTCGAGGGGGTCTCGGTGAACGGCGCCCACGAGACGACCAGAAATTTCATCAACACCTATTCGTCGGACCCGCCCCTGATGCGCTACGAATCCAGCTTCATGTCCCTGGAAAGCTCGGAGGCGTATCTCGCCTACGAAATAAGCCTGTCGGCCACCGCCTTCATCATCAAGAAATACGGGATGACCTACATAAAAACCATGCTGGACGACCTGGGCGGCGGTGCAGACATGGGAACGGCCCTGGAAAAGAACCTCTACCTCTCCTATGACGATTTCATCGATCGATGGATCAATTATATCTCAACCCTCTAACGCCCCTCTCCGAATCAGAGCTTTCCCGCCCGTATCTCTTCCCGAGACGACAGCGCTGCGGCCCGGCGAAGGCGACAATACCATTGAGGAGGCATGGTGCGTTTTGAAGGGAAAGCCGCCCGGCGGGGAGGCGAAGAGATATACGCTGGGATCAGCACAATTCACCGTTCGGCGCACGACAGGCCACGTGACCCGGGATGGATTAGTCGACGTCGTCCAGGGTTTGTCGGGGAAGGTGTGATCGAGCCGGGGTGTGGATATCAAAAAAACGGGAAAATAGTATATATGCCGGGACTCAGTATATATTGAATATGAGACACCCCCCTGATGATCTCGTCATCGTGTACTCCGCCAATGACGGGGATCCTCAGGCGGCTCCGTGGACTCCTGTTTCGTGTCAGAAGGATCACCCGTCCGCTGTCCGTACCGTCCCGCCATACAATCGGGGCAGAGCGACTCCCACAATCCCTTGTACAGCCGACCGCACTTCTGGCAATGTTTCCAGTTCGGCAACTTGCTGCGGTTGTATTCCATAATCCCCCTCCAATTTTCTTCAGTATATAAAATTTAATATAAATTATATATAAGTTAAAAAGATATTTTCTGTAAGTTTCAGAAAAAAGGGAGGAATAGTACGCAAAAATCAAAAATACATTGACATAGTAAAAACATTTATGTATATTTTTGTACAAGAATCTGTATGATTTCTGTCGGGGTTATACATGCACCGCAAAGACGCGCATTCCCCCATCTCCCGGCGCATGCGGGCGATTATCGGGGAGCTGACCGGCGATCGATACGGGCATTCCCGGGGGAGCATCAGCGAGCGCTTTTTTACCATCAGGATCCCCCGGGAAGGGCGGTTTATCTGGGTGGTGGGCCGGGATCGGGATTGGATTTTCCCCGAGACGGATCTGGCGGGACCTGACGCCTCATGGCTGGGCGGCGCCTTCTTCGACGAAGATCGGTGCCCCATCCTGAGCGACGGACACGCATGCGCGTTCTTCCTCGCCGATCCCCCCTCGGAGAGCCTGGAGCCCATTCATGCATCCACGGCGGCGGATATCATCCGTAGCTGGATGGAGCACGACTCGTAAGGCCTTCGTACTCTGTTTCGTGAGATACCGCCCGGCGCGTCCCGATTCCCTCTCTCTCGACTTCTCCTCTTGACATACCGTTTCATATCCACTCCCACGATCGTACTGGTGTATCTTCCCCCTGCCGCATTGACTCCGACGATACGAGGGATTATATTAGCAATACAGTATTCTTTTATACCGTCACACAGGGAGGCGTATCATGAAGGAAAACGTGGGAACCATCGATCGGCTCATCAGGATCGTCATCGGCATCGTTATCATCGGCCTGGGAGCCTACTACGAAAGCTGGTGGGGATTGATCGGCATCATCCCCCTGGCCACGGCTGCGATGGGCCGGTGCGGGGCCTATCTGCCCTTCGGCATCAACACGGCCAAATCTGACAAATAAGGCGCACATCCCAACCGGGCCGTGCGCCTTCTGTTTTGTATGATCTTTTCCGGGACGGATCGTCAGTACGATCCGTCCCGTTTTTTTTGTCTCGTTTATTCCTACCCGATGCCGTCGAACACCTTCTGAATGGCCTTTTCGATGTTTTCGCCATTGGGGCCGCCGGCCTGGGCCATGTCCGGCCGGCCGCCGCCCTTGCCGCCTACCTCCTCGGCCATCTTCTTTATGATCTCGTTGGCCTTGTAGGTATCGGCGAGGTCATCGGTGACGGACACCAGGATGATCGCCTTGCCGTCGGCCACCGAGCCCAGGGCGATGATCGATTT
>Ga0180432_10001130_pt1 | contig 42779 bp, 33 predicted proteins | sample SS_ome_10_FD_132414 | JGI IMG/M metagenome (GOLD analysis project Ga0180432, IMG submission 132414) | Hypersaline lake sediment archaeal communities from the Salton Sea, California, USA - SS_1_MS_2 metaG | ecosystem: Environmental > Aquatic > Non-marine Saline and Alkaline > Hypersaline >... | reverse complement strand
TTGCCGTTGATGTACATGGCGAACTCCTTGACCGCCGCGTCCTTCGGCAGCGGGAAAACGAAGTTCGCCTCGAGCGGGCGGCCCGTGCTGTTGATGAAGGCCTGCTCGACCTTGGTCGTGGCGACGCCGTCGGTGATCACGGTGCCGATCCGGTGGTACTTGACCGCCAGGGGCGGCACGCTCTCGTCGGTGGGGACCATGATCCCCGTCGCCCAGGCGGCGCCGGCGGCCAGCAGGCCCAGGGTCAGGCAAAGCGAAATCCTCCAAGTTTTCATGGCTATACCTCACACTTTCTGTTCTTTCTCGCCCCGGTCGAGTCGGCCTGTAGGCTCATCGGCGGCTGGACCTATTGTTTCGTAGGACATGAATCTGATGATGGTTCCGGAGCTTTGCTCAAGGAACAGGTATATGACGCCGACGCTTGCCTCGCCTTGGAATGTGGATAGGTCGTATCGGATCATTCCTTGGCCGGCGTCCACGGCGGGGTAGGCGCCGAACACCTTTTCATGGTCATGGACCACACGCCCTCTCTCGAAGACCGCCGTGCCCTTTCTGACGGCCCCGTGGTGATCGCCGCTCTCGAGAACCTGGACGAATTCCGCGATCGCCGCTGGGGGGACCGCGTCTCGGTGCGTTCTTGTCCCCTTCGCGCAGCCGGTCAGGACACCTAGGATGGCCAGAGCCGCGACGACCCTCATTCTAGTCCTCTCTTGTCCGTAGCTCGATCTGGCGCCTCGGTATCACGGGGTGGATCACGTAGCGCTCGGGCGCGAAATTGACGTGGATGACGCTGGCCTCGAAGACGAGGCCTTCGCCGCCGATGCCGTTGCCGCGGATGGCGTAGAGGCGGCCGAGGTCAATGCCGTTGCGTGCCGTGAAGCGTGCGCCGTGTACCCGGCTGAGGAACGCCCTGATCTCACGCTGGCCGATCGGTATGAACCGCGCCCTGCGTTCGTACCCTAGCCAATCCTTGTAGATCGGGTAGGCGTCGAGGGCGTAGCCGCGGCGGACCTTGGGCCAGAGGGCGGCGAAGAGCGTCTCGTTGGCGAAGACCTCGACGCCGGCGAGCCGATTATTGATGACGATGGCGGCGCCGATGCAGCGCCTCGGCGGCCTGGGCATGCAGTTGGCGTAGTCGGCGAGGGCGTTCTGGACTTCCTTGTCGTTGACGACGGCCTGGAAGTCCGAGGTGGGTGAACTGACGCCCGCCTCGCCGGCGACCCGGCCCACCTCCTCCCACACGGCGTCCTGGCCGGCCTTGGACTGGGCTTTGTAGCGCAGCGCGTTGTTGGCGAAGCTCTTTTCCGATCTGAACGCCATCGTCTTGCCGACCCACCGGCCCCGCTCGACGCAATAGACGGGCACGGCAACCTCGGGCCCATGCGGCCGGAGCAGCGTGTCGGTGGCGATCACGCGGTTCTGCTTGGCGCCGCTGATGATCTCGCCCGCCATGAGGAACACGTAGTGGCGCGAGTCGTTGCGGACGATGACCTCCTGCACGCGGCCCGCGCCCTTCTCGTAGACTCTGAGCCAGCCGTTGCGGAGGGCCTCGTCGAGGGTGACGTAGCGTGTGCGGTCGGTGGCGCCGTCCACGTAGAGGGGGAAGACCGTCATGTTGCGCGTGCTGTACGGGCGCCCGACGGTGAGGCGGCTCACAAGGCGTGTGATGTCGTTGCCGCGCGGCGGCCGTGGTGGGGGCGGCATGATCCGTCGGTCGGCGGGCCCGCTGGTGGGGCCGGTCTCGAGGTAAGAGGCGTGAGTCTGGCCGCTCACGAGAACGCCCACCAGGACCAGGCCGGCGATCATTACCATATGTTTCATGCTTCGACCTCCTCGGCGCCCGTGTGCGCCGTGGCTTTCGGCCCTTGTCACACATCCTTTGACACCCTGTGGCGGGAGATGTTCCCAGAGGTACGCGGTCATTTCGTTGACGTGGACCGGCGCCGACGTTAGAATGAAGCGTTGTTGTTGATAATGAGGGCCGATGTCCCGGCTGGAGTTCTTGGTCGATGGATTTGCGCTTGCTTCCGCTGATGGTGCCGCTGCTTCTGCTCACAGTCAGCACGCACGAGTTCAGCCACGCTTGGGTAGCGTCCAAGCTGGGCGACCCGACCGCGAAAGAGCGGGGGCGGTTGACCCTCAACCCGCTGAAGCACCTGAGCTGGAAGCTCACGGTCGCGCTCCCGGTACTGCTGTTGGTGGCGACGCTGGGGCGTTTCGTTTTCGCTCTGGCAAGGCCGGTGCCGGTCAATCCGCTTCGGCTGCGCAGCTACACGCAGGGTTGGAAGCGACCGTTTGCCGACATGATCTGGGTCGGGCTGATCGGGCCGGCGGTGAACCTGGCGATCGCGTTCATCATGGTGCTCGTGGTCTCTTCCGGTGTCATCCCAAGGACCAAGGTTGGCCAGGCACTGCTGGAGCTGGCGTATTTCGTGATCTTGATCAACCTGCTGCTGGGGATGGTCAACCTGCTGCCGGTGCCGCCGCTCGATGGTTCGCGGCTCATCATCGGGCTCTTGCCTCGGCGGCAGGCGGTGTTTATTCTGCGGTACGAACTGGTTATTTTTGTCGGGCTGATCGCCTCGCTCGCCGTAGTGGCGATCCTGGCGGGCGGGCTTCACAAGGTGGTGCTGCCGCCGCTTGCGTGGGTGTGGCGGACGCTCGGGCTGAACCCCGCGCACTTCAGCCAACTCTTCGATGCCGCGGGCTAGAGGAACGGGCGTGGGCAACTTTCTGACACGCGATGACTACAAGGTCGAGCTGGAGATCTTCGAGGGTCCGCTCGACCTGCTGCTGTACCTGATCCGCAAGGACGAGCTGAACATCCACGACATCCCGATCAGCCGGATCACGGAGCAGTATCTCGAGTACCTCGAGCTGATGAAGATGCTTGACCTGAACATCGCGGGCGAGTTCGTGCTGATGGCCGCGACGCTGATGCACATCAAGTCGAGGATGCTCCTGCCGCCGTCGGAACGGCCCGAGGGCGAGGACGAGGAGGCGGAAGAGGACCCGCGGCTCGAGCTCATCCGGCAGTTGCTCGAGTACAAGCGCTTCAAGGAGGTGGCCGAGAGCCTGCACCGGCTCGAAGCGGCGCAGGCGACGACGTTCTCGCGCAACGACCAGGACCGCTCGCTGGCGGCGGCGGTCGAGCGGCCGCTGGCGGAGGTGAGCATTTTCGACCTGCTTGCCGCGTTCAACGAGGTGTTCAAGCGGGCGACCGAGGGCCCGTCGGCGGAGATTCTCGGCGAGGAAGTGAAGGTGGCGGACAAGATCCGCGAGATCAGGGAGCTCGTGCAGCACACGGACGTCGTGCGGTTTCTCGAGCTGTTCAGGGCGGGTGCGACGCGGATGGAGCTCGTCGCCACGTTCCTGGCGATGCTCGAGCTGATCCGGCTCAAGGTGATCCTGGTATTCCAGCGCGGGCCCTTTGCGACAATCGAGCTGGCACGCATTTCGTAGGAGTCATGATGGACGACGAAGCCCGCAGTGCGGCCGACGATGAAGGCCGGGACGCACCCGGCGCCGAGCAGACGGCGGCGCCCGCGCTGGCCGACGCGGCGGCGGAGACAGCCCAGCAGGAGGAGGTCCCCGGCGCCGAGCAGCGCGGGATGACGCCGGAGCGGCTCCGCGCGGCCGTCGAGGCGCTGCTGTTTGTCTCGAAGGAGCCGCTGACGATCCGTGCCGTGCGTCAGGCTTTGAGCGACGAGGTGACGATGACGGCGGCGGAGGTGGCCGCGCTGATGGAGGAGCTGCGGGTCGGATACCTCGAGGACGGACGGGGGTTCCGGCTCGTCGAGCTTGCGGGCGGCTACCAGTTGCGCACGGCGAGCGAGTTTGCGCCCACTATTCTCAAGCTGCTCAAGGAGCCGCGCGAGGAGCGGCTGAGCCAGCCGGCGCTCGAGACGCTGGCGATCGTCGCGTACCGCCAGCCGATCGTCAAGGCGGAGATCGAGGCGATCCGGGGGGTGGACGTCTCGGCGATGCTGCAGAAGCTGCTCGATCGCGGGCTGGTGCGGATCGCGGGCCGCAAGGAAGTGCCCGGCCGGCCGTTTCTCTACGAGACGACGCGGCTGTTTCTCGAGCATTTCGGGCTGAAGAGCTTCGAGGAGCTGCCGCACATCAGCGAGCTTCGCGCGGCCGATCCGCTGCAGGAGAAACTCGACTTGAAATGAGGTGTCCAGCCGATGGCCGACAAGGATACAGAGGACCGGCTCCAGCCGCTGCGCGACCGGATCGCCGACCTGGACCGGCAGATCATTGACCTGATCAACGCCCGGGCGAAGGTGGTCGTGGAGGTCGGCAAGATCAAGGCGCGCGAGAACGCTGAGGTGTTCCACCCGCGGCAGGAGAAGGAGGTGTACCGCCGGATCGAGGCGCTGAACACGGGGCCGCTGCCGTCGTCGGTGTTCCGGGCGCTGTACCGCGAGATCATGTCGGGGTGCCTCGCGCTCGAGAAGAAGCTGCTGATCGCGTATCTGGGCCCGGCGGCGACGTTCACGCACCAGGCGGCGCTGTCGCGCTTCGGCGTGGCGGTCGAGTACCTGCCCGTGCACACGATCGGCGACGTGTTCACGGAGGTCGAGACGGGCCACGCGGACTACGGGGTCGTGCCGATCGAGAACTCGACGGAGGGCGCGGTCAACAGCACGCTCGACATGCTCAGCCACTCCACGCTCAAGATCTGCTCGGAGATCCGGCACGAGATCAGCCACTGCCTGATTGCGAACGAGCGCACGGAGGCGATCACGAAGATCTACTCCAAGGCCGAGGCGATCGGGCAGTGCAACCACTGGCTGCGCACCACGTTCCCGACCGCGGAGCTGATCGAGGTGTCGAGCACGGCGGCGGCCGCCGAGCGCGCGGCCAAAGAGCCGGCCGCGGCCGCGGTCGCGAGCGAGTTGGCGGCGCAGATGTACAACCTGGCGGTGGTCGAGCGGAACATCGAGGACATCCACCACAACGAGACGCGGTTTCTCGTCATCGGCAACCAGGACAGCCCGCCGAGCGGGGACGACAAGACGTCGCTGATGTTCGCGACGAAGGACCGCGTGGGCGCGCTGCACGAGGTGCTCGGCATCCTGAGGGACTGCGGTATCAACCTCTCGATGATCGAGTCGCGGCCGTCGCGGAAGAAGGCGTGGGAGTACTATTTCTTCACTGACTTCGACGGGCACGCCACGGACCAGAAGATCGAGGAAGCGATCAAGCGCCTCGAGGGCCAGTGCGAGTTTGTCAAGGTGCTCGGCAGCTATCCGAAGAGCTTCGAGCCGCCCGGGAAGTAGCCCGCGCGTCCTGCCGGGAAGGGTGGTCTGAATAGCCAACGGTCATTTCAACGAAGGCGCACCGGCGATGATTATTGTACTCAAGCCAGATGCCACGCAGGAGCAGATCGAGCATATCATCCAGGACATCGAGAAGCTCGAGCTGCGGCCGCACGTCTCGAAGGGCGAGGAGCGGACGATCATCGGGGTGATCGGGCCGGAGGACGCGATCCGCTCGCTGCCGGTCGAGGCCTACCCCGGGGTCGAGAACGTCATTCCGATCCTCAAGCCGTTCAAGCTCGTGGGGCGCGAGTTCAAGCCCAAGGACTCGGTGGTGAACGTCGGCGGCGTCGCGATCGGCGGCGGCACGTTCACGATTGCCGCGGGGCCGTGTTCGGTCGAGAGCCGCGAGATGACGCTGCGGATCGCCGAGGCGGTGCACGGGCTCGGCGCGAAGATCATGCGCGGCGGCGCGTTCAAGCCGCGGACGTCGCCGTACTCGTTCCAGGGCCTGGGCGAGGAGGGACTGAAGTACCTGGCCGAGGCGCGGGACCGCACGGGCATGCCGATCGTGACCGAGCTGATGGACCCGCGCCACGTGCCGTTGTTCGAGCGGTACGCGGACATGGTGCAGATCGGTGCGCGCAACATGGCGAACTTCCCCCTGCTCCGGGAGGCGGGCAAGATGGACAAGCCGGTGCTGCTCAAGCGCGGGATGATGTCCACGATCAAGGAGTTTTTGCTGAGCGCGGAGTACATCTGCTCGGAGGGCAACATGAACGTGGTGCTGTGCGAGCGGGGGATCCGGACCTTCGAGACGGAGACCCGGAACACGCTCGACATCAGCGCCGTGCCCGTGATCAAGCAGTTGAGCCACCTGCCCGTGTTCGTGGACCCGAGCCACGCGGCGGGCCGCGACGACATCATCGAGCCGCTGTCGCTTGCCGCCGTTGCCGTGGGCGCCGACGGCATCATCGTCGAGGTGCACCCGGAGCCGGAGCACGCCAAGAGCGACGGCGAGCAGGCGCTGCTGCCGGAGCAGTTCGCGGAGATGGTGCGCAGGATGCGCGCGGTGGCGCAGGCCGTCGGCAAGACGCTTTGAGGAAGAACTCACCACAGATTTTCACGGATTGACGCAGACGAGTGTTCAATAAGATTGCGATAGTCGGTATGGGGCTGATCGGCGGGTCGATCGGCATGGCGTGCGTGCGCCGGGCGCTGGCGCGCGAGGTGATGGCCGTCGTGCGGCGCGAGTCGGCGAAGGACGAGGTGCGCGAGCACGAGGCCGCGCACGACGTGACGCTCGATCTGCAGGAAGGGGTCGCTGGGGCGGAGCTGGTGGTGCTGTGCGCCTCGGTCGAGGCGATTCCGGAACTGGGGCACCAGGCGGCGCCGGCGCTGTCGGCGGGCGCGATCGTGACCGACGTGGCGAGCGTCAAGCTCGAGATCGTCAGCCGGCTCGATGAAATCCTGGACGGCGTGTGCCGCTTCGTCGGTTCGCATCCGATGGCGGGCGGCGAACGGGCGGGCATTGCCCATGCGGCGCCCGATCTGTTTCGCGGGGCCGTGTGCCTGGTGACGCCGACTGAGCGCACGGACCCTGAAGCGCTCGAGATGATCGCGGAGTTCTGGCAACGGCTCGGCTGCACGGTCGAGCGTCTCGAGCCCCGGGCGCACGACGAGGCGGTCGCGCTCGTCAGCCACCTGCCGCACGTGGTGGCCGCGGGCGTGATGAACGTGATTGGCCGCGCGCCCGATCCCCTGGCCGTGATGCGCTGCGCCGGGCCGAGCTTGCGTGACGTGACCCGCATCGCCGCGAGCTCGCCGGAGATGTGGACGCAGATCTGCATGGGGAACCGGGACGCCGTGCTGGCCGCGGTCCGCGCCCTGGGTGAGGAGGCGGGGCGGTTTGCCACGTGCCTCGAGGCGGGCGACGCGGCGGGCCTGGAGGCGTTCTTTGCGGAAGCGAAGGCGCTTAAGGAAGCGAAGGCGCTCAAGGAAGCGAAGGCGCTCAAGGAGGCCCGTCCTGAGCCGGTCGAGGTGAGCCGGGAGGCCCGGGGTGCGTCGCGGCGTCCGAAGCCCGTCGAGGGCCCGCCCGACCCGCTGGTGGTGACGCGGCCCGATGGGGTGCGGGGCGTCATCGAGGTGCCGGGCGACAAGTCCATTTCGCATCGGGCGGTCGTGTTGTCGTCAATCGCGGAGGGGACGTCCACCATCGAGAACCTGCTGCCGGGCGAGGACGTCAACTGCACGGTCGAGATCATGCGCGCGCTCGGCGTGCCGATCGAGCGGGTCTCGGCCACGTGCGTTCGCGTCCGGGGGGTGGGGCTCTACGGGCTGAGGGCGCCGCGGGAGGCGCTGTGGTGCGGCAACTCGGGCACGAGCATGCGCCTGCTGGCGGGGCTGCTCGCGGCGCAGCCGTTCGAGTCGGTGCTCGACGGGGACGCCTCGCTTCGGCGGCGGCCGATGGAGCGGGTCATGGGGCCGCTGCGGCAGATGGGGGCACGGCTCGAGGGCACGCCGCCCGACGGCACGGCGCCGCTGGCGATCCACGGGGGGTGGGTCAAGCCGATCGGCTACCTCTCGCCCGTGGCCAGCGCGCAGGTCAAGACGTGCGTGTTGCTCGCGGCGTTCTATGCCGATGGGGTCACCTCCGTGACGGAGCCCCGCCAGTCGCGCGATCACACGGAGCGCATGCTGCCCGACTACGGCGTGGTGGTGAAGCGGCGGGGGCACACGGTCGCCGTCGAGGGCGGCCAGGCGCTGCACGCGTTCGACCTCACGGTGCCCGGCGATTTCTCGGCCGCGATGTTCTTCATCGTGCTTGCGGCGTGCACGCCCGGCGCAGAGCTGACGGTCCGGCGCGTCGGGCTGAACCCAACGCGGAGCGGCGCGCTGCGGATCCTCGAACGGATGGGGGCCACGATCAGCGTCGAGTCGAACGATTCCTCCGGGGAAGTCGGTTCCGAGCCTCGGGGGGACGTTGTCGTGCGTGGCGGGCCGCTCGAGGCGACGACGATCGGAGGGGACGAGGCGCCGAACGCGATTGACGAGCTGCCGGTGCTCGCGGTGGCGGCGGCGGTGGCCAGCGGCCGGACGGTGATCAAGGACGCCGCGGAGCTGCGCGTCAAGGAGTCGGACCGGATCGCCTCGACGGTGGCCAACCTGCGCGCGATGGGGGCGGACGCCCGGGAGACCGAGGACGGAATGATCATCGAAGGGCCGGCCGCGCTTCAGGGGGCGGTGCTCGATTCCTTCGGCGATCACCGGATCGCCATGGCGTTTGCGATCGCCGGGATGCTGGCCGAGGGCGAGACGCGGATTACGAACACGGGGTGTATCGGCACGAGCTTCCCCGGCTTCTACACGACGATCAAGCGCCTGCTCGCCGGCGAATAAGAAACCGGGGGCCTCATCAACGAGGCCCCCGGCGAATTGTCGGGCGGCTTTTTGCCGGCGGCTACTTGAGCTTGAGCACGTCGCCTTTCTGCAGCTCGGCGCCTTCTTTGAGTTCTTCCTCCATGCAGATGGAGAGCTTTTCCTTGACCGTGATGACGCTGATCGTGCCGAGCTTCTCCTCGATGAAGTCGAGGAGTTCGCCGGTGTCGGGGTCGCGCAGTTCCTCGCCCCGGTGGTACACGACGAAGGTGTCGCCGACCTTCACGCCGTTGCGCTCGCCGACGTTGATGTAGATCTTGCCGGGCTTGGCGAGGACGACCTTGCCGGTCCAGGGCGCATTGAGGATGCGGGTGCCGAGCAGGATGACGCCCTGGTCAATGGCGTTCTGGACGGCCTTGCCAAGGGGGCTCTTGTGGAAGTGCTTGCCGCCGATGCCCCAGTCGTCTTCGTTGTAGTCGGCGGCGATCCCGGTGGTTTGCGACTTGCCCTCGACGCGCTGGGTGAATTCCTCGCCGCTCGTGGTGTCGATCATCCTCAGGACTACGGCGATGTGGGCCTTGGTCACCTTGGCGCCGAGGTCAAAGTTTCCGATGCGGACGGCACCGCCGCTGTCCTGGGTCGTCTCCTCGTACTCGGTGACGGCGCCGATGATGATGAACTGGGGGTTGAGGAGCTGGCCGGTCTTGGCGGCTTCGGAGTCCACGGTGCGGTCCGAGTCGGCGAAATCCTCCGCGTCGAGGATGTCCTCGATGTTGGAGCGGTTGATGACGATGAAGCGGTCGGCCCTGTCGAGGGCGTTGGCCATCATGTCGGCGAAGCCGCTGCCGAGGTGGAACTGGCCCTTGAAGTCGGTCTTGTTTTCGAACTTGCCGACGGCGACGATCTTCTTCGGGCCCTTGAGCGGGGGCAGGCCGCTGGTGTCCTCGTCGCCCGCCTTGCCCTTGATGACCCCCATCTTTCTCGGCGGCGAGCCGACGTCGTCATCGGCGAGCACGCCGGTTGCGGCGGCAGGGCCGCCGGCGAGGCAGAGGGCCGCGGCCGTGATGGCGGGCACGGCCAGCCGTCGTATGCGAAGGGAAACGCGCATGGTTCTCGTCTCCTGCTGGCGTCTCTTTCCAGTTCTCTCAATCGGCAGGGGCCTGCCTGCGAATGAGCTATTCGTCCTGCACAACGAACTTGAGGCTGTTTGCCCCCTTGCTGCGCAGCACGAGGGTCAGGCCCTCGATGCCCTTGATTTTGTCCGCGAGGTCCTTCTTGATCGAGCCGGTGACCAGCACGTCGTACATCGCGGTGGTCTCTTCGACGAAGCGCTCGATGGTTTTCTCGACCCCGTCAATATTGTTTAGACCCTGAACGAAGCGGGCTTGTTCCTCGTCGTCCGCGTTGAGCAGGAGGACCTGGACGGTTTGGACATTGTACACCTCGTCGCGCCAGACCTCGACGATCTTGTCCATGAGCTTGTCAACCGCCTCGTCGCCGGCCTGTTTGAGGGCTTCGCGGGCGATGGCGCTCTCGCCCGTGGTGCCGCCGCCGCGGGCTTTGCCGTCGGCTTCCACCACGGCGATGACCTTGGCGGTGTCGGTCTTGATCGCTTTGACGGTGACGTTGGCTGTGAAGGAGTACACCTTGATGCCGTGGGGCGACCGCACGCTGCCGAGCGTGGCGGAGGCCTCGCCCAGGATGAGCACCTCGGCGCCGAAGCGCCGGCCCAGCGCGGCGGCCTCGATCGGGTCGTCGTAGCTGAGGGTCGCGTCGCGCTCCTTGATCTTCTCGAGCTGGGCGACGTCAATGACGTCGAACTTGGCCTTGAGGAAGAACTTTTCGAAGGCGGTTTGCACCACGGGCGCGGGCAGCTCCGCGCCGTCCATATACTCGCGGACGATGATGGCGATGCGCGGGTTCTCCTTCTCTTCGATGAGCAGCTTGAGCGCCTGGAGGTCCTCGCGCAACTGGGCCAGCGAGACGGTGGCCTGCACCTTGACCTCCCACAGCCCGTCGGCGCCGCCGTTGTCCTCGAGCACGTCATAGGCGCTCACGTAGCCGGCGACGGCCGTGTAGATCTTGTCGTTGATCAACTGGTTGTTCTCGACCAGCGTCTCGGAGCTGACGAGCACGCCGACGCCCTGCTCGACCGCGGTGCGCAGGGCCCGCTTGGTGGCCTCGTCTTTGGTTTCGCCTTCGCCGGTGACCGTGACGGTCTTCTGGCTGAACTGGGCGGAGGCCGACAGCATTGTCGCCACGGCCACGCCGACGGCAAGGCACCAGGTCCCAATCACTCGGGCTTTCATCATTTCTACTGACTCCCTTGTGTCACACCGGCCCGGGTATTATCCGGTGCCGGGCGGGGCATGTCAAGATCGGGGGGCCATGCGGCCCCCCGGGTGCGGCCCCTGGTGGCCGGGGCCGCGTCCATTCACGATAGACGCGCGCGGGGGGCCGATATTCAGGCGGCCGGCGGCCCGGCGGGCGGCCGGCGGTCCGGCGGGCGGGCGCGAAAGCGCTTGTGACCCAGCGACCTGTTGTGGTATGATGCCCGTGCCGTTGCAGGGCTTCGGAGCGTGCCGAGGGAGACGTCTGAGGGAAACGTGCAATGAGCGTATCGCGCCGACTGACCGCCATTCTTCTTGCCGCCATCATGTTGACGGGCAGGGCCTTGCTGCCGGGTGCCGCGCTGTGCGGCTCGGTTGCCGATGCCGTCCGCAAGTGCAAGGAAGCCAGGGAGGCCTACGAGAAGGGGCAGGTCGAGCTGGCGATCAAGCTGTACACGGAGGCGATCGAGATCAACCCGGACTACGCCGAGGCGTACTACCAGCGCGGGGAGCTCTACCGCGGTCGGAAGCAGTGGAAGAAGGCAATGGCCGACGTGGAGAGCACGCTGGCGAGGGACCCGAAGCATCTCGGCGCCCTCCAGCGGCGAGGGGGTCATTTCTTCCACACGGGCAAGTACGCCGAGGCCGCGGCGGACTACACGCTGGTGGTCAAGATGAAGGACCACACGTGGTACGACTACTACATGCGCGGGCGGGCGCTGGCGGCCATGGAGGAGTATGAGTCGTCCCTGAAGGATTTCAACCGTGCGATCGATGAATGGCACAAGGCGTCGCACGTGTACTACGAGCGCGGTAAGGTCTACGTGCAGTTGGGCAAGCTGACGCGCGCCGAAAAGGATTTCACGAGCACCGTCACCTACGACCGGAAACACGCCGGGGCGCACTTCGAGCTGGGCACGCTGCGCTTCGGGGAGGGCAAGTACGATGAGGCGCTCAAGCTCTTTACGCAGGCCCATCGCTACGCGGACGGCGGGGACGGGGCGTCCCTCTACTGGCGGGGGAGGACCCACGCGGCGCTGAAGGACTACGAGAGCGCCATCAAGGACTACACCGCGGCGATCGGGCGCAAGCATGACACGCCGGAACTCCGCTATTACCGGGCGGCGGCCTACTTCGCTCTCGGCAAGCTCGAGGAGGCCCGGGGCGACCTGACGCGCGCCATCGCGGGCGACAAGGAGAACGAGCGCTACCGGTGGGCGCTCCGGCGCGTGGAGCAGCTCCTCGAGAAGCAGAAGTCCGGAACCGAGGGAGACGGCGGGGCGAAGGACGAAACCGGGCGCGATTCAACACGCGGCGGAGGGTAGGCCGAGGCCGGGCCCGAGGGCCACCGGGACGCGCGGCGATTGCGTTGCTCTCTTATGGATATGCAGGTGACTTCAAGGCGTTCGACAGGGGAATCAGGAATGCGTGGACAGTCCCATCTCATCGTGGTGCTGCTTGTTGCCGTGTCGGCGGCAGCGGCCGTGCTGCGGTGGGTCCCGGCCTTCGGTGGGCCGCTGACGGAGGCCGTCCGCAAGTGCAAGCAAGCCCAGGACGCCTACGAGAAGGGCCAGGTCCAGGAAGCGATCAAGCTCTATACCGAGGCGATCGAGATCAACCCGCAGTACGCGGAGGCGTACTACCGGCGCGCGCAGCTCTACAAGGAGCTGAAGCAGTGGGACAAGAAGGCGGCGGACATCAGCAGCACGCTCGCGGTGGACCCGAAGCACGTGGGCGCGCTGCGCGACCGGGCGGGCGACTTTTTCTACAAGGGCAAGTACCTTGACGCGGAGCTCGACTACAGCGCCGCGATCAAGATCAACCGCCACAACTGGTACGACTACTACATGCGCGGCCGGTGCCGGGCGGCCCAGGGGCACGACGAGGCCGCGATGAAGGACTTCGATAGCGCCATCGAGGAGAACACCAAGGCGTCGGACGCCTACTACGAGCGCGGCAAGCTCTACGTGCGACAGGGCAAGCAGAAGCGCGCCGAGAAGGACTTCAACAGGGCGATCGAGTACTCCTGGAAGCACGCCGGCGCGCACGTCGAGCTCGGGAAGTTCCGGCTGGCGGAGAAGGACTACGACGAGGCGCTCAAGCTCTTCACGAAGGCTGAGCGCCTCTCCTATGGCCAAGGCGGCGAGCAACTCTTCTGGCGGGGCAACACGTACAAGGCGCTGAAAGACTACGCCCGCGCCGTCGAGGACTACTCGGCCGCGATCGGGCGCAAGTTCGACACGCCGCAGCTCCGCTACAACCGGGCCGCGGCTTACTACGAGCTCGGTGAGCTCGAGAAGGCCCGGGCCGACCTGCGGCTCGCGGTCAAGGGCGACGAGAAAAACAAGCAGTACGCGTGGGCCCTGGGCCGGGTCGAGCAGCTCCTCGCCAAGAAGCAGGCGGCCGAGGAGGCTCGGCGGAAGGCTGAGGAGGCCCGGCGGAAGGCCGAGGAGGAAGCCCGGCGGAAGGCCGAAGAGGAAGCCGCTGAGGAGGCTGAAGAGGCCGAGGAACCTGAGTCCGGCGAGGACGAGGGCGAGGGCGAGGGAGACGACGACGAGTTCGTCAACCCGCTGTGATCCCCGCCCAAGGAAGCACCCCCCTTTCCTTTTGACCCCGACGGCGCGCTCGCGTAGAATCACGCGTTCCCGTTCAGGAGTGAGGAGCCCGCTTCTGTGAAGATCGTCCGCGAGCCGAAGGTGTACGTCATTGGGCGGCAGGTGGTGGACCGTTCGGAAGTGGACGGCTTTCTCGACGCGCACGGGCTGACGTGGGAGACCGACACGGAGGTGGGCGCCGAGGCGCTGAGCGAGATCGGCGGGCGGCTGTGTTACATGTCGTTCGGCGCCGGGCGCAAGACGAACAGGGAGTACCTCGAGCACCTCGTCGAGATGGGCCATGGCAGCGTGCTCGAGCACGCGGTCTGGAACCTGCTCTTCACCGGCATCTCGCGCTCGTGCACGCACGAGCTGGTACGGCACCGGGCCGGGTTCGCGTACTCACAGCTCAGCCAGCGGTACGTGGACGAGTCGGACACCGACTTCATCGAGCCGGATCTGATCGCCGAAGACCCGGAACTGCACGCGCTCTGGGTCGAGGCGTGCGAGACGACGCACCGCATCTACTGCGACCTCGTCGAGAAGCTCATGGCGAAGGTCGCCGAGCTCCACCCCGACGAGGCGAAGACGGCCCGGCGCAAGATGGCGCGGCAGGCCGCGCGCAGCGTGCTGCCGAATGCAACGGAGACGAAGATCTTCGTGACGGCGAACGCCCGGGCGCTGCGGCACTTCATCGAGATGCGCGCCCACCCGGCCGCGGAGGTTGAGATCCGCAAGCTGGCGGTGGCGGTGCTGCGGGTCATGCAGGCGGAATCGCCCAACCTGTTCGGCGATTACGAGATCTACACACTCCCCGACGGCACCGAAGCCGCCCGGACGCCGCACCGGAAGGTGTGAACTTTCCCGGCGTTCCTTGGCGTGTTCATGCCTTGGCGTGAGTCTGTTCTTGCCTTGACGCAACAGCGCAATAATGGCCCTGCATTTACGCGCTGTGGCCTGACGACGCGCTTGATCATTGCCGCCAAGCACTCCTTTCAGTCGCCCCGCTTCGGGGGCTCGGTGCATGTGTCTTGTCCGCTTCCACGGGCTGGCGGGCCTGTTGAAAAACCTGTGCGCTCGACGCCCCGTCGGGGCACCACGTGAGTAGCCGTAGGCGTAAGCCTACGGATCGCGAGCGAGGCACAACCAACCTTCGTCGACGGGCGACCGGCCCCGTCCGGGCCGGTCGCCCGTCGAGAAAGAAAACCTTCATCTGCCGCGTCTTGCCCGTAGGCTGACGCCTACGGCTACTCCCGTTCGGCCCCTTCGGGGCACGGGACGACGTGCGCCGCACCCTGGAGGACGTGCTGGTGGCGATTTCTTCAACAGGCCCTTACGCCCGTGGAGGACAACACGGCAGCGACACAGGGCCCCGTAGGGGCGATTGAGGCCGACCGGTTCGGAAGGAGCGAAGGCTAAGCGACGGGTTCGCCGGCATGCGGCTTGCCCTGACAGTCGACCGCCGCTAGAATGCTTGCCTCACGCTGCTGAGGAACTGGATGGCACCGACGACCCCTCAGACGCCTACCGAAGGGCCCGCGCCACGGTCTAATGAAGCTCCCGCGGCCGAGGAGCAGGCGCTCGGCAAGGGCGGGATTACGCGCGCGGCGACGGTGTTCGGGTCGGCGACGGCGGTGAGCCGGGGTCTGGGTCTTGCGCGCGACGTGCTGGTGGCGAGCATCTTCGGCACGGGCACGGCGATGTCGGCCTTCACCGTGGCGTTCTGGATCCCCAACCTTTTCAGGCGGCTGTTCGCCGAGGGCGCGCTGGCGGGCGCGTTCGTGCCGGTGTTCACGGAGGAGCTGAAGGACAAGGGCCGGGAGCCTGCGCTGCGGCTCGCGCGCACGGTGGCCACGGCGGTGGGCCTTGTGCTGATCGGCATCATCGTCGTGGGCCTGGTCGTGTTCGCGGTCCTGGACCTCGTCGTGCATACGGAGAAGGTCAACCTGGTCGCGCGGCTCGGCAGCATCGTGATCCCGTACGTGTTCTTCATCTGCCTGGCGGGGTTCGGGATGGCGGTGCTCAACTCGTTCAATCACTTCGCCGTGCCCGCGTTGTCGCCTGCGCTGCTGAACGTCGTGCTGATCGGGGCGCTCGTGTTTCTCGTGCCGGTCTTTGGGCACGAGCCGGAGGAGCGGATTTTCGGCCTGGCGTCTGCGGTGATTCTGGGCGGGGTGGTGCAGCTCGCGGTGCAGGTGCCGGTGCTGCGGCGTTACGGGTTCCGGTTCCGGCCGCTGCTGCGTTTGAAGGACCCGCGATTCCGCAAGGTGCTGGCCCTGTTCCTACCGGGCCTGGCCGGCCTGGCCGTGGTGCAGGTCAACGTCGGGCTGGATTACGTGCTCGGCTTGATCATCAGCCGGCGCGCGCCGTCGGACCTGTACTACGCCAACCGGCTCGTGCAGTTGCCGCTGGGGCTCTTCGGGGTCGCGATCGCGACCGCGACTCTGCCGACGCTGGCGAAGCTGCGCGCGGCGGGCCGGATGGAGGGTTTCAAGACGACGCTTTCGTACTCGCTGCGGCAGACGCTGGCGATCGCGGTGCCGGCGGCGGCGGGGCTGATCGTGCTGCGCACGCCGCTCGTGAGGCTCATCTACGAGCACGGCGCGTTCGGGGCCGAGGACACGCGGATCGTCTCGGCCGTGCTGATGTTCTACGCGTTCGGGCTCTTTGCCTACGCGACGACGCGGATATTCGTGCCGGCGTTCCTGGCGATGCAGGACCCGAGGACGCCGATGCGCGTCTCGATCGGGACGACGGTGCTGAACCTGGCGCTGAACATTGTTCTCGGCATCGTGCTTGGGATGGCGGCGCGGGGCTTCGCACTGGCCACGGCGATCTCGGCCACGTGCAACCTGGTGCTGTTGGTGGTGCTGTTGCGGCGACGGCTCGGCCCGATCGAGGGGCGCGAGATGCTGCTGTCGGTCGGCCGGATCGTTGTGGCGGCGGCCGACATGGGCGTGGCCGTGTACCTGACGCACTTGCTGCTGGCGCGGCTGGTGGGTGGTGCGGGCGGCTTTCTGAGGGGGTTGTTTCTGGTGGTGGTGCCGACGGCGGTTGGGATAATTCTCTATGTAGCCGTCTTGCATGCACTTGGGTCGCGCGAGGTCCGCGAGTTCATGAGGGCATACAAACGAAGGACTTCAGGTTAGAATAGTTGCCCAAGCGGCCCGTGGCCGAACGGATGCCGCCCGGACGAAGCTGGGACTTGGAAACGAGGAACAAGAGGGGTCTTTTTGGAGTCGAACAGGGACGGGCCCGGTCGGTATGAGAAGGTCTGCGACGATCTGTGAGGGTCCGCCAAATCCACACCGATTGTAGAGGGGAGACATGGACACCGTTCTGGAGGAAAAGAAGGAAGAGCTGAGGGAGTTTCGCGAGACCTTCCACCGGCTGCACGAGGAGATCTCGAAGCGCATCGTGGGCATGACGGAGATCGTGGACGGCGTGTTGACCTGCCTGCTCGCGGGCGGGCACGTGCTGCTCGAGGGGGTGCCGGGGCTGGGCAAGACGCTGCTCGTGCGGACGCTGGCCGAGGTGCTGCACCTGGAGTTTTCGCGCATCCAGTTTACGCCGGACCTGATGCCCGCGGACCTGATCGGCACGAACATCGTCGCCGAGGACGAGCGCGGCGGCCGGGTGTTCGAGTTCCAGCCGGGGCCGGTGTTCGCCAACATCATCCTCGCCGACGAGATCAACCGCGCCACGCCGAAGACGCAGTCGGCGCTGCTCGAGGCGATGCAGGAGACGAGCGTGACGGTGGCCGGGGTGACGCACGTGCTCGATGCGCCGTTTTTCGTGCTGGCCACGCAGAACCCGCTCGAGATGGAGGGGACGTATCCGCTGCCCGAGGCGCAGCTCGACCGGTTCCTGTTCAAGCTGCAGGTGAGGTACCCGTCGGCGGGCGAGGTGGCCACGATCCTCGAGCGCACGACCAGGCGGGAGATGCCGGCGGTGGAGCGCATCTATGAGGGGACGCAGGTCAACAAGCTGCGCGGGCTCGCGCGCGACATCCCGATCGCCGAGCCGGTGCAGAACTACGCGATCCGGATGGTGCTGGCGACGCACCCGGATAATGACAACGCCACCGAGCTGGCGACGCGGTTCGTGCGCTACGGGGCGTCGCCGCGCGGCGCGCAGGCGTTGATCCTGGGCGGCAAGATCAAGGCGATCCTCGACGAGCGGTACAACGTGAGCCACGACGACGTGCGCGCCGTGGCGCACCAGAGCCTGCGCCACCGCCTGATCCTCAACTTCGAGGGCGAGGCGGAGGGCATCTCGACGGACGAAATCCTCGACGACATTATCAAGCGGCTGAAGGACTGAGCGGCCGCGGGTCTTCATGAGAGCGATCGTGATCATCGTCGGCGGCCTCGTGGTCGTCGCTGCCGTTCTGGTGCTGATCTTGGCGCCGTGGCGGCCGCCGTCCGGGCCGGAGGACCGCACGGGTCCGGACGGGCCGGGAGAGACGCCCTCCGAGGAAGGTGTGTTCGAGGACGGGCCGGTCGGGCCCGCTGAGGACGAGGACGAAGGGCCGCACACGCGCGAGACGCCCGACGAGCTGAGGCGGCGGGTGCCGAAGGGCGTCATTGCGGGCCGGGTGGTTGACGAGGCGGGCGAGCCGGTGGCCGAGGCGGAGATCGCGGTGCTTATGAGCCGCCACGTGGAGGCCGGCGCCCAGGACGGCGCTGGGGAGAACGAGACGGCGCGGCCGCTCAGGCGTGAGGACCTGTTCGAGGCGACGCTCGAGACGGACACCAAGGGCGAGTTCGAGGTGTCGGGTGTGCCCAGCGTCGAGACGGCGCCAATGAAGAAAGTGTCCGACACGCCAGAGCCCATTACCTGCATCCTCGTCGCGCAGAAAGCGGGGTACCGGACAACGTGGCTGGACGTGCGGCCCGGCCAGTATGAGCTGCTCGTCGTGCTTGAGGAGACCGTGGCCGTCGTGTCGGGCCGGGTGGTGGCCGCGGAGTCGGGCGAGCCGCTCGAGGGCGCGCGCGTCGAGTGCCGTTCGGCCACGGCGGAGACCGAAGCTGATGGGACGTTCCAGGTCAAGGTGCCGGTGGAGGTGGGCCCGCCCCGGAGCATCAAGGTGGGCGTGCTCTGTTATCCGAGGGAGGTGTTCTACGCAGGCAAGGAGCTGCGGGACGTCGAGCTCGTGCAGGGCGAGGAGATCGACGGGCTGCTGTTCGAGCTCGATCGCGGCGTCGGCACGGTCCGGGGGACGATTGTCGAGGGCCGTACGCGCGAGCCCGCGGCCGGCATGCAGGTGCGGCTGTATGAGCGGGACCAGAGGCGCCCGTACTACTTCCCGGAGGGATCGCGCTCGGAGCTTGTCGCCGACGCCCCGGACGGCGCGTTCGTGTTTGAGCACCTGCGCGCGGGGACGTATCAGCTCGAGGCGGTCAAGACCGAGTGGAACTGCCCGCTGGGGCGTCACCAGGTGGTGGTGCCGGAGACGGCCGAGCCGGTCGAGGTCTCGATGTACGTCAACAGCACGAGTGCGCAGGTGATCACGGGCACGATCAGGGACGCGGCGGGCGCGCCGGTCGAGGGCGCGGCCGTGTGGCTCATCAGCTCGAACCGGCTGATGTACCAGCCGGCGTCGTCGGATGCCGAGGGGCGCTATGGGCTGCAGAGCTACTCGAGGCCGTCGCAGATGAAGCTAAGCGTGATGGTCTTCCACGAGGACTACGAGCTGGGGATTGTGCCGGTCGGGTCGGAGGACGAGCGAGTGGTACAGCTCGACGTGGCGCTCCGCGAGGCTGCGGAGCTTGCGGGCGTTGTCACGAACGAGGCGGGCGAGCCGGTCGAGGGCGCGACGATCAGGGTTGGCGGCGACGCGCTTGGCCCGGAGGTGCGTGTCTATTACGCGTATTTGCCGAACCCTCGGGCCCCGGCGACGACGAAGGCCGACGGACGGTATGCGTTCACGCACTTGCCCCCGGGCGAGTACGTGATCTCAGCAGCGCACGAGAAGTACGTCATCGCCGAGGAGACGATCGAGATCGCTCCGGGCGCTGACGAGCGCTGCGACTTCGTTCTCGACGCCGGCGCGGAGATCCGGGGCACGGTGTACGACGAGCACGGGAAGCCGCTGCGCGTGCGGTCGGTGGTCGCCGTCGGCCCCCGCGGGCGCGAGCACGACTCGACGGTCTCGGGCGCCGACGGGCGCTTCACGCTTCGGACGCTGCCGCGCGACACGCCGGTAAACGTGCTTGTGTTGGCCGACGTGGTGGACCTGCGCAGCGACGAGCCGTTCTACTACGCGAAGGTTGAAGGGATCGAGCCGGGAGAGGCCGATCTGCGGGTTGACGCCACGGTGGTCCGGCGCGGCAGCGTCGAGCTCGAGGTGGTCGAAGCGGACAGCGGCGAGCCGGTGACGCGCTACGAGGTGTATTGTTCGGGGCAGCCGGTCGGCGGTCTCAACGGGCTGGCGCGGCGTTTCGTGACGAGTCCGGCCTACGCGCGCGTGAGCGTGAACGACGAGAACGGCCGGACCACGCTGAAACGGCTGCTGCCGGGCGAGCACAGGTTCACCGTGCGGGCCGGTGGCTTCCGGTCGGCGAGTACGGAGGCGGTTGAAGTGACCGGCGGGGACACGGTGCGTGTGCGCGTCGAGCTCATGCGGTACGAAGGGCGCTGAGGGGGGAGCGGGACTCATGCCGGAAGGCATCTTGTTCGACAGCGAGTTTCTCAAGAAGCTCGAGTACCTGTACATCGTGGCCAAGAAGGTGATTACCGGCCGCGTCAAGGCCGAGCGCCGGAGCCGCAAGCACGGCTCGAGCGTGGAGTTCGCCGACTTCCGGCAGTACACGCCCGGCGACGACTTCCGCTACCTCGACTGGAACATCTACGCCCGGCTCGACGAGCTGCTGCTGAAGCTGTTCGAGGAAGAGGAGGACCTGCACATCTACGTGCTGATTGACGTGAGCCGTTCGATGCTCTACGGCGACCCGCGCAAGCTCGACTATGCGAAGAAGGTAGCGGCGGCGGTGGCCTACGTGGGGCTGTCGAACCTCGACCGCGTGTCCATCATCCCGTTCAGCGAGGAGGCGCACGACCGGCTGCCCATGACGCGCGGCAAGGGGAAGATCTTTACGTTCCTCGAGTTTCTCGAACGGCTCGGCAACGGCGGCGAGACGCACCTCGAACACAGCTTCAAGACGTTCGTGCACCAAACGAAGCGGCGCGGGGTGGCGGTGGTCATCTCGGACCTGTTCGATCCGGAGCGTTTCGAGCGCGCGCTCAACGTTCTCAAGTACCAGAAGTACGACCTGTACGTGATTCACCTGATCGACGAGAAGGAGGCCGCGCCCGACCTGCTGGGCGATTACCGGCTCGAGGACATGGAGACGCGGCGCACGCGCCAGGTGACGATCAGCGAGCAGACGCTCAAGAAGTACCGGGCCGCGTTCGACGGCTACCTCACGGATCTCGAGCGGTACTGCAAGCAGCGCGAGATCGGCTACATCCGCACGTTCACGAGCTTCCCCTTCGACGAGCTGATCCTGAAGGTCTTCAGGTCAGGAGGTTTTTTGAAGTGAGCGCCTTGCGTCAGGTTGGTCCAGGAGCGTCAGCGTTCAGTGGGACGATGGTCTGTCCGTCCGCGGCAGGAGGATTCTTGAAGTGAGCTTTCTCAGCCCGATCGGCCTGTGGGCCTTCGCGTTCGGCGTGCCGATCATCGTGCTCTTTATTCTCAAGCTCCGGCTCAGGCGGTACCAGGTGCCGACGCTCATGTTCTGGAACCTCGTGCTGCGCGAGAAGGAGAGCACGGCGCTCTTCCAGCGGCTCAAGCAGTGGCTGGCGTTGTTGTTGGCGCTGCTGTTCATGGCGCTGCTGGCGCTGGCGCTGGGCCGGCCGCAGCTCGCGTTCATGGAGAAGCGCGCGCGCGACGTGGTGCTGATCATAGACAACTCGGCGAGCATGAACGCGACGGACGCGGCGCCGTCGCGGCTCGAGGCGGCCAAGGCGAAGGCGGGCGACCTCGTGCGGCGGCTGCGGTACAACGACCGGATGATGGTCGTGAGCTGCAGCAACCGGCCCGTGGTGGAGATCCCGTTTACCGGGCACCACCGGTCGCTGCTCGAGGCGATCGAGGGCATCGAGCCGACGGAAGTGCCCACCGACCTGCAGGGCGCGGTCGAGCTGGCGCGGTCATTCACGCACCCGCGCCGGCGGGTGGAGCGGATCGTCATCACCGACGGTACGGCGCTTCTCGAGAAACGCGACGATGCCGCGGGCGAGGCCGGCGACGCGCCTTTGGGCGACGAGACGGCGCCGCCCAACGTGCATGCGATCGTGATCGGCGCCGGGCACGACAACGTGGGGATCGTCACGCTCAGCGTGCGCCAGAGCCTGCTGAGCAGCCTCGACTACGAGGTGCTGCTTGCGGTGAAGAACTTTTCGGACGAGGCCCGCCAGTTCAATGTTGACCTGTCGCTCGACGGCGAGCTGTTCGATTCGATCCCGTTTACACTCGAGCCGGGCGAGCTCAAGCGCAAGGTCTATGAGAACATCAGCGACCGGGGGGGCCGGATCACGGCGGAGATTGACGCAGCCGACGAGCTCGCGGCGGACAACGTCGCGTACACCGTGCTGCCCGAGAAGCAGCCCGTGCGGGTGCGGCTGGTGACGGACGGCAACCTGTTCCTCGAGGAGGCCCTGGCGAACGAGACGAGCGTGCTGCTCACGACGGTTGCGCCCGAGGAGTATGACGCCGCGGAGCGGTTCGACCTGACGGTCTTCGACCGCTGCTACCCGGCGGAGGCGGGCGCGGGCAACTTCGTCGTCATTTACCCGCCGCGCGATGCGGAGGAGCTTCCGTGGCACATCGGCGAGGCGCTCGAGGAGGTGATCGTGACCGAGGTGGCCGAGGGGAGCCCGCTGCTGGCGTACGTCGAGCTCGAGCAGGTGCTGATTGGGGAGGCGTACGAGGTCGAGGCGCCGGCGGGGGCCGAGGTGCTCGTGAGCTCGTTCGAGCACCCGCTGCTGTTTCTCGAGCAGACTGCCCGGCGGACCGTGCTGTTTTTTGCGTTCAACGTCAACCGGTCGGACCTGCCGCTGCGGGTGGCGTTTCCGGTGATCATCGCGAACTCGATCACCTGGTTCACGCAGCCGAAGGGCATGCCGGACACCAGCCTTCAGACGGGCAGGCAGTTGCGGCTGGACGTAGCGGAGATCGCCGACCGGGAGTTCACCATTACCGGGCCGTCGGGAGAGCCGGTACGCATCCGGCGCGAGGGCGACACTGTGGCCTTTGGCGCCACGGAGCGGGCGGGCTTCTACGAGGTGAAGGGGGAGACACTCGATGCCGTGGTGGCGGTGAGCCTCGCGAGCGAGTCGGAGTCCGACATCGAGCCGAAGCCGGGCGACATCGGCGGCGCCGGTGAGCCGGGCGGTTTCGGCGCCTCGACGCTGCACTTCCCGCTCTGGTACTACCTCGTGCTGCTGGCCGTGCTGCTGTCGGTGGCCGAGTGGGCCATGTACCAGCGCCGGATCGTGCAGTAGTCCCGATTGAGTTCCCCACAGAGCCTGCCAAGCGTCAGACCTGCCGGATGACGCAAGAGAATCACCTCAGAGAGCACTTGGCATTCACGCGGACATATGATAATATTTGGGTAGCTTCGAGGCTCGTTGCGCCGAAGCCATGGGTCATTACTGCTCGCGAGGAATTGTGCCACGAAGACGTCGAGCTACCTCCTGATAGTCCTGATGCTGGGTCTTGTATCTGTGGAAGCTGGCGGCGCGTCTCTGGCCGAAGCTGCGGAGGCCGAGTTGCGGGTCCGGGAAGTCTCCCTGGGCCCTGTGCCGGATGGCATTGCCGTGAATGAGCTGGTCACAAGCCCCAATTGCCGACATGTCGCCTCCGTTGTCCGCGGCGAGAAGAGAGCGCGTGAGGCAAGACATCGCGATCACGAAGATCGAGGAAGGTGAGTAGAAGAGAGAGGTGCACATGGTGGGCAAGGAGGGGAAGCCAATTCCGGTCATTCCGATTGCATTCGGCCTTTTGTTTGTATTGATCGTCGTGATTGCAGTCGTCCTGGTCGTGGGCATGAACCGCGAGTACGACGACGCAGCCGGGCGGCCGGGTGGTCCGGTAACGGCCGGCGGCGACGGCCGCACGAGCGCCCGGACCAAGACAGGCCGTGGCCATGCCGCGAGCGCAGCCGAACGGGGTGAAGGAGAGCCAGGCGCAGCACCTGATGCGGAAGAGATGGTGCTGACGCCGACGGGCTACACAATCGCCGGGCAGGTCGTGGACGAGGCCGGCAAGGGCGTCGCGGAGGCGGCGGTGCTCATCTGCGGCGACGTGAGGTCTCACGAAACGAAAAAGTATCCAGTGGCGAGGCGTCTCAAGACGGATGCCGATGGGGACTTCCGGGCCCGGGACCTGCCGAAGAAGCGGCTGCTGATCACGGCGACAAGCAAAGGCCGCTGCTATTACATGCCGGGGCTTGAAGTGTCCTTCCGGGCGCCATGCTGGTATCCGGTCACCTATCGGCCCGGAAGGGACTCGGTCACGGGCGTGCGCCTCGTGTTGAGGCCGGGGGCGGCGATCGCGGGCACCGTGGTGGATACCGAAGGCGAGCCGGTGCCGAAGGCAATCGTGACGCTGCGCTATGTGCGCGATGCTGAGCTTGAGATTGTCACTGACGCTGCGGGGCGCTTCCGCACTGAAAACGTGCAGTCCGGATGGTATTCCGTTCGGGCAAAGGCGGAAGGCTTTGCTTCGCTGTGGCTTGACGCCGGAGTCAGGACGGATAGGGAGGATCTCATCGTGCGCTTGCCGCGCACGTGCACCGTCGAGGGCAGGGTTCTCCTTGCCGATACAGGGGAGCCCGTGGCCGGGGCCGCGGTGACACCACGGATTGTCCAAACACGCGCGCTGCATGTTGAGTGCGGTGGTTCGGTCGTGGGGGAAACGGTAGAGACGGATTCGGATGGTGTGTTCAAGGTGTCGGTCCTTCCCGGGATGGACGCGGAATTGTCCGCTTCGTGGAAAGAGTACTACTCGAAAGAGAAAGCAACCGTTCACGTCGAGGAGGAAGGGGTGGCGCCGCCCGTGACAATTGAACTGGTCAAGGGCGCCATGGTGTCGGGAACTGTGATTGATGACGAGACGGATGCGCCTGTGCCGGGCGTGCATGTAAGAGGGCATCGGGTCAGGCGCATCGTCACGCGCAGCGTCAGGACGGAAGGCGACGAGGAGGGCCGTTTCACGCTTGGGGGGCTTGCCGAAGGCAAGAACAGAATCCACACCACGATCGGCCCGGAGTTCCCAAGTCCTAACCTTGCAGACAGCTACCGTCTTGGCGGATCCGTTGTTGTCGAAGTTGTCGTGGGAGAGCATCAGTCCGGGATCGAGCTTCGGCTCACCAAGAAACCGGCCATCGCCGGCAAGGTCGTTGATGAAGAGGGCGAGCCGATCTTCGGCGCCTTGCTCGTGGTCAAGGGGAAAACGGACGAATCGGGCTGGTCCGGGCCACTCGGCCGGGGCTTCTCGGAGGGAGACGGCACGTTCGTCATGCGCATGCGCCAGTACCACTCGACGATCATGGGCTTGCTGGTCAGCCATCCGCTGTACGCCAACACGGAGCTCAGCTTCGAGCCGGACGGCGTCACCAGCGGGACGAAGGAGGTTGTCGTCGTCTTGAAGAAGGAGGGCGCGAGCATCGAGGGGACCGTTCTCGACGAGAACGGAGAGCCACAGGCCCAGGCGGCCGTGCAGCTTCTGGAGACGCGCAGGTCCTGGTCGAGTGTGGGGCTGAAGGCTACTACCACGGACGAGGAGGGCCATTACATTCTGGTCGCGGTTGCGGACGGCACGTACCGGGTCAAGGCGAGTCTGGGTGAGCGGGAGGTCGTTTCGGGCGTGGTGCCCATCGTCGGAGGCAAGAAGGTAACGGGCGTCAACTTGGCCCTGCCCGCCTTGGGCCATATTGCCGGGCGGGTGACCGACGACCAGGACCAGCCGCTCGCTGGATTCCGGGTGAGCATCCACTGGTCCCGGGGAGCTCGCGACGGCGCCACGGACTCGGACGGGCGTTACCGGTTCGACGACCTCGCCGAGGGAGAAGAGTATCACGTGTGGGTCTCTCAGGAGCGCGGGTTCGCCCGCGTGGGTTCGCACTCGCGGGAAGTCACGTGCAGCGCCGATGACGTTGATTTCACCTTCAAGGCGATCGGTTTCGGCACAGTCAGCGGCTTCGTGTATCAGGAGTCGGATGGCCGCCCGGTCACGGAGTTCTACCTTCGTGTTAGCGGGAAGGGAAATCGGGCCTCATCCAGCGGAAGATTCAATTCTGAAGATGGTTCGTTCTCCTTAGCGGATGTGGCTGCCGGCCTCTCGGTCATCGAGGTGAACGTCGGCGGCAGATGGAGGCATACGACCGAGCCGTTCGAGGTGGTGGCCGGCGAGGAAGTCTTCCAGGTTATCTACCTGCCGGAGACTGGGTCAGTGCGTGGGTCCGTCGTGCGGGCCTCGGATGGGCGCCCGGTCACGAAGTTCCGCTTGAGCCTTATCGACCAGGCCCACAGCGGGAGCTGGCGCACGGAGAGTCATTATTTTGGCAAGGTATACGAATCTGAGGAGGGCTTGTTCCAGTGCGAAGACGTGAAGCCGGGCCGCTACATCATAGGGGTCGTGGCGGAAGGACTTCCCGATTTCAAGTCCGAGGCGTTCGAGGTGACGGCTGGGGCTGAAGCGGTGCAGGAGATCGTGATCGGCGAGGGCGGCATCATCCGGGGCGTCGTGGTGGATGAGTCGGGCCTCCCGGTGCAGGACGCGGTGGTTGAAGTGGTGTGGGGCAAGAGTAGGGTGGAGTTCCTTGGCATGGGAAGGATCAGCCTGACGCCACCCCGCGACACGACCGACAAAGCGGGCACATTTGAGCTTACGAAAATCACACCGGGAAAGGTAACGCTCCGGGTGACGCACGCCGACTACGCCTCGCTCGAGGTGCGCGACATTGCCGTCAGCGAGGACGCGCCCGTGGAGAACCTCGAGCTCAAGCTCGAGCGGGGCTCTGTGGTGTTCGGCTGGGTCAAAGACGCCGACGGGGAGTTGCGAGGCGATGTCGGGGTCAGCCTTTCCGGCCAGGAGAGCAAGTATACCCGGACCGACTACCGTGGTAGGTACCGGTTCGAGCACGCGCCGGTCGGGACCTACCGTTTGCGGATTTCCTACCTCGACGCCCGCTTGCCCAACTTCGAGGTGAAGAGCGGCGAAGACTCGGAGATCAACATCGACTTTGCCGAGGCCGGCACGATCTCCGGAACGGTCCATGCCCCTGCGGAGGGGGACGAGGTTTCGTTCCGGGTTATGCTCGAAGGAAGGGACGAGGCGGCAGGCGTGTACCGGAGCGTAGACCTGCGAGGCAAGAACGCATTCAAGTTAGAGGGCGTCTTCCCCGGCAAGTACGTGCTGCGCCTGCGCGCCTACTGGAAAGACAGCGAGGGCCGACGCGGCAACCCCACTGTGACAACCGATCCGTCGGAGATCATCATCGAGATCGCCGCCAAGGAGCGCGTGACGCAGGACATCACGATCACCAAGATCGAGGAACGCGAATAGAAGAAGAGGGTGCAGAGAATGGGCAAGGGCAAGACGGGAATCCCAGTCCATACGTGATTAACTGGCGCCTGTTTCTTTCGGGGTTGCCTCGCGGGCGCTCTGGGGGGACAATGGGGGCAGACTGCGTACCGGGGAGGGCCATGAACGAGGCCGACCTGCTCAAGAGAGAGGCCGAGCGTCTGGAGGCGTTTCAGGACGCGATCGGCTACCGGTTCGCGAAGCCGGAGCTGCTGCTCGAGGCGTTGATCCATCGCTCGCACGTCAACGAGGTGCTCGATTTCGAGCTGCCGGATAACGAGCGGCTCGAGTTCCTCGGCGACGCGGTGCTCGAGTTCGTCGTGACCGAGTATCTGTACTCGAAGTATCCGGGCGAGACGGAGGGCCGGCTCACGGTGATGCGCTCGGCGATCGTGGACCGGCGCCGGTGCGCGCAGCTTGCCGTGGCGCTGGGGATGGACGAGTACGTCCTGCTCGGGCGGGGCGAGCGGCTCGAGGGGGAGCTGATGCGCAAGTCGATCCTTGCCAACGCGTACGAGGCGCTCGTCGGGGCGATCTACCTCGACGGCGGCATCAACAAGGCGCGCGCGTTCGCCCTCGGCGTGGTGGAGAAGCACTGCCCGGGCATCGAGCTCGAGTCCACGGGCAACTACAAGGCGGAGCTGCAGATCTACTCGCAGCGCAACTTCCAGCGCATTCCCCGCTACACGCTGCTCCGGTCGTCGGGGCCGGACCATCGGAAGGTGTTCGACGTGGCGGTGAGCATTGACGGGGTGGCGTACGGCTCGGGCACAGGGCCGTCGAAGAAGGCGGCGCAGCAGGAGGCGGCGCGCGCGGCGCTCGCCCGACTCGAGGCGGAGAGCTACGCCGAGGGCGCTCGGGAAGCACGGCGGGGTTCCTCCTACGAGGTGATCGCCGCGGCCGTGCTCGCCCTCGGCGGGCACGCAAGCATCCGCGAGGTGGAGCACTACCTGGCCGAGCAGCCGGGCCCGGCGCCGGCGGACGTGGGGGGCACGATGGCGGCGATGTGCGTGGAGGCGCCGCCGTCGAGCACGGTGCCGGCGGAGTGGCGCGTGCTGGAGCGGATCCGGCGGGGCGTGTACCGTCACGTCGACGCGGGCGCGGGATAGGGGGACGTCCCGGAGACGGGGGCGGTTACACCGCGCGGTTATTGCGCGCGGCTATTCCGCAAGGACGGCGGCCATGTCGAGGAGCCCGTGGTTGACGGGCTTTTTCTTTGTGAAGGTCTGCCGGAGCGGTGTGTAGACGATCTCGCCGTTGACCTGGCCGACCATGACGTTGGCCTCGCCGGCGGCGATGGCCCGGGCGGCCTCGTAGCCGAGCCGCGAGGCGAGCATCCGGTCGGTGGCCGTCGGGCGGCCGCCGCGCTGGGTGTGGCCGAGGATGCAGACGCGGAAGTCCACGCCCAGGCGCTCGCCGAGCTTGCGGCCGATCTCGACGGCGCCGCCCTGCTCGTCGCCCTCGGAGACGATCATGATGAGGCTCGTCTTGTGCTGCTCGGCGCGCTGTTCGAGGCGCCGGCAGATGGCGTCGAGGTCGGTGGGGGTCTCCGGGATGAGGATTTCCTCGGCGCCGCCGGCGATGCCGCTGGCAACGCCGATGAAGCCCGCATGACGGCCCATGACCTCGACGAGGAAGATCCGGTCGTGGCTCTGGGCCGTGTCGCGGATCCGGTCGATGGCGTCGAGGGCGGTGTTGACCGCGGTGTCGTAGCCGATGGTCAGGTCGGTGCCGTAGAGGTCGTTGTCAATCGTGCCGGGCACGCCGACGGTGGGGATCTTGAACTCGTCGTAGAACTCGACCGCGCCACGGAACGAGCCGTCGCCGCCGATGCAGATGAGGCCCTCGATGCCGTGTGCGCGCAGGCTTTCGAAGGCGCGGCGTCGGCCGTCCGGCGTGAGGAATTCAGCCGAGCGGGAGGTCTTGAGGATGGTGCCGCCCTGCTGGATGATGTTGGAGACGGAGCGGGGGCCCATCGGCTCGATCTCGGCGGCGATCATGCCCGAGTAGCCGCGGGAGATGCCGAAGACGTTGAGCCCGAGGTGCAGGGCCCCGCGCACGGCGCCGCGGATGGCGGCGTTCATGCCGGGCGCATCGCCGCCGCTCGTGTAGAGGCCGATCGTGCTGGGTGCCGCCGCGGTGCTCATCAGGGGATTGTTCCTCTGGCGATTGTTCCTCAGGCGATTGCTCCTCAGGCGATTGCTCCTGTGGTTAGCCGAAGAAGACCTTCATTGCCTCGTACAGCTTCGGGTCCACCGTGCGGGGCCGGGACACGGCCTCCTCGAGCGGGATGGGCACGAACTCGTTGCCGCGCAGGCTGACCATCGTGCCGAAGTTGCCTTGCTCGACGAGCTCGACGGCCGTCATGCCGAAGCGCAGGCCGAGATACCGGTCGTAGGCGCTGGGGGTGCCGCCGCGCTGGAGGTGGCCGAGCACCACGAAGCGGGTCTCGAAGCCGGTGCGCCTCTCGATTTCCTGGGCGAGGTGCTCGCCGATGCCGCCGAGGCGGACGTGGCCGAACGCGTCGCGTTTCTTCTCTTGCAGCACCATGCCCTCGCCGAGGTCGGCGCCCTCGGAGACGGCGACGATGGAGAAGTCGCGGCCGCGGGCGTGGCGTTCGGTGATGATGCGGCACACTTCCTCGACGCGCATCTGCACCTCGGGGATGAGGATCACGTCGGCGCCGCCGGCGAGCCCGGCGTACAGCGTGATCCAGCCGGCGTGGCGGCCCATCAGCTCGATGACGAGCACGCGGTTGTGTGACTCCGCGGTGGTGTGGAGCCGATCAATGGCGTCGGCGGCGATATTGATGGCGGTATCGAAGCCGAACGTGCGATCGGTGCCGCTCAGGTCGTTGTCGATTGTCTTGGGGACGCCGACCGTGGCCAGGCCCTCCTCTTTGTAGAGCCGGTGTGCCACGCCGAGGGTGTCGTCGCCGCCCACAGCGATGAGCGCGTCGAGCCCCAGGACGCGGAAGTTCGCCTTGATCTTCTGGACGTGCTTCGGGTCGTTGTAGGGATTCGTGCGCGAGGTGCGCAGGATCGTGCCGCCGCGCGGCAGGATTCCCGAGACCTTGTTGCGCGTCAAGGGTGTGGTCACGTTCTCGATCATGCCCAGCCATCCCTTGAGGATGCCGGTGACCTCGTAATCGAGGGCGAGCGACTTGCGCACCACGCCCACGAGCACGGGGTTGAGGCCCGGGCAGTCGCCGCCGCCGGTCAATACGCCAATCCGTTTCTCAGCCATCGTTCCGATTCATGCCTTTCACGGGTGTTGTTCTCGAAGCCGGGCGGCCATCGTCAGCATCTTTGGCCTGTGGAGATACCGGCGACCGGCACATGCCCTGCATTATTTCTCATACTCCTCGACCAGGCGCTGCATGTATCCGAGGCTCTCGTCGAGACCGCCGGGGCGGTTGCGACTCAGCCAGAGACGCTTGTGCTCTTCCATGATCGGGGCCATGCTCTCTCCGAGCTCGGCGATCTCCCTGCCAAGATCGTCTTTCGTCTTGCCGGTGGCAAGCTGTTTCATCACGTCGCCCCTGTTGCAGGCGTGTCTCAGGAGCGCGGCCGCGTTGAGGAACTCGTCACGAATGAGATCGGCGTCCTCGCACTGCATGTCGGCTTTGTCAAGGTGCGCCATGGCGTTTTCGATCTGCGTCATGGCGAGTTCGAGGCCGTCGGGTTTCATCTCGTTGACGATGGCGGGATCATCGAGCCGGTGAAACTGGAGTATGCTGAAGAGCGGCGAGTCGTTGTAGATGTGCAGGCCCGTGACCGTGCCGGCGTCGCCCAGCTCATGGGCGAGTTGTCCCATGTGACCTGTGGGGTCATCGAAGGCGCGGAGCGAGAGGGTCTCCGCAAGCGGCATGTCCTCGTTTGATTTCACGCACCACGAAAGCGATGCGCCGAACGCGAAGCCAAGGTAACTCACAGGCAGGTACTGCCAGTGGCCCAAATCGCCCCAATCGCAGATCAGGTAGCCTGTTGCGCCGTGTTTCAGCCCGTTCTTCGCCGCGTTGAGCAGATTGCCGACGCAGTTCTCGGTCCGTCCCGCGACGGAGATCCAGGACGACGTGCCGGGGCACACGTAAAATGGTATCCCGGCCGCAGCGAAGGTTTGGCTGTGTTCGTCGAACGGGTCTTGCGCCTCGTAGCCCCACTCGAGGGCGATGATGTCTTTGGGGAGCTCGTTCACGAGCTCGGGGTAGCGCATGATGATGTCGCCCCAGAACAGCATCGTTTTTCCGCGAGCAGTCACGAGCTTATGGATTTTCAGGAGAAACTCGATGTAGACCCGTCCCTGGCCTTTCTCTTCGCAGATTGCCCGGCTCCTTCCGTCGCCAAGTTGGGTCTCATCGCAGCCGACGTTGAAGTATTCGCTTGTGAAGTGCGGCAGGAGCTCGTCATACAGGCCCTCGATGAGTGTGAGCGACCCTTCGTCTGTGGGGCAGAGCGTGTTCCCTCCCTGCACTTCGGACAGCGGGGCGTATTCGGGGTGTCGGAGCCACCGTTCCATATGGCCGAAGCTGTTCTGGTTGGGGACGAGGTCTATGAAGCGTTCCGTGCAGTAGGCGTCGAGGGCCATCATCTCCAGGCCCGTCATGGGTGATGCGTTTTCCCAGACGACCTTGTGCCGGCGGTACGCGAACGTATGCTCGGTATAGAGCTCGATGTGGTTTATCTTCCACGAAGCGAGCTTGTCGATAAGCGCGAACAGGGTCTCCATTGTCGGGACCTTGGACCGGCTGATATCGAGCATCACGCCTCGTGTCTTGAAATCGGGCCAATCCTCGATGCGCACGCACGGAAGTTCTTTGCCGCACTTCCGGATTATCTGCGACAGCGTGCACGCACCGTAAAAGGCCCCGCTTGGGTCCCGTGCCTGTATCTCGATGGTCTCGGGCTCGATCGTGAGGCGGTATCCCTGTTCGGGGACGTTCATTGCGGGATCGACGGTTATTGTCGCTCTGACGAGTTCCTTCACGGAGGAATAGCGGACGAGATCCCATTCGAGCCCGGTCGTGTTTCGTATGGTTTCGAGCAAGGTGTCGCCGATGAAGAGTGCCGTGCTCGTTTCGACGCCCGTGATGAGGAGCAGCGCGTCCTTTTTCAGGACATGCAGGCCTGCACGCTCTTCTGTCTGTCGTGGTCGTGGGAGCAACAGCAAGTCTTTCATCTGTGCGACGTCGTCCTGGCTACTGGTGGTGAAGGGGCCTCTTGACGATGTGGTCTGCTCCTCGTCGGGCGATGCTTCGGCGCAGTGTATCACGTAGCAGGTTCCGAGAACCGCCGCCGTACGCGCGGCGGCGAACCGTGCACGTATCCATCGAGTGCGTTTCAACCACGGGCCCTGGGTTCCTGCTTCCTGGTGTTTTTGCGACTCACTGTTGCCGAGTTGGACATGACCTCCTGAGGCGATAGGACTTGCCGACGAGGAATGAGCCGGGGACGGCGCGCTCACGTCGTCTCTTGTTCCGGGCCGGGTTCCTCGATTGGCTGCTCGAGGTACTCGTCTTCTTCCGGGCCCGGCGGCGTCGGTTCGCCTCGCGACATTGTCCGGGCGATAAAGACCTTGACGGTGTGGACGTTGGCCAGGCCGAAAAAGGTTTGCACCTGGTTGCGGACGGCCTTCTGGATCCGCTCGCACGCGGCGTGGATGTTCTGGTCGTCCCAGAGCGTGACGCGGACCTCGACGGCCACGCCACCATCAACGGCCACCACTGCGGGGACGACGTCGCGGACTTCGGGGAAGCTGCGGGCGAGCCGCTTGACGAAGTCCTCGATTGCGCCGATGGCGATGATGACCTCGCCGTCGGGGTTGTCGAAGGAGATGCAGTCCTGCCGTCGGACGCGCGCCACGAGGGCGACGGCGAAGAGAAGTACCAGCCCGAACATCACGGCGCCGAGCACCTTGGCCCAGGGCGTGCCGATGGCGGCGTCGGCGTTCATGGTGCCGAGGAAGGGGACCAGGTCACGCAGGAACATGTACAGCCCGATGGCCGCGAAGCCGACCGTGATGAGTATGCTTGTTATGACCGCAACGATGGCCGGAGCCCGCCGGTATCCTCGCATGATTAACCCTCCTCACGTGCCTCGTCTTGCCCGGGCGTTTCGTCGAGGGCCTCCTCCTCGGGCGCCTCGGCGCCCGGCGCGCCGGTTGGGAGGCGCACGCCCTGCACGGTGACGTTGACGGCGCGGACGAACTTGCCGGTCATCTCCTCGATGGCGCTGCGCAGCTTGGTCTGGATCTCGGCGGCGACCACCGGGATGCGCGCGCCGTACTCGACCATGACACTGACGTCGAGCGTCACCGCGTTCCCGTCGCTTTCGATCTTGATGCCCCGGGCGGCGCCCCGTCTGCCGAGCAGGCCCACAAGGCCGGTGGGCGAGGCGGCGATTCCCTTCACCTCGGCGAGCGCGGTGCCGGCGATCGTCGAGATGACGTCGTCGCTGACGAGCACCTCGTCCTCGCGGCCGGCTTCCTCCATTTCCTCCCCGGCGTATCGGTCTTTCTCGGTATCGCTCATGGTCCTGTTCGACCTCCTTGCTTCTTCGCGGCGCCGGGCGTCCGCGCTAGCTCCAGCCCTGGTCGCGGACGACCTCGTCGGCGAAGTGGTTGCCGAACGTGGCGCCGATGAACTTCGGGTGGTGCATCACGTGTTTGTGGAACGGTATGGTGGTGGCGACGCCCTCGACGTAGAATTCGTCGAGCGCGCGCCGCATCGTCCGGATTGCCTCGTCGCGGTCGTGGCCCCAGGTGCACAGCTTTGCCAGGAGCGAATCGTAGTGCGGGGGCACGCTGTAGCCCGAGTAGATATGCGCGTCCACGCGTACGTTCGGGCCGGCCGGCAGCGAGCAGAACCGGATCGTGCCCGGGGTGGGCTTGAAGCCGTTGACGGGGTCCTCGGCGTTGACGCGGCACTCGATCGCGTGGCCGCGCACGACGAGGCTGCGCTGGTCGAGCGAGAGCTTTTCGCCGGCGGCGATGCGGATCTGTTCCTTGATGAGGTCCACGCCGTAGATCATTTCGGTGACCGTGTGCTCGACCTGGATCCGGGTGTTCATTTCGATGAAGTAGAAGTTGCTGTCCTTGTCGAGCAGGAACTCAATGGTGCCCGCGTTGACGTAGCCTACTTCCTGCACGAGCTTGAGGGCCATCTTCGTCATGGCGCGCCGGATCGAGGGGGTGACCGCGGGCGACGGCGCCTCTTCGATGAGCTTCTGGTGGCGGCGCTGCACGGAGCAGTCGCGCTCGCCAAGGTGGACGGCGTTGCCCTTCGCGTCGGCGACGACCTGGACCTCGACGTGGCGGGGGTTTTCGAGGTATTTCTCGATGTAGACGGCCGGGTTGCCGAAGGCGGCCTCGGCCTCGGCCTGCGCGGTGGCGAGCGCGTTGCTGAGCGCCACGTCGGTGTGCGCCACGCGCATGCCGCGTCCGCCGCCGCCGGCGGCGGCCTTGATCATGACGGGGTACTTGATTTGCTCGACGACCTTGAGCGCCTCGGTTTTGTCGGCCACGACGCCGTCGCTGCCGGGGATGACGGGCACGCCCGCGCCCTTGGCGGCGCGGAGCGCCTCGGCCTTGTCGCCCATACGCCGGATGACCTCGGGCTGCGGCCCGATGAACTTGACGCGGCAGCTCTCACAGATCTCGGCGAAGTGGGCGTCCTCGGCGAGGAAGCCGTAGCCGGGGTGGATGGCCTCGACGTCGAAGATTTCGGCCGCCTTGATGATGCTGGGCACGTGCAGGTAGGATTCGGCGCTCGCGCTGTTGCCGATGCAGATCGCCTCGTCGGCGAGCTGCACGTGCATGGCGTGCTGGTCGGCCTTGGAGTAGACGGCGATCGTCTGCACGCCGAGCTCTTTGCAGGCGCGGATGATGCGCACGGCGATCTCGCCGCGGTTGGCGATCAGGACTCTCTCGAACATACATCCCCGGTGACTGGGTTGTCGGCAAGGGACCAAGCGGTCAGGCGATTTTCACGCGAAACAGTGGCTGGCCGTACTCGACCGGCTCGCCGTTCTCGGCGAGCACCTCGGCGATTTCGCCCTCGACCTCCGCCTTGATTTCGTTCATCACCTTCATCGCTTCAAGAATGCACACCACGTCGTCCTTGCCGACCGTCTGGCCGACGTCGACAAAGGACGGGGCGTCCGGCGACGGCGCGACGTAGAACGTGCCGACCATGGGCGAGTTGATGTACGCCGATGTGTCTTGGTGCGTCGCTTCGCCGGTGTCGGCTGCGGGCGCGGGCGTCTCCGCAGGGGCCACCGGCACGGGGGCCTGGGGCAGCGCCACGGGCACCGTCATGGGGGCCGGGCCGGCCTTGCGCAGGGCGATGCGCAGGCCGTCGCGCTCGAGCTCGAACTCGGCGAGCCCGTTCTCCTCCATCAACCGGAGGATCTGCTTGATTTCCTTCAGATCCATGCCTCCTCCTGGCGCATGCACGTGCCTCACCCCCACGGCCGCGCGTGCGTGGGCAGTCGCGAGAGCACCTCGCACCCGGCAGGCGTGACGAGCACGTCGTCCTCGATCCGCACGCCGAGGCGGCCGGGGACGTATATGCCGGGCTCGACGGTAAGGACCATGCCGGCGCGCAGCGTCCCCTTTGCGCGGCCCGACAGCCCCGGCTGCTCGTGCACGTCGAGGCCGATCCCGTGGCCGAGCGAGTGAGTGAAGCGCTCGCCGTGGCCGGCGGCCTCGATGACCCGACGTGCCGCGGTGTCGGGCGCGGAGCGTCTCGCCCTGGGCCGGATGCGCGCGATGGCCGCACGCCGGGCGGCCGCCACCACGTGGTACATGTCTCGTGTCCGGCGCGGCATCCTAGGGGGCAACAGGGTCCGTGTCAAGTCAGAAGTGTATCCCCTGACGTGCGCGCCCCAGTCGATCAAGACCACGTCGGTGTCGCGAAGCCTCCGGCGCCCCGTGGCATGGTGGGGGACCGAGCTGCCCGGGCCGAACGCGACGATGGTGTCGAAGGCGAGGGCATCGGCGCCGTTGGCCATGACGAAGAACTCCAGCTCGATGGCGATGTCGCGCTCGCGCACGCCCGGCCGGAGCAGCGGCAGGATGTGGCGGAAGCCGCGCTCGCTGAGGCGGATGGCCTTGCGGATGGCGGCGATCTCGCCGGGCTCTTTGACGGCGCGCACGGACTCGACCACGCCGATCAGCGGTTTGCATTTCCGGGCGCCGAGCGCCTCGATGAGCTTGAGTGCGCGCGCGTGCGAGAGGTGGTCGGCCTCGAAGCCGAGCCGGCGCACGCGGCGGCCCTTGAGCGCGTCGGCGATGCTTTTGAATGCGTCCTTTCCGAGGAGGCGGACGGCGTCGGCCTCGACCTGCTTCTCCGCGGCCTCGATGTACCGGCTGTCGGTCAAGAACAGGCTGTCGCCCGAGGCCGTGATGAGCAGATACGGGTTGGACGAGACGAAGCCGGTCAGGTAGCGGCAGTTCACCGGGTGAGTGACGAGCAGGGCGTCCACCTTGTGCCCGGCGAGCGTGCGGCACACTTTGCGAATTCGACGTGTCACGGACGGTCCCCTCTTTGCGGCCAGCCTGGGTCGTGGCTCATTTCGCCAGAAGATCCAGGGCGGCCCGCAACGCGAGCGTGTAGCTGCGTTCTCCGAATCCGGTGATCTGGCCGACGGCGACGGGCGCGACGTAGGAGTGGTGGCGGAAGGGCTCGCGCGCGTACACGTTGGACAGATGCACCTCGATCGTGGGCAACCCGACCGCCGCGATGGCGTCGCGGATGGCCACGCTCGTATGGGTGAACGCCGCGGGGTTGATGATGATGGCGTCGAACTGCCCGCCCGCCTTCTGGATCCGCTCGACGATGTCGCCCTCGTTGTTGGACTGGACGCACTCGAGCTCGGCGCCCTCTTTGTCGGCCATTGTCTTGAGCGCGGCGTCAATCGTGGCGAGGTCGGTGGTCCCGTAGGTTTGGGTTTCCCGCTCGCCGAGGAGGTTCAGGTTCGGGCCGTGAATCACGAGTATGCGCATCGGCCTACTCCGCCTCAGGGTTTTCGTCGGCCTGGTCGGTCTCGTCAGCGTGGTCGGTCTCGTCAGCGTGGTTGGAGCCCGGCGTCTCCTGCGGTGTTCCGTACTTGGCGCGGAGGCGGTCGAGTTCCGTCACGAAGTCGAATTCATTATACGTGCGGGCGGCGGTCTGTAAAGCCAAGGAGAAATCGTGGGGGTCGCAGCGGGCCGCGATGTCGAAGTGCCGCCGGGCCTCGTCGGTACGGTCGGCCTGGTCGAGGTAATAGACATAGCGCAGCCGCATGAACGGGTCGGTCGGGAACAGGACCACGGCCCGGCGCATCTCGTCGAGCACGACGTCCCACTCGACGTCACGGTCGAGGCGCATCCGCTCGAGCCGTGCCACGGCCAGCCGGTACTGGAACCTGTAACTGTTGCGATGGAGCCTGAGCGCGCGTTCGTAGAGTGATATGGCCTGCGTGAACTCGCGCGGGTCGGCCGTGCCCTTGCCCTGCCTGTAGTGAATCATGGCCAGGAAGCCGAGGTAGTTGTGGTTGAGGCGGTCCCACTGCAGCGCGCGGCGCATCTCCTCGATCGCCGCCGCGGGCGGATCCCGCGGGGGGGGCCTCATCGTGCCGGCGAGGATCGCGTGCGCGTTGAAGTAGTGGATCTCGCTCGTCATCGGCATCGGCACGAAGAGCACGAGCGGGGCGGTGACGAGCATGAGGCCCGCGAGCACGCACACGGCATGGATTTCCTTGCGCAGCACGAGGGCCTTTTCGCGCAGCGGGGCCGTGTGGCGCGCCATGAGCGCCACAAGCAGCATGGCCGTCATGGCGAGGCCGGGGACGTAGAGGTCGAAGTCCACGATGCCGTGCAGCAGGAACGCCAGCAGGCCGAAGAACGCGGCGAGCACGACGAGGGTGGCGAAGGTGAGGCGCTCGTCGTCGCGGGCGAAGGCGCCGACGATGGGTCCCGCGCGCACGAGGTGGGCGATCCAGAAGGCGACGAAGGCGGCCAGGCCGAGCGCGCCGACCTCGATGAAGAGCTGGACGTAGTTGTTGTGGGCGCTCCGCGCCATTCCGACCGCCTGCGGCGGGTCTTTGTACTTGGCGAAGAGCGCCGAGAATGCGTTGAAGCCGCTGCCGATGGCGTTGCGCGCGAACGGACGGTCGGCGGCCATCCGCGCTGCGCCGCGCCAGTAGCCGACGCGTTCCTCGAACGTGTGCGCGCCGCGTTCGATGAGTTTCCGGCCCGGTTCCGTGGTCAGAACCGCGACCGTGGCCGCGGCCGCGACGGCCAGGAGCACGAGAAGTTTCCATGCGACGACCTTGAGGCGCCTGCGCATCACGACGATGATGACGATGGCCAGAATGCCGACGCTGAGGAACGCGCCCTTCGATTCCGTTAGGATGAACACGGCGAAGGCGAGCAGCGGGCCGAGCACGCCGTAGAGGACGGCTAACGCCGGGCCGCGCGCCCGCGTCCACTGCCGCACGACGAGCACGAAGAGGCACGCCGCCGGCAGGAGCATTGCGTAGAGGCCGCCGAGCGAGTTCGGCGAGGTGAAGGTGCCCATGACCCGGCCGCGCTCGAGCAGCGCGAGGGCATCGGCTTGCTCCTCGGCCGGGATCGTGCGGTAGACCTGCTCGTGCAACTGTTCATAGCCCGCGACCCATTGGTGCACGCCGATCAGGGAGACACACACCATGCCGGCCATCAGCGCCGCGAGCAGCGCGCGTTCGCGCCGCTCGCCGCCGGGCATGTTCACGACGAGGTGGTAGAGCAGCGCCCAGCAGGCGAATTCCTTCATGAACATCATCGCGGAGTGCGGCAGGACCGAGAAGAACGAGCTGAGCAGGCCGATGCCGAGGAACGCCCAGAGGAAGACGTCGGCCCTCGTGTAGCGGAATGTGAGCCGCCGCGTCACGATCATGTTGAGCATCCAGAAAAAGGCGGCGAGCACGATGAGCAGCTCGGCGATTTCGGTGGCCCAGGGCTGGAGCGGGTACAACAGCGAGAGGATGGCGGGCCCGCCGAAGCTCGGGTTGGGCAGGACGTCGAGGTTGATGAGCCCGAACTTGAACGGCATGAGGAATGCGAGCAGCAGCAGCAGCCCGTAGAGGATTTTTTCGAGGATCGTCAGCGGTCGGGCGGGCCGCGGCGTTCGCGTCGTGCGGGATCGCGGGCTCAAGCGGCAGTCTCCTCGATGGGTCTGTGCCACGCTACCAAACGGGCCTCGCGGCGTCAACGCGCGGCGAGGAACGCCGAGACGACCGAGAGGGTCGAGGCAGTCGCGGTGCCGGCGCGGAGCGTGGTGGGTCCGAGCCGCACGGGGTGCGCGCCGGCCTCGACCGCGGCCGCGGTTTCCGCCGGCGTGAAATCGGCTTCCGGCCCGACAAGCACTGCCATGGCGGCCGCGGCGGGCGCGACTTGCTCGAGCACGCGCAGCAGCGGCGCGGCGTCCGGCGCGGCGGTGCAGATCAGCACGGCGGCCGGCGCGAGCGACGGGAGCAGCTCGTCGAGCCGGGCCGGCGGCCTGATTTCCGGCAGGGCGATGCGCCCGCACTGCTTTGCGGCGCTGATGGCGACCCTGCGCCAGCGCCTGAGGCGCGCTTCGGGCTCGGCGGCCCGCGCGTGGGCGGCGCAGCGGTCGGCAATGACGGGGGCGATGACGTGCGCGCCGAGTTCCGTCGCCGCCTCAACGATCGCGTCGAAGCTTTTCGCCTTCGTCAGGGCCGGGCAGGCGATGATGCGCACGGCCGGGGCGGTCGCCTCTTGCACGAGGCGCTCCAGGCGGAGCGAGGCGTGGTGCTTGTCGACGCGGGCGATCACGGCCTCCCATTCGCGCGAGACGCCGTCGAAGACGGCGATCGTGCCGCCGGTCCGGCGCAGCACGTTGACGCAGTAATGGAACTCCTCGCCGTCGAGCTGCGCCGTGTCGCCGGTGATATTCTCCGGCGGGACGTAGAGGCGGTAGCGGTGCATGGGCGCGCCTACTTGCGGCGGGTAAAGCGCTTGACCTTGCGGCCGAACTCCTCGCCCAACGGGTACTCGCGCCCGCCGGTGGTTGAGGCGAGTTTTTCGAGGAGTTCCGTTTGCTGGCGGGTGAGCTTCTGGGGGGTCTCGACGAGGACGCGCACGTGCTGGTCGCCGCGGCCGTAGCCGTGCAGGTTCTGGATGCCCTTGCCGCGCAGGCGAAAGATCTTGCCGCTCTGGGTGCCGGGTGGGATCTTGAGGCGGGCCTTGCCGTTGAGGGTGGGCACCTCGATCGAGCCGCCGAGGGCCGCGAGCGAGAAGGTGATGGGCACCTCGCACAGGAGGTCGTCGCCGTGGCGGTCGAAGATCGGGTGGGGCTCGACGTTGAGGAACACGTAGAGGTTGCCCGGCGGGCCGCCGCGGCTGCCGGCCTCGCCTTCGCCCGTGATCTTGAGCTGCGAGCCCAGCTCGACGCCGGCGGGGATGGTGACGTTGAGCGTCTTGCGGCCGCGAATCCGGCCTTCGCCGTTGCACTTCCGGCAGGGGTTGGTGACGATCGTGCCGGCGCCGCCGCAGCGGTCGCACGTGCGGCTGATGCTGAAGAAGCCCTGCGACATCCGGACCTGGCCGGTGCCGCGGCACTGGGGGCAGGCGCTGCGCGTCGAGCCGGGGGCGAGGCCGGAGCCTTTGCAGTCCTTACACTCGTCGAGGCGCGGCACGACGATCTGTTTTTTGGTGCCGGCCGCGGCTTCCTCGAAGGTGATTGTCAGGTCGTAGCGGAGGTCGGAGCCACGCATCGCGGCGCTGCGGCGCGTGCGGGTGCGGGCCCCGCCAAAGAGCGAGTCGAAAATGTGCTCGCCGCCAAAGGCGCGCTCGAAGATCTCGAACGGGTCAACGCCCTCGAAGCCGCCGAAGCCCGGGCCGCCCCGGGCGCCGGCGCCCACGCCGCTCAGGCCGGCGTGGCCGAACTGGTCGTACACGCGGCGCTTGTCCGGGGCGTTGAGTACCTCGTAGGCCTCGGAGACCTCCTTGAAAGACTCCTCGGCCGCCTTGTCCCCCGGGTTCTTGTCCGGGTGGTACTTCATTGCGAGCTTGCGGTACGCCTTCTTCAGCTCGTCGTTCGTGGCGCTCTTGCCGACGCCCAACACGTCGTAGTAGTCGCGTTTGTCCGCCATCCATGCTCCTCGCGGGCCACGTCCTGTCCCGGCGCCCGCCCGCGGTGGTTACTTCTTGTCGTTGTCGTCCACGACCTCGAAATCGGCGTCAACCACGTTGTCGCCTTCCTGCCGGGACGCGGCGCCTTCCGGCTCGCCGGCGTCTCTCGGCCCGCCGGACCCTTCGGCTCCGCCGGCGCCCGCCGCTTGTTGAGCCGCCGCCTGCTGCGCGGCCGCTTGCTGGGCAGCCGCCTGTTTGTAGATTTCCTCGGCGAGCTTGTGCGATGCCGTGGTGACCGCTTCCATTGCTTTGGTGAGCTCTTCGACCGAGCCGCTCTCCATGAGCTTCTTGAGGTCCTCGAGCGCCTTTTCGACCTTCTCACGCTCGCCGGCCGGGATCTTGTCGCCGTGCTCCTTGAGCGTCTTTTCGGTGGTGTAGACGAGCGTGTCCGCCTGGTTTCTCGTCTCGACCTCCTCGCGTCGCTTCTTGTCTTCCGTCTCGTGGGTCTCGGCGTCCTTGACCATCCGGTCGATCTCCTCTTCGGAGATGCCGCTCGAGGCTTCGATGCGGATCTTCTGCTCCTTGCCGGTGCCGAGGTCTTTTGCGGAGACGTGCACGATGCCGTTGGCGTCGATGTCGAAGGTGACCTCGATCTGCGGGATGCCGCGCGGCGCCGGCGGAATGCCCACGAGGTCGAAGCGGGCCAGCGTGCGGTTGTAGGCCGCCATCTGGCGTTCGCCCTGCAGCACGTGCACGCTCACGGCGGGCTGGCTGTCCGCGGCGGTGGAGAAGATCTGGCTCTTGCGCGTCGGGATCGTCGTGTTGCGTTCGATGAGCCTGGTGAAGACGCCGCCGAGGGTTTCGATGCCGAGGCTCAGCGGGGTCACGTCGAGCAGCAGCACGTCCTTGACGTCGCCGCCGAGCACGCCGGCCTGGATGGCGGCGCCGACGGCGACCACCTCGTCGGGGTTGACGCCGCGGTGCGGCTCCTTGCCGAAGATCTTTTTCACGATCTCCTGCACGGCCGGCATGCGGGTCTGGCCGCCGACGAGGATGACTTCGTCAATGTTGCTCGCCGAGATGCCGGCGTCCTCGAGCGCCTGGAGGCAGGGGCCCTTGGTGCGTTCGACCAGGTCGTCCACGAGTTTTTCGAAGGTGGCGCGGGTGATCGTCTTGACGAAGTGCAGCGGCTCCTTGTCCGCCGTCATGCTTACGAACGGCAGGTTGATCTCCGCCTGCGCCGTCGAGGAAAGTTCTTTCTTCGCTTTCTCTGCGGCCTCGCGCAGCCGCTGGAGGGTGCGCCGGTCCTTGGAGAGGTCAATGCCGTGCTCCTTCTTGAACTCGGCGACGATCCAGTTGATGATGCGCTGGTCGAAGTCGTCGCCGCCGAGGTGCGTATCGCCGTTGGTGGCGCGCACCTCGAAGACGCCCTCGCCGATCTCGAGGATCGAGATGTCGAAGGTGCCGCCGCCGAGGTCGTAGACGGCGATCTTCTCGTCCTTTTTCTTGT
>Ga0180432_10001128_pt1 | contig 42799 bp, 41 predicted proteins | sample SS_ome_10_FD_132414 | JGI IMG/M metagenome (GOLD analysis project Ga0180432, IMG submission 132414) | Hypersaline lake sediment archaeal communities from the Salton Sea, California, USA - SS_1_MS_2 metaG | ecosystem: Environmental > Aquatic > Non-marine Saline and Alkaline > Hypersaline >... | reverse complement strand
AGTTCATAGGCAGATGAACCGTCAAAGTCTCCCAAAAGATTAAGATGGAGGTTACCCCTGGTTTGATGACAATAAATTTTGAAATTTGATGCCATTGTTATCCTCTTTATCGCGGGTCCCCCTGGTCATTTGTAAATGCTTCTTAACCATTACCCTCTGTTTTCAGCCATTATTTTTTAGATGTGGAAGGTTCTGAAGACAAAGACATACGCTGGAACTTGTCTGCCTGCTTTGGCTGAACCTGAACCTCGCACTCGGGAAACAGTATCTTAAGGCATGATATCAGAGTTTCACATTCTTCAGGACGATTTGTAAAGATAACAACTTTATGCATTGTAAGCCCCCTGTCCACTTGAGGCCTGTGGGTTTTCCCATGGATTCAATTAATAATACAGCAATAATAATGCCAATTAAGATTGGGTAAGGGTTTTTGCCTTCCGGTTGCGGATTGATGGATAAAATATCGTGTAGAATTGAAGTTCCAGTAAAAAGTTTTTTTGTCATCCAACCGTCAACATGTTAAACAAATGAACAGTATAAATGTTTATGTCTTGAACAATAAGGGCTTCAAGTGTGTACATGAGTTTAACAATTATTGAAAAATCGTGGTGGACACCATTCAGGACGGAGTCATGATATTCTTTTTCTTCGGCTACTTTGTGATTCTAGCGGCATTTGTTTTTAAATATTCATTGATCAGTGATACTTTTGTGAGCATCATATTCCTCTTCGGAGCCGTATTTGTATTCATTGGCATAGATGTTAAATCGCGACTCTTGTCTGAGGTTCAGACTACTCTACACGGTATTCTTCCGATCTGCTTCAAGTGCAAGAAAATTCGAATTGTGGGTGGGAATCCCAAAGATCCGAGGGCGTGGAAGAGAATTGAGAATTTTATTTCTAAGAAGGCTGATGTGGAATTTTCTCATGGCATCTGTCCGGAATGCTTTGAGAAGGAAATGAAGAAAATAGAGGGGATAAAAGGCCTTTTCAACCATACGTGTTTAGCCCGAAAGGTTAAGATTTTAAGAATATTTGCCGATATATGATATATTTAACAGGAGAAATGACATGTTAGTGTATATCATTTTAGGCATCACCATTGTTTATGTTGCTGTCGTTATTTTCCTTTACCTAAAGTCTGAAAGATCGGTCTGACGGTTATTGGCTTGGTATGCCTCGAAAAATTTTGGCCCGCCTGAGCACCTTCCATGTGCCCGGCAATGGGTCTAAACAAATATTTTTCATGCCTGTGTAATAAGATTTTCCCTCTCAAAAACAAAAGCGCCGAAGGTTTTCCCCGGGTCATTTTATCGGGTTGCATATAAGGTGCAACCGGTGCATTTGTCCTTGACGATTGATTATGATTTGGTACGATTCACGGACCATAACGCCCCTTTCAGATCAAAAAAAATTGAGATCATTTTATTTATCAGTCTGTCAGGCCGGGGACGCGACTTTGCAATGGGGTACTCCGGCTGTGCCAACAAGAGCTTTTGATGATCAAATTTTATGATGAATAACCCTCTTAAACGGATTTTGCACAAGGTTGCCCAAAGTTCCGGCTGTATTACGGTTTTAACGGGTGCCGGCATTTCTGCCGAAAGCGGAATTCCCACATTCCGTGGACCGGAAGGGTATTGGACGGTGGGTTCAAAGGAGTATCATCCCCAGGAGATGGCCACCTACAGCATGTTTATGCAGTATCCGGATGAAGTTTGGAAGTGGTATTTGTATAGAATCGGTGTATGTGGAAAGGCCGAACCCAATTCAGGGCATTTTGCCCTGGTAGAAATGGAAAAATTTTTCAAAAATCGCTTTACTCTGATCACTCAAAATGTAGACAATTTGCACCTTAGGGCAGGAAACAGTTTAAAAAATACGTATCAGATTCACGGAAACGTGTTTTTCATGCGCTGCGTCAATGAATGTACCGCACAGATTTATCCGGTTCCGCAGGAATTGACCGGCAGAACGAGAGATCAGACCATTACAGAAAAAGAACGCGACTTACTCCGGTGTCCGGATTGTGGAAGCCGCACCCGCCCCCATGTGTTGTGGTTTGATGAAATGTATAATGAACATCACTATCGATATCACAGTTCGCTGCGGGTCGCCGGGGAGACCGAACTGCTGATTGTAGTTGGTACCTCGGGCGCCACCAATTTGCCTAATCAGGTAGTATGGGAGGTAAATAGTCATGGGGGCATCATTATTGACATCAATATTGAGGAAAACCCGTTTTCGCACTTGGCGTTAAAAAGCGGGCGGGGGTTTTTCATCAAACAACCCAGCAGCCAAGCGTTACCGAATATTTTACAACTGTTAAAAGAAATCACATAAACTGTAACACGCGTTATGTTGTAAATTATAAACATGCACCAGTGTCCATCCAGAAACGGTAGATTTTGGTTTCCGGCAAGGCCCGAGCGAGTTTTAAACCGCAGACATAGCGCGCTATTTCGAGGATTGAAAACGAGCGAGAACGCCGCCGGAGGCCGAAAGATGCCGTTTATGGATGGATACGAACTAGAGATTCAACCGATTTACTAACGCTTCGAGATAAATCGATTTCATTTGTTGACTGGCCATGGCTTGTTTAATGGGCGGAAGTTTAAGAATAACCCCTAAAATCGCGGCCATGGCCCGGTGGCTGTTTAATACCTGATTGTCGAAAATCAGCTCTTGAAGCTTGCCCCGCTCAATAGCCATAACCACAACTCTGTGGGCGGTATTCAGGGGCGTAATCACCCTCTGATCTCTGGGTTGCAAGTGAATGCAATCCTCTGGACAGACCCGGGCACAGACGCCACATCCCAGACAAATTTTTTCGTTAACCCGTGCCTTTTTCTTTTTGGGATGATGAGGATCGTTGGCCGAAACCAGGCTCATGGCTTCGACCGGGCATACGGTTACACATTTTCTGCACCCTGTACATGTCTCATCTTGAATTTTTGGGATGAAATTAGTGGTATGAACCGGCTGCAAAATAGCAAATTTCCGGGCGGTAATCATGGCTTCGCAGCAGCATCCGCAGCAATTGCAGATAAAATTCACATCCTTTCGAACATTGTCGCCGAATTGTACCAAATTTTGTGAATAAGCCGTTTCCAGAAGCTCCAGGCATTCGGACACATCTACCGATCGGGCATAGTCATACTTTATCAGAGATGAGGCCGCCGCGTTAAAGGTCATGCATATTTCTTTGGGCGCATCACAGTCCCGACCCGTGTGGGACATTTTATGACGGCAATAGCATATGCTGATCCCGATGTGTGAAGCGGTTTTAATGACTTGGGTCGCCCTTTCATAATCAAAGATCTGCAATGCGTTCTCATTTGAAAGAACCGGCTCATGAACAAAAACCCGTCCCAGCTTGGTTTCGCCGACAAGAAACAGATTCTTGATAAAATCCTCTTCAACATTGAGATACTGGTAAAACAGTTCGCTCAATAGCTTCTGATTAATATCATTTCTGATGCGCATCAGGGAGAATTCGAAAAATCCCGCCATAGGAGGCGGCAGGCAGTAAACCTGACGGCCGTTTTCCTCGATATCCATTAAAATCGCCCGGCTACATAGTTGATCTAAAATTTTCCGGGTGCTGACTCCGTCCATATTCCATAAATGGGCGGCTTTTTCAGCAGAAAACGGTCTCAAAGGTAACAGGGATAACAGTTTGGCCTCTTTTTCGTTAAAAAGCATTTCAAGAATTTTATATAATAATTTTGAAGGAGGCGCCCCCTGGGGAAATCGGTTCAAACGATCCACCAGCTGTACATATCCGGATTTTATGGTATGATGGGCCATAACCACCTCAAATTAGCTACGCTTTGCTCCGCAATTGGAATGTTGGAATACTGGAATAATGGAATTTCCTAAAACCCCTTTCTTTTGCAATGAAAAACCTGGTCTTTTGGGCCAGGATTCTTTGCTTTCGTTAAGTTTTAGAATTTCGGAAACATAAATTTAAATTTCAATTGTTTTTAAGTATTCGACGGCTTCCGGAATGTCTTGTTCACTGAAAACACGGATATTATTTTCTTCCAGAAGAATAGTGGTAATGCCTTTGCCCGGTTTTTTAATTCCGGAAAAACTTCCGTTGTAAATATATGTGCTGCTACACGACGGGCTGCCATCTTTCAGAACGGCAAGATTGATTTTGTGTAAGCGGGCAAGCTCAAGCGCTTTTCGAGCACCGGTCAAAAAATATCGGGTAACATCTTTTCCTTTAATGTTCATGACCCTTGCATTTCCATGCAATACCGTTCTTCCGTCTTGACCGGAGATTTCCGAGCAAGGTCTGGGCACCGGAAGTCCTCCCCCAACTTCGGGACAGCAGGGTACCAGACGTCCCTGGAGCTTCCAATCCTCTAACACACGGCTTTCATAAACCTTAACCCGTCCGTTGAACCGAACATTTTCTCCAATTAAGCAGGCGCTGACAAGTATTTTTTTCATTTTCATCCATAGTTATTACCGTTGAGTCTTCCGTTTGAACGGTAACCATAAACTCTATTTCATAGAGTTTCAAGTTTTACTTGTGGGTTATACTTATATGAGAGCTCTGGAAGTTTTTCTTCTAAAGCCTCAGATAAAAGCGTTTAAATTGAAAAAACTCCCCGAGCTTTTCTCATATCCGCGGGTGGAGATAATACATAAAATTAGTGATCCCCCCCGTAAAAAATAGGCGGTCTCCACTAGAGGCGCTATGTTCTCAGAATTTATTATTTGACAGATCCTTACAATTATTATATTCGGGGATGTTTTTTATTTTAATTTACAAAACCGCCTAAACAACTGGAGAAAGGTATATGGATTTTTGGAGGGTTCCACTTGACGCGGACACCATACAAGTCTCTCTGGGCATCGTGCACATCCTGGAGGATCGATGTAAAGGATGTGGATACTGTATCGAGTATTGCCCCAAGCAAGCTCTTGAACTTTCAACAAAATTCAACCAAAAGGGGTATCATCCTCCTGTTGTTGTAAAGCCCGAGGAATGTGTAAACTGCCATTACTGCGAGATCATTTGCCCGGAGTTTGCCATTTTTTCAGTAGAGAGTCCGCCCATAACAGAACCCGGCCGGGCCGGAACCCACCCTAATTCTGCGATAAAGGTAAGATAAAAGACCTATGAAACCCGCAGTGCTTACCGGTGAATATTTTATGACAGGTGACGTTGCCTGTGCGGAAGGCGCATTGGCGGCAGGATGCCGTTTTTTTGGAGGATATCCCATAACACCTGCCACTGAGATTGCCGAACGAATGGCACTCCGGCTTTCTCATGTTGACGGATGTTTTATCCAGATGGAAGACGAAATCGGCGCCATGGCCGCCGTTCTGGGTGCATCATGGGGCGGTGTAAAAAGCATGACCGCCACTTCCGGTCCCGGATTTAGTCTTATGATGGAAAATATCGGTTTGGGGATTTGTACAGAAACCCCCTGTGTGGTGGTCAATGTTCAGCGCGGCGGTCCCTCCACGGGTCTTCCCACACATGGTGCCCAAAGCGATATGATGCAGGCCCGATGGGGGTCACACGGTCACTATGAAATCATTGCCTTAGCTCCGTCCTCACCCCAGGAAATCTTTTATTTAACCATTACAGCGTTTAATCTAAGTGAAAAGTACCGGTTGCCGGTTCTTATCATGACCGACGAAATTGTCGGGCATATGAGTGAAAAAGTCATTATACCCGAGGCAAAATTAATTGAGATCGTATCGCGTCCCAGACCCAAAGGTAGAAAAGACCGCTTTAAGCCCTTTGCACCCGGACCCAATGGTGTCGCACCCATGCCGGCGGCGGGAGAAGGCTATAACCTGCACATTACCGGACTGACCCACGATGAAAAGGGGTATCCGGTAATGGCCGTAGAAACCCAGACAGAGATGATGGCCCGAATTACCGAAAAAATCCAAAGAAATTTAGACGACATCATTCGGACAGATGATTTCCTACTGGATGATGCCGAAATTGTCGTGGTATCTTATGGGGTTTCGGCCCGAACCAGCATGGCCGCTGTGGCTGAAGCCAGAAAGCTGGGAATCAAGGCCGGACTTTTTCGCCTGGTTACGATCTGGCCGTTTCCCGAAGATCAGATTCGCAAGCTGGCAGATAGAGTCAAGGGATTCGTGACCGTGGAAATTAATCTGGGTCAGATCCATCGGGAGGTTGAACGATGCGCCGGGGGCAAGGTTCCCATATTTTTAGTGGGGCATCCCGGCGGGACGATTATCCATCCGGACAGCGTTGTTAACCTGTTGAAAGAGGCCTTTTAAACCATGCAAGAAATCCCGAAACCATCCAATAAACAACCCTGTCATCCCTTGGATGATCTTATCCGCACGGATCGCATTCCCCATATCTGGTGTCCGGGGTGCGGGATTGGAACGGTGTTCTCTTCGTGTCTGGCTGCTCTGAAAGGAAGCGGCATCAATCTTCGAAAAACGGTGATGGTTTCGGGAATCGGATGTTCGGGTCGTGCCGCCGGTTATGTTAATCTGGATTCCTTTCATACTACCCACGGTCGAGCCATACCCTTTGCCACCGGATTAAAACTGGCTAACCCTGAACTGAACATCGTGGTGTTCAGCGGTGACGGCGATCTATTCGCCATCGGCGGGAACCATTTTATCCATGCCGCCCGGCGGAATATGGATATGACGGTTATCTGTGTAAATAATTTAAATTATGGCATGACCGGTGGCCAGGTCGCTGCGACCACACCTTACCTAGCCAAATCCACAACAACACCGGTGGGAAATCCGGAAACCCCGTTTAATTTGCCGCTAATGGCATATGCGTGCGGCGCCACCTATGTAGCCCGATGGACCATGCTGCACATCAGAGATCTTACGGATTCCATAACAGAAGCGATTGGTAAAAAAGGGTTTTCCTTTATTGAAGCCCTTTCACCGTGTCCGGTCAATTACGGTCGACGCAATAAACAAAAACCTTTGGAAATGCTAAAGGTATACCAGGAAAAAGCGATCATCAAAAATGATGCAGATCCTTCTACACTGGATATAGACTTTGAAAAGGGCATCATTTTGGGCAAATTTGTCGATGTGGATCGACCCACGTTTATTGAGCATTATGACAAGATCTACCGGCCGAGCCGTCTTCAAGAAAGTGTTCCGGGGTTGAACTCATGACCGAATCTCAAAATCATCAACAGGGAAAAAAGGAAATTATAATTACCGGCTTTGGCGGGCAGGGCATTGTCCTTGCGGGTATTATCCTGGGAAAAGCGGCTGCCATTGGTGAACACATGGAAAGCACGCTGGTTCAGTCATACGGGCCTGAGTCTCGTGGAGGGTCCTGTAATGCTCAGGTTGTCATTTCCCATGAAATGATTCATTATCCCTATGTAAGTCATCCGGATATTTTGGTCTGCATGTCTCAATCGGGCTATGATAAGCTGATCGATCAGATCAAGGAAAAAGGAACGTTAATTGTCGATCAGGATCTGGTTCGCCCGGGCCGTGGATTAACATGCGACTTTTTTTCTATTCCTGCTACCGCCATGGCCGAAGAACTGGGACGGGTTATGATCGCCAATATCATTATGCTCGGTTTTTTGACCGCCGTCACAAATGTTATTTCCATGGATGCAGCCCAAAAATCCGTATTGGAATCCGTTCCAAAAGGCACTGAAAAACTGAACTCAACGGCCTTCCAAAAAGGTCATGACTATGGCCTGGCCACACTCAAGGGACGACAGAAAAAGGCCGCCGGTCAAGCAGGAGCGATGTCATGAAACGTTCCAAAGAAAGGCTTCACCGGGTCACCGTTATTGGTGCGACGCCCGCCGGTATCGCTGCAACCAACAAGCTCGGAGAACTGGGTATTCCCCTCACCCTTGTGGATTCGGATTACGATCTGGATAAAAAACTTTCCCGGGATGAATGGATTCTGAAATCAGGCATTCCGTTGAACCACGCCCATCGACCCGGGCTTATCAGAATTTTAAGAAACCCTGCCATTCGATGTATCTTTCCCGCAACAGTTTCCTCCATAAAGCATAATCGCCAAGGATTCCGTGTTCACCTAAATATTGCCCAAACCTTTGTGGATCAAGACAAATGTACGCTTTGTGGTCGTTGTGTCGAAATATGCCCGGTTTTGCTTGCCGACGGAGAAAAAGCCATTCAAATTAACAGTCAACGAAGCCTTCCCGGCCGGCCGATCATGGATAAACGACGCCGGCCGCTCTGCCAGGAAAACTGTCCGCTGGGGGTGAACGTCCAGGGCTATATCGCCCTTGTAAAAGCCGGCAGGTTTGCCGAAGCGCTTGACTTGATAAGGGAAAATAACGTGTTGCCCGGCATCTGCGGACGCGTTTGCACCCACCCCTGTGAGGCCGTGTGCAGAAGGGGTGATCTCGATGAACCCGTTGCCATCATGGATATTAAGCGATTTGTGGCAGACCATGAGCGATCCAATCCCAGAGACATACCCGCCGGTGATATTCGAAAAAAGTCGGAAAAAATCGTTATTATCGGCTCAGGTCCGGCCGGGATTGCCGCCGCTGCGGACTTGGCCCGATTCGGCTATGAGGTTACGATTTTCGAAAAAGAGAAAGAAGTGGGCGGGTTGCTCCGTTACGGTATTGGTCGCCATCGTTTGCCCAGGGATATCATCGATAACGATCTTGAATATATTAAGAAACTGGGCGTACAATTTATTACCGGCCGTTCCGTGGATCTGGCCCGTGACATGGATATGCTCAAAAAAGACTTTGACGCTGTCATTCTCTCCGTTGGGACGGGGTCTGATATAAAATTAGGTGTTTCCGGAGAAACGCTGGAAGGTGTTGAAGGGTGCCTCTCTTTCTTGGCCCGCTATTATCGCAACCCAATCAAAGTGTTCGATGAAAAAGTAGCGGTGATCGGGGACGGCAACGCCGCATTTGATTTGGCCCGGACACTGTTGCGTATGGGCGCCCATGTCACCATTTTATCCTGGTTCCCTGAAGATTTGATCCCTGCGCATTCAGAAGAAATTCGGGCTGCTAAAGAAGAAGGAATTCTCATTCGAGACTGCACCCAGACCACCGCGTTTTTGGGTCAAAACGGTAAACTCAATGGGCTGCGTTGCATGACCACCCAACCCGGAAAGCCCGATGCCCAGGGTATTCCCTGGCCGGTTATTATTCCGGATCGTCCACCCTTTGAACTCGAGTTTAACCGGGCGTTTGTTGCCATCGGTCAACGGGGGGCTTTGCAGGGCCATAACCCTTCGTTCGGATTTGATGTTTCAACCCGGGGCTTGATCGAGGTTGACGAACATTTGCGCACGAATTTACCGGGTGTTTATGCTGTCGGCGATTCGGTTTCAGGACCCTCATCCGTTGTGGATGCCATGGCCGCAGGCCGGCGGGTTGCCCGTATGGTTCATGGCGATATTTGTAAAACAGAGGTTTTTTCTCCTGATCTCTTACGCCCGGAGGACAAAGATTTTCCGGAAATTTCGGCGGATATACCCTCACAGGCACGAACAATCATGCCGGAAAGGCAGCCTGCGGTTCGCAAGGATAGTTTTTCGGAAGTTTACATGGGCTTGAGTGAACAACAGGTTTTTTTGGAAGCCGACCGATGTCTTCAATGCGGCGTTTGCAGCGAATGCCTCCAGTGCGTTGATGCCTGTGGGGCCATTCAAGCCATAAACCATTCACAATTACCGGAAGAGACCAATGAGCAAACCGGCGTGGTCATCATTGCAGACCCGAAAATAGCTCCGACGGTCAAAGGGGATGATGTCATCCGAGTGTACGGGCCCAAAACGGCAAAACCGGATGTTAACGCCATGTTTATTCGCGGCTTTGCAGCGGCTTCCCGGGCCATGGTATTGCTTGGGGGAACCTCTCAACGGCCAAAGGGTTATGGGTTGTCGTTTTCCACCCCTGATCCGGGGCTTTCCCCGGAAATCCGTATGGGAATTTTTGTTTGCAAATGTAACAATGCCTTTGGATGGCTTGATGATATGAGTCAATATGTCGCGGGATTAGAGTCTCAAGATGATGTGGTCCATGCCCAGGTTGTAAACTCGGCCTGTACCCATGAAGGAACATTGAGTATTATCCGGACCATTCGTGAAAAAGGACTCACCCGAGTGGTACTGGCGTCCTGTGTCTGTTGCCCGCTCAACTTTATTTGCAGCGCCTGTACGGACCAGCGAAGCCGGCTGAAAAACGCCTTATTTACCGGAACAGGGATCAGTCGCTCAATGGTGCAGACCTGCAACTTGAAAGGAGAAGTCCTTCGTCTTTTAAAACGGAGCCCTTCCCTGGCTTTGAAAAAATTTACCGGATTCATTGATCGTTCCATGAATCGGGCCAGAAGATTGAAACTGATTCCGGATCTTATTCGAAACTATAATTTCACCACGGCGGTCATCGGGACCTCCGAAGTCGCCAAAAGCAGTGCATTAACCCTTGCTGAAGCCGGACTGGAGGTTTTTTGGTTCCCACGAACGCAAAAACCACCGGTGGAAATTCTTGATCATCCCAATGTGCACAGCTTCGGAGGCTTTACCGTCAAAGAATTGAGCGGGACGCTTGGAAATTTTCACATCATCGCAGAATCCGGTGATTCCCGACAGATAATGACGGTGGGGACGGTTATCCTGGATGAAAAGTCCAGAAAGAAAATTAAGTATATTCACCAGGAAGGTCTGCCGGGCCGAACCGTGTCATCTTCCATGCAGGAAATGGGCGTGCCCGGAATACCCTTCTTTTATCCGGGTGCAACGGCCATTTCCGGACTTTTTCTGGCTGAACCCACGGGCATCAATGTCTCTAACCAGAAAAAAGGAGCTGCCGCCGCCGCCCAGGCAGCAGCCATTATGCCGCGCGAACCGCGTCATAACAAGGGATATACTGTTGAAGTGGATGAAAGCCTGTGCCGAAGTTGTGGACGCTGCATCTGTGTGTGTCCCTATCAGGCGGTGACATTGCACAAAAACGCTATGGACGGATGGGCCGCCTGGGTGGACGAGACCCTATGCAAAGGCTGCGGCAATTGTATTTCCGTATGTCCCACCAATGCCGTGGACAGCCCGTATCGTAACCAGGAATTTCTCGAACAGACCATTGAAAAAATATTGCTGACGTAAAAAATGGACGACTTCAAAATAATCTTATTTTTATGTAACTGGGGCCCCCATACCGCTTTTCAGACACTACAGGACAATGGCAGTGAAATTCCGGATCAGATTAGTATGATTCGAATTCCCTGCACCGGAAGAATCAGCAAATCCCTTCTTTTTAGAGCGTTTGAAATGGGCGCGGACGGTGTGGTTTTGTTAGGGTGCCAACCCGGAACCTGCCGATACGGTAGTGGTACGGCGACGGCACGCGAAAATACCGAAGATACCCGGGATATTATCGGAATGCTGGGTTTGGGAAAAGAACGGTTGCGACATGCCACATTTCTTCCGGATGAGTCGGATCTATTACTGCAATTTTTGAATGATTTTTGTGATCAAATCCGGTCATTGGGACCGAGTCCCCTGTTGCCGATCCCCATGCCGGAATCAGAAGGTGTCAGCCGGGAGTCTTTAGCCGAGATCGTTTCTTATCATGACGCCTTTGCCTGTCAGGACTGCGGGAAATGCTCTTCCGCCTGTCCCCTGGCATTGATCGGCAAACCATTCTCGCCCCGGGAGCTGGTCAATTCCATTATTGCCGGTAATATTGACTCTCCTTCTGTAAACAAAGATATTTGGTCATGCCTGACCTGCGGTCTCTGTTATGACCGCTGCCCGTCGGCAGTTAATTTTCCAGAGTTTATCCGAGATATTCGCCATGTTGTTAGAAAAAACGGAGGAAATGCCCGTGAGGCGCACGGCGGATTTTTTCAGTCTCTGATGCGCGCCATGACATGGCCCGGGCTTAAAACACAGCGATGGGATTGGCTGCCTAAAGATGTGGATCTTGACGCCAAGAGCAAGATCCTTTTTTTCGGCGGTTGTACACCGTATTTTGACATATTTTTCAGAAATCATCTCAACGTTGAAACCACTAATATCATAAAAAATAGTCTTCGACTTCTGAATTTCTTCGATATTAAACCGGCCCTGCTCAAGGATGAGCGATGTTGCGGACACGACCTCCTCTGGTCGGGAGACGAAGAAAATTTTTTAAAATTAGCCAAAATGAATGTAGACTCGATTCATAACCTCGGAATTGAGGAGGTGATTACGGCGTGTCCGGAGTGTTATAGGACATTGGCCCATGACTACCCGAAACATGGGATTACCTCAAATTTTAAGGTCACCCATATCTATGAACTGCTGGAAAAAGAGATCGGCAAAGGAGCGATAGATTTTAAAAAAATTGACAAAAAGATAACCTTCCAGGATTCGTGTCGTTTAAACTGGCTTGAAAAACCTGCGGACCTTCCCAGAAAATTGATCCGGCGCCTCAAGCCAATCCGCTTCAGGGAAATGCAGAATAACGGCAGTGCTGCCATATGTTGCGGGAATTGCGCCTGGACCGGATGTGATGCATTCAGCAAGGCCCTTCAGGTCAAACGCTTGAGACAGGCCCATGATACAGAAAGTGATCTTCTGGTCACCGCCTGCCCCAAATGTCAGATTCATCTCCGCTGTGCCATGGAAGATCCTTTTCTCGGAGAAGAGCTTAACATGGAGATGATAGACTTGACCGGTATCATTGCGAAAACCATTTACTGGGAGTAACCTTTTACAAAGGTGTCAGGTGTCAGGAATAATGAACAGAGGCGCTGACACCTGACATCTGAAACCAGACATACGGGAAGGAATAAATATGGGATATTTTTTAAAGCCATATTATGGGCAATTTTAATCATCCCAGATATTAACTGATTTCAAGGATTGTTATTTTCCCAACACAATATAGAAAAATGTAAATTTTCCCCGATGCTCTTATTTAAGGAATGAACATGGAACCTGCACCTTCAATAAACACAAAACCGCAGATGCGTATCGGCGTCTATGTCTGTCATTGCGGCTCAAATATCGCTCAGACGGTGAACTGTTTAAAAGTTTCTGATACAGCGTCCAGGCTTGAGGATGTTGTTATTTCAAAGGATATCGCTTATGCCTGTTCCGAGCCGGGTCAACAGGAAATCTTACAGGATATTGAGGAACACGATTTGGAGCGTATTGTGGTTGCCTCTTGTTCACCGAGACTTCATGAACCCACTTTTCGACAAATGATGCAATCCGCCGGTCTTAATCCATATCTTTTGGAGATGGCCAATCTCCGTGAGCAATGCAGCTGGGTCCATTTGAATGAACCGGATGCAGCAACACAAAAGGCTGAAGACCTTGTAAAAATGGCCGTTTCCCGGGCACGATTGCTCCAGCCGCTTGAACAAGAAAAACTTCCGCTTACCAAACGATCCCTGGTTATCGGCGGAGGTATTGCCGGGATTCAGGCTTCCCTGGATCTTGCAGACAACGGTTATGAGGTCCTGCTGGTGGAAAAAAATGCTTCCATCGGCGGAACCATGGCCCAGCTTGACAAAACATTTCCCACCATGGACTGTTCCATCTGAATTCTGGGTCCTAAGATGACGGATGTCGGTCGACATCCCCGGATAAAATTGCACACCCTGAGCGAAATAGTAGATATTAAAGGCTATGTGGGAAACTTTGATATAAAAATATTAAAAAAAGCTCGTTATGTGTCGGAGCAAGAATGCACGGCATGTGGAGACTGCGCTACGGTTTGCCCCGTGGTTCGTCCCGATGAGTTCAATCTGGGCCTGTCATCGCGCAAGGCGGTTTTTACCCCTTTTCCCCAGGCAGTCCCCTCGGCCTATGTCGTCAATATTAATGAATGCCTGGGTCACAACCCCGTGGTTTGCGCAAAATGTCTTGAAGCCTGTGAAAAGGGATGCATCAATTTTCACATGTCCGATGATGAAATCGAGGAACGTGTGGGATCCATCATCGTGGCGACCGGTCTGGAGCCTTATGATCCCACTGAGCTTGACGAATATGGATATACAAGATTCGAAAATGTTCTCACCAGTCTTGAATTTGAACGCCTCATCAATGCCGGAGGTCCTACCAAAGGAAAACTGATTCGCCCCACAGACAGAAGACGTCCCAAATCCGTCGGGTTTATTCAGTGTGTGGGCTCACGTTCCGCCAGGAAAGGCAGCAGCTATTGCTCCAATACCTGTTGTATGAACACCATTAAAAGCACACTGGTACTCAAAGAACATTACCCTGATATTGACATAAAGGTTTTTTATATCGATATTCGTGCATTTGGCAAAGGATTCGAAGATCTCTTTATGCGCAGCCGTCGTCTGGGAGTGCATTACCTGAGAGGTTTGCCGGGCAACGTTGAAGAACTGCCGGATCACAGCATGCGGGTTGCGGTCGAAAATACGGTAACCGGCAGGCTGGAATTTTTCGATCTTGACATGCTCGTCTTGGCTCTCGGAATGAAGCCGTCCAAAAGTACCCGGCGGCTCCAAGAAATGCTGGGGCTTCAGCTAACCCCCGACGGTTTTTACCTGGAAGCTCATCCCAAGCTCCAACCGGTTGACGCGGCCTCTCGAGGAATTTTCTATGCAGGATGCGCCGAGAGCCCCAAGGATATCAAAGACAGCGTTACACAGGCTTCAGCCGCCGCCGTCCGTGCCATTCGCCTGATGCATAAAGGAGAAATCTACACGGAACCTATTACTTCGGAAATAGATCCCGAAAAGTGCAATGCTTGCGGCAAGTGTGTTGAAATTTGTCCCTACAATGCCATTACCAAAGGTATCAGAAAAAAGACGCCTTGTGTCGTGAATACGGCGGCATGCGCCGGCTGCGGCACTTGTGCTGCGGAATGCCCTTATGACGCCATTGTTATGAACCATTTTACAGACGGTCAAATTAACCATCAAATCGATTCCATGCTCGAAAAAAGCTCGCGAGAAAAAATTCTGGTGTTTGCCTGCAACTGGTGCTCATATGCCGGCGCGGATTACGCGGGGGTCTCACGTCTTCAGTATCCCTCAAATGTTCGGATTATCCGGACCATGTGCTCCGGGCGGGTTGACGAAAAATTTATCTTTAACGGTTTTCTTAACGGTGCGCCGGTTATCCTGGTCAGTGGATGTCATATGGGTGACTGTCACTATATTGATGCCAACCGCTGGACCGAGAAAAGAGTTAAAAAGATTCGAAAGAAAATGGAGAAACTGGGAATCCGCCCCGAAAGGCTCCAGCTCGAATGGATCAGTGCGGCAGAAGGGAGTCGATTTGCCGAGATAATGGGAAGGATGGAAAGACTGCGTCAAAGCGTTTCCATTCAGGAGATTTCAGAAACAATTGAGATACTAGAAAATCGGGAAAAAATGACCCAAAACTGAATAATAACAAAGATTTTAAAGGATTTACTCCATCCCCTTAAATCAACCCCGCCGGCAGCATTTCCTTTCCAATTCCAATCTATTTTATTACCTTAAAGGAACGGGTGAACTTTTTTAGTATATAGGAGAAAGACATAATGGAAGACTGGGTCCAACAACTCCAAAACAGCGTTAACACCCTTGATAAACTGAAAGCGGTTGTCAATGTCACCCCAGACGAAGAAGAGGCCATATCGACTCTTAATACGACATGGGGAACCACCCCTTATTTTGCTTCTTTAATGGATCCGGATAACCCGGGTTGTCCCATACGCAAACAGGTTATCCCTTCCATGAAAGAAACCGAGAATCGATATGGAATGCTAAATTACCTGATCTGGGAAGAAAACCGCGATACCGAGGAGATCAGACCCGACTGTATTGCCAGGCAGTATCATGACCGCATCGCCTTTACCGTTACCGATGTCTGTGCAAATTACTGCCGTCATTGTTTTCGTAAAGAGCTTGTGCTTGACCGAGAGCTCAAGCTTCGTTTTGATTTGGAAGAGGGTATTGCGTGGATTCGTGAACATGAAGAGATTCGGGATGTTCTCATTACCGGCGGTGACCCTTTTATACTTTCAGACCAAAAAATTGAATACCTTATCCGAAAGTTGAGAGAGATCTCTCATATAGAGATGATTCGCTTTGGAACACGAACACCCATTGTTTTGCCTCATAGAATTACCGACGGTCTTAAAAAGGTTCTGAGGAGTTATCATCGGGTGCCCATTTGGGTGAACACTCAATGTAATCATCCCAAAGAAATTACGGATAAGACGGCACGGGCGGTTTTTGATCTCTTGTCCTGCGGAGTCAACGTGGGCAACCAGGCGGTCTTGTTAAAAGAAATCAATGATGACGTAAAGACTTTTAGGGAGCTGCACCAGAAGCTTTTAGTGGTTCGCATCCGGCCTTACTATGTGTTTTACTGTGAGCCGGCACCGGGAATCGATCATTTCCGGACACCGATTGAAAAGGGGGCTGAACTTATTCGAGATGCACTGCGGGGTCACACCACAGGTCTGGCTCAGCCCATGTATGTCATTGCCACAAACATCGGTAAGATACCTTTAATGCCGGATTATTACATCGTGGAAAAGAATGAGAAAGAATATATCCTGAAAAATTATCAGGGGATTTATACAGCCTGGCCGAATATGCCGGAATCCTGATAACGACAAGCTATTGGTTTGGAAGGAAGGGAGTAAGATCCTGGATGTACTCTGTGAGTATTTTGAAGCCGCCGTCCGTTAATACAGAAATTGCTTTTTCCTTATCTTCAAAAGCCACCCTCATAATGAGCTGATAAATGCCCGGGAATTTTTTTACCGGCCAGGTCACCAAACTTTGGATGCTGATCTGCTGATCCTTGAGAAGTCTCGAAACTTCGGCCACAACTCCGATACGGTCTTTAACCAGAACGATGAACCGCCCACTTCCCTCATCTACGCCGATGGCACGCAGCAGCACCTCCAAAACATCGGTTGTCGTGATGATTCCTACGAGCTTTTCCGCTTCCATGACGGGCAGAGCACTGATCCGGTTTTCCTGCATGATTAGGGCGGCCATTTCAATGGTGGTGTCGGGTGATATGGTGATGATTTTTTTTTTCATGATCATTTCAACGGTCAACTGAGTCAACAGGTAATTCAACTCATGAACGCTGAGAGTTGTGGCTGGAGAGGCCCAGCTTTGCTTTACATCTCTGTCCGAGATCAAACCCAGTAAATTTTCATTTTCATCGACTACCAGAAGGTGGTTAATCTTTTTTTGTTCAATAATGTCTTTGGCTTTTATTATGGTTGTATCGGGGGAAACCGTCACAAGATATGTATTCATCACGCGACCCACGTACATAGAGGCCACCTCCTTTGCGAGATAAAAAAAGCTTTAAAAAAATAAATTATACTCGTTTTTGGTGCGGAAGGAAAGAAAAATTATTTATTCAGTTCGACGTTGTTTAGACAAAATCGTCCTTCTTCAGCATAATCGATGGCTTGGAAAACACTTTCTTTTTCATACAAAGCCTGGTGACATTGTATGGCCTGTAATATTTCACAATCTTTGGCGCATTTCTCTTTAGGCTGATTTTTCTTTTGACAATTTGCACATGGAGAAGAGATCATTGTGCCTCCTTCTGTTATGCTATTTTAATAATGAAAAACCATTTCCTTTAAAGCTAGATGATAAATATTTTGCCGATCTGACTGTAAAAATAAGAAAAACTTTATTTAAAAATACTGTTGCGGTTACTGAGTTTCCTCGGTTGTCTTTTTTTGCTCCTGAAAAACTTCACAATTCTTACACCAATTACGCATTTTCCCTTTCCTAAAAATTTCAATGCAAACTTCACGATAATATTGCATTTTTGGATCTTTAGGACATGTTATAAATGTTTTGCCCATCTATTCTTTCCTTAATCTTTATAATAATTTCATAATTATTAGTATGTTAAACAAATTTTAGACGTTAATATAAAATAAAGTGTCTTGTGTGTCAAGGAAAAAGATACCACAATATATTGAGGTGATTGTTAAAATTTCGGTTCAGCAGTTCAAGTAAATTTGTTCCGCGTTACATTCCGGGATTCTGTGGATAATTTATTGAGATATTACATTTTTAAATTGTATAATAGAAGGATGTGAGATGCGATAAAACCCTTGCATCGGGCAGAGAACAATTGGAGATAGTAAAAATAATCGTAGGTTTATGCTGGAGCCATTATTTTTCGATTCTTTTAACGGCCGGTTCAATCGTTAACCAGCGTTTTACTTTTTGGGCGATTCTCTTTAAAAGCCATTCCTGGGCATCCGGACTCGCTTTGTCTGCTATTTGATCAGCGAGCGTAACATCACCCGCCTGGTACCGCATATACACTTCACTCATATGCATCTCTAAATCTTCAGACAAATATTTCGCATAAGCTAGGGCAATTTGCCAGTGAGCAAAAGTTCCTGATTGATCATATTTTTCTACCATGGGTTGAGAATGACCCATTTTTGACTCCAGTCTGATAATAAAATGTATGGTTTCCGGGAGACGCAGCCACTGGGGGGCGGATTTGTTTTTGGGACGCCCCACAGCCTTCCAAAAATCTGTTAAGCAAAGGAGATCGTTCTTTACATTAATTTTTTGACCTTGGTAGTTGAGATTAAATTTTTGATAAACCATGATTTTCCTCTTTTGGCGGATTTAATTTTACGATCACATCATATTTAGTATATATAAAGCTCAGGTGTCAAATAGGGAATGTTATCTGGTTTGACACCCAAGCGCTGCTATTATAACCTAAATGATTATCCAAGGTATGGAAAGGAGTTAAACATGCGTAAAAGAATTTTGATTTTACTGATACTACCGTTTGTTTTTTGGGCATGTAAAGAGAATTTTCTCAACCTAAAAATCCGCTTCAATCAGGTTCAAGGACTGAAACACGGAAACCGGGTCATTTTTGAGCAGAATCATATTGGCACCGTCAAACGGCTTTTTTATTCAGATGACGGTTATTTCATTGTAGATATTGCCATAAAAAAAGAATTTGTTCATACCGCTACGGAGTATTCAAGGTTTTCCATCATTACGGATCCCCAAAACCAGGAGAAAAAGGCCGTTGAGATGATACAGATCCAAAGCGGGGGGAAGGTTTTGCATAATAATGCCGCCGTAGAAGGTTCTACCGAAACGTCAATCCTTTTCCAGAAGCTTTTTGGTGGAATTGAGAACGGACTTAAAGATTTAGAAAAACAGTTTGAGCAATTCTCCAAAGACTTAAAAAGCATTCCGGAGACGGAAGAATTCAAAAATCTCGAGGACGAATTGAAGCGGTTGGCAGAAGAGATGAAACGATCCGGTCAATCGGTTCGGAAAAAGATAAAGGAAGAATTCTTGCCGCAACTCAAAAAGGAGATGGAAAAACTCAGAAAACGGCTGCATGAATTCGGCCGTGAGGATGAGATGAAACCTCTTGAAATCGAATTGGAAAAAATTCAAAAAATATAACGCCATAAATTCGTGAGAAACAAAGCGAACGCTCCACAACGGCGCATTTCTGAACCGAAATTAAAAACGTTTGCCCTGTCATGAGAAATAAGAAACCTTGCATGAGGAAAAAGTAATATGATATGCTATAAATTCAGTACATAACAGAAAACAAGGTTGCCAAAATGACGGATAAAGTTTTTATTTACAAAGATAATAAGGCGATAATTATTTGCCCGAAATGCGAAAAATCAAAGGTTATAGACGTATCCGAAAAATTCGGTTCTAAATACCGGGTCCGGTTGGAGCACGAATGCAGCTGCGGATATGTGTATGCTGGTCTTTTGGAAAGGAGAAAAAGACATAGAAAAATAGTTGATCTTTCGGGCACTTATATTTGTTTTAATTCCGGAGAGCAAGAAGCTAAGGGATCAATGACTATACAAGATATCACTCGCGCCGGATTAAGTTTTAAGCTTGACGAGAGTGCAAATCAAAAATTTAATAAAGGTGACAAACTGTTATTGGAGTTTCACCTGGACGACAAATCGAAATCTTTAATCAAAAAAGAGGCGGTTATATGCAATATTCGCGGTCCTTATATCGGTGTTAAATTCTCTTTCGTTGATCTTTATGACCGGGCTCTTGGAATGTATATGTTTAGCTGACCCCTGATCCTAATAACCCCCATAGCAGGAGACCGTTTAAAAAAAATTAATAGTTGAGGGTAAATATGGATGTTAAAGAACGGCTAAAGAACTTGTTAGAAACGGCAAAGCTTTATCGAACCCAGGGATTATTATTTGAAGCCAAGAGGAAATACGAAGATGCATTAGCCTTAATTCAGGAATCCGGGTTGATAAAAGATGCACAAAATCTGATAGATATTATTTCAAAAAAAATTAGTGGCGTAAAAAAAGATATTGAAAAAATAGAAAAGCAACCCACCTTGCCTGAAGTATCGGAAAAAGTTCAGGATGTTATTAAGAAACTGTTCTCTGATACAACCGGAAAAGACGAAGACTCGGTAGCTCTGGAAGGCGCCATAACACTGGCCAAATTCGGTCAGTTCGACAGGGCGTTAAAAGATTTAAACGAATTATTGAAAAACGATTCTGTCCGAATGAATGCGGCTAAAAATATTTTGCGATGTCATATGGCACGAACTTCCATAGAAGATGCTGTTGCTCAATTTCAGAAATGGCAGTCAACGGATATTTTTACCCAGAATCAATTGGTAACCATACGCTTGTTTCTTGAAGTTTTTCGTTTCGACAACTTTAAAGACAATATTTCCCTGCAATTAAAGAATCCCGAACATGTAGAAGAGCTTGAGATAACAGATGGCGAGATTCCCGATATCTGTTCCATGATAATCACTTTGGACAAGGGGCACCTAAAAGGAGTGACATTTATTCTTGATGTCCGTTTTCAAATAGGAAACGTCATCACTTTATTCATTGAAGAGCACAAAGAAGAATTACTGGAAAGTTTTGAAGTCGGCAAGTCAATTGATAATCTTCAGTTTAATACCACGATTGCCGTATTTAAAGGTAAAGGTGTGGTTGCTGAAAAGATAAGGATGGATTCCGGATCAAGGGAGGGAGATTACAGAGTCGATATACAGGTTATGAGTCTGTAATTGTTGGTAAAAACGATTTGTTACAAAGGTCTCTTTTTAGGAATTCATCCATATGGTATGCTTAATGTTTCTGTGATGTCTTGTTTTTACCCTTACCTTTATTGCTTGTCACCTGACAAGAATCTTTCAGTCAGGTGGAAATGCCTAATTTTGGAAGGATATAAGCCTGCAAAAGATACCAGACTCCTACAATTATTACCAAACCGATAATTTCTTTCATTTTTTTATCTCCCTTAGTCGACAGGTAAGCAATTTCTCTAAATGCGGACGACCGCATTTAAAAAAAACAGGGGTTACAAGTGACGGTTTACATAATCACGTGCATGTGATACCGCCTCTGTGATTTCTTTTAAGTGGTTCAGATCTTTTCGGTTCATAAAAATTTTTTTTCTATCAGGTCCGACAGTGCTTCAATCTCTTCCAAGCCAAATGTGGGCACGTTTACTCTGATATCCGTATCTGTAACGAAGGCGATGAAGGTTTTATCATCATTGCACAGCGGCTTTTTGTTTTTATGGGAGCGATATACTTCTATTTTGGGTCTGTTTTCCTTTTTGAACCCTTCCGTGATAACGAGATCCACGTCATCAAAATATTTTTCAATGCTTTCCAGCTGCACGGAACTTTTATCTTTTACCATGACGATTCTTTCCCTGGAAGCAACAATGACCGTATCCGCACCGGCTGTTTTGTGACGCCAGCTATCCTTTCCTTTTTTATCCATATCAAAATTATGAGAGGCGTGTTTAACCGTCCCCACCCGGTATCCCCGTTTTTTAAGTTCAGGAATTAGCTTTTCGATCAGTGTGGTTTTCCCGGATTTGGATTTTCCCACAATAGAAATAACAGGCAGCATGGCAAACACCCTTTTTTAATAATCCTTAAGAGGTTACAACGATTCGTTTGGTTTGAAAATTAAGTTGTAAAAAGTGTAATGTCAAGATAAACACGAAACTTTATTAACAATATGTTAACACGCTGTCATAGCGCACATTCATTCTTGACTCTCAAGTCTCATTTTTCTAAACTTTTTTAACGGGCAACAAAATCATGTTGGGTTGTTATACAAGGTTCAGCGGCGGACTAAAAAAAGAAATTTTTATATTATTAAGGTGATGTAATGAAAAGTTTGTGGAACGATAATGTGACAAAAACTTTCACTAATGATCCGTTGCAATTGCGAGTCTATACTTCCCGATTATTGGGTCAGGAACCCGGATTAATTTTACATGGCGGAGGAAATACCTCTGTAAAAACCAGGGCAAAGAATTTTTTTGGGGACAGTGAAGAAATTATTTTTGTTAAAGGAAGTGGTTATGATCTGTCTAAGATTCAGGCGAAAGGGTTTGCGCCTCTCAGATTGGAAGAGCTCAAACGAATGGTTACACTGGAACGGCTAGCAGATACGGATATGGTCAGGCTTCAAAGGTTGGCAATGACCGATCCTACTGCCCCCAACCCTTCCATCGAAGCCATTTTACACGCTAATATCCCTTTTAAATATGTTGACCACACCCATGCGGATGCGGTTGTAACGATAACAAATAACAAAAGCGGTGAAGCGCTGATTCGTGAAATCTATAAGGACCGGGTTCTTATTGTGCCGTATATCAAGCCGGGATTTAGGTTGGCAAAAAAAATATACGACATGACTAGAAATGGAGATTGGAATAAATTCCAAGGTATGATTCTTATGCATCATGGTGTCTTTACTTTTGCAGATGATGCTCAAACCAGTTATGAAAGGATGATATATCTGGTTTCACTCGCAGAAGATTATCTTCAAAAAAAAGGCGCACTGGACAATGTTGCGAAAGCGTATTCCAAAGAGGATTTGCTCACATTATCTCGAATTCGTCGCTACGTTTCCTTGGAAAAAGGGAGCGCTATGTTGGCCAAGTTGGATAAAAGCCCTGAAGCCTGTGGGTTTGCCGGCCTCTCGGATGTCGAGTCGATTGCCACCCGTGGTCCTATAACTTCAGATCATATTATTCATACCAAGCCGGTTCCGGTGATTTTGGGGAAGAATATAGAGCAGGAAATAACGGATTATTCTTCATCATATAAAGCGTATTTTGACAGAAATACAGATGGTCATCTGACTTGCCTTGATCTGGCCCCCAGATGGGGAATTTGGCCCCAACATGGCACCATATCTTTTGGCCGAAGCGTTAAGGACACGACTGTTGTTTCAGATATCATTCATCATACGATTCGAGCGATCCAATGGGGTGAAGCCATTGGAGGGTGGAAACCCTTATCGGAAAAACAGATCTTTGATATGGAATATTGGGAGTTGCAACAGGCCAAATTGCGAAAAGATAGTATTTCTCCAGAATTACAAGGTAAAGTCGCGTTGATAACCGGGGCCGCCAGCGGCATTGGTCTTGCTTGTACGGAGATGTTGCATGAGCAAGGTGCTGCTGTAGTGGGCCTTGATATTAATCCTGAAATTACCCGGATATTAAACCAGCAAGACATGGTGGGTGCTCATTGTGATATTACGGATAACAGGGCGGTAAAAAAAGCTGTCAAGATGACGATTCGCTGTTTTGGCGGTCTTGATATTTTAATCCTTAACGCGGGAATTTTTCCAGATAGCCAGAGAATTGAAGACATGGATGAAAAGACGTGGGAAAGGAGCATGGAAATCAATTTGAGCAGCAATCAACGGTTATTAAAGATATGTATTCCCTATCTTCGACAGGGTATGGATGCTACGGTCGTATTTATCTCTTCTAAAAACGTTCCTGCTCCCGGCCCGGGCGCTGCCGCTTATTCCGTGGCCAAAGCCGGACAGACCCAACTGGCCCGAATTGCCGCACTGGAGCTGGGGTGTGACGGTGTCCGTGTCAATATCGTGCATCCCAATGCGGTTTATGATACAGCCCTTTGGACACCTGAAGTTTTGGAAAGCCGCGCCTGTGAATACGGATGTACCGTAGAAGAATATAAAACAAATAATTGCTTAAAAACCGAAGTATCGTCCAAAGACGTAGCCACACTGGTATGTGCCATGGTTGGTCCTGCTTTTGCCAAGACTACAGGTGCTCAGATCCCGATTGATGGCGGCAATGTTAGAGTGATATAATCTGAGTTAAAAATCTAAATCCTAAGATGTGGTCAGAAATATTAGCTCTACTTGATTTTTATACCGGTTAGAGTAATTAAGTAGTGCCTGAACGAAAACTGTCTTTTTCGCCAATATCTGCGTCAGACTCAAATTTTAATCCTCGAAATACGCAATGTATGTCTGTGGGTAAAATTTTCGTCTTTCTTGATCTTAACGAAAAATCCTAGTTTTCGTTCGGGCACTAAGTATATGAAAATGGGAAAATCAAAGTTATGTCTTCTATGCGTGTATTTGCACTTAGGGGCTTCGCCCCAATTGGAATAATGGAATGCTGGAATAATGGGTTCTGGGATAATGCAATATTGGGTTAATGGTGGAATTTGTGTTGACGATAAAATTAAAAATGGCTAATATCTTTTTAAAGGTCAACCTTCCAGTATTCCAGCATTCCATTATTCCATATTCGAGGCAAGCGCTCAAGCTTCAAAAATGTCTTATATTTTCATAAAGTTGTAAAAATTCCGAGATGTTTAATTGTTGCGATGAAATAGAAAGGAGATAATACAATGGCTGATATTGATGATTTGAAAGAGGCAAAAAAGTTTTATACTGACATCCCTCAAAAAACAGAGGGTTTTTTTCTCAAAGGATCAAATTCTTTGGATTGGGGAATGAAAAACAGGCTTGCCCAGATCTTCAACCCCGACTCGGGTCGCACGGTCATGTTGGCCATAGATCATGGTTATTTTCAGGGACCTACGACCGGTTTGGAACGTATAGATCTCAACATTCTTCCTTTGACCCCATACGCGGACACCTTAATGCTGACCCGGGGAATCTTAAGAAGTCTTGTTCCTCCTTCAATAACAAAGTCTATCGTTCTTAGGGTTTCAGGTGGAACCAGTATACTCAAAGAGCTTTCCAATGAAGAGATCGCTGTTGATATAGAAGAATCCATACGACTGAATGTCTGCGCCATGGCGGTTCAGGTCTTCATCGGCGGTGAATATGAAAAAGAGTCGATCATCAATATGACGCGCATGGTGGACATGGGAACCCGCTACGGCATTCCAACATTGGCTGTGACTGCAGTTGGTAAGGATATGGACCGAGATGCGCGTTATTTTAGATTGGCTACCCGAATATGCGCAGAATTAGGAGCACATTATATCAAAACATATTATATTGAAAAAAACTTTGAAACCGTCTGTGCCTCTTGTCCTGTTCCTATTGTCATGGCCGGCGGCAAGAAAATTCCTGAACGGGATGCCCTTACCATGGCTTATAATGCGGTTCAACAAGGAGCCAGTGGCGTAGATATGGGACGAAATATCTTCCAGTCTCAATCACCCATTGCAATGATCCAGGCAGTGCGAGCTGTTGTTCACGATAATGAGCAACCTGATAAGGCTTTGGACCTTTATCATACGGTAAAGAGCGAATTGTCCAAATCCTAAGGCGAAGATATCAGGATCAATAAAAAGGCCTTTCTAAATTTTTCATGAAATATCCGGGGTTGGACGACAGGTCATGTTTGATCATTTTGACATTATTGCGCCGTTTTATGATCGGGTTATCCATAAACTTGATTTGAATCGATTGACCGATTTGCTGAAGTTGCCTGCCAGAGGTCGCATGCTTGATGCCGGCGGTGGCACCGGCCGGGTGTCATCCCGCCTCCGGTCCCTGATCGACGAAATTGTGGTCTGCGATTTGTCCTTGTCTATGCTGAAACAGGCCAAAAACAAAGGCCGTTTATTGACGGTTCAAACCCACGTAGAACAACTTCCTTTTCCCAATGAGAGTTTTGAACGGATTGTCGTGGTAGATGCCCTGCATCATTTTTGCGATCAGAGGGAATCCATTCGAGAATTGCTCCGTGTGCTCAAAACCGGAGGGCGTTTGGTGTTAGAAGAGCCGAATATCGATAATTTCATAATTAAATGGGTTGCGCTGGCGGAAAAGCTGGCGTTAATGCGCAGTGTTTTCTATTCTTCTGATGAAATTGTCGATATGATAAAAGATCAAGGATTTAATGCCCGTGTTGAAAGTTATGGCCGTTTTTTTTTCTGGGTGGTGATTATAAAATAGATAAAGGCGTTGTACAGTATCGAGCGGTTAAACGCGGCCGCCGCTCCACCTCAGTTTGGCCTTGAGCACATCAAAATAATGCTGGCCCGGCAATGTAATCATTTTTACGGGATAGAGACCTTTCCGGATAATGATGGTGTGCTCTTCATTGATTTCGATACCGGCCTGGCCGTCAAATGTCAGCATGATATCCGATGACTTTTTCCCAAGTTTGATCTTAATGTTTGCTGAGTCAGGAACAATCAGGGGACGGTTGGTCAGGGTAAACGGGCATATGGGTGTCATTAAGATACCCGCCACGGCCGGATGGATAATCGGACCGCCGGCAGCCAGTGAATAGGCGGTGGAACCGGTAGGGGTTGCAACGATAAGTCCGTCCGCACTGTATGTGGTCAAATAGTGATCGTTTATATACGTTTCGATATGAGCAAGCCTAGCCAGCGCACCCTTGTTGATGACAATATCATTCAATACGGTTTCACAGGCCAGTTCTTTTCCTTCCCTGATGACTTTAACCAGAAGGCGCATCCGGAGTTCTGTGTTGAACTTATTGTTTAAAACAGCCTCGGCCGCAGAAAAAAGTTCCTCTTCGACGGTTTCCGCCAGAAAACCGACTTCACCGAATTTGACTCCGATAATCGGTATGTTCTGGTCTCCGATCCAGCGAACCGCACTCAAAAAAGTACCGTCTCCGCCAAGCACGAAAATGTAAAGCAGATCCGATGGAGCGCAAGATTTATCTCTATCTGCAATTCTGCGTCTTGGCGGCAGATTTTCTTTTCTGATAACATCTATATCTTTCGAACGAAGCCAATTTTCAAGTTCATCGGCTTTTTTAGTTGCCTCCGCATCGGCTTTTACGACAATTCCTACTTTTTTCACAATTAGTTATGACTCCTTATTCCTGAATTTCTCCCCGGCCTTTTATTTTATGGTGTTGAGTCTTCCAGGGTCTTGAGGCCAGAATAAAAGCGATGACCAGATTTATCAACAGCCAGAGGATGCCGATTAAAACAACTGCCGTCCAGGAGTAGCTTCCATAGGGTTTGCTCAGTTCATTATAAAAATCCATGGCCAAAAGCCCTAAAAGTACGGCCGGAGTAAAAATTTTAATAAAAAATTCCCACCCGGCGCCGACTTTGATGGAAGATATTTTGTTAATATGCTGCCGTATTATTTTTATATGAAACAGCCATCCCACAAGCAGGCACTCTGCGGTAGCCACGATTAACAGCCCGTAATGGGTAAAAAAATGGTCGGCAATATCCAGCCAAAACAAACCGGCATTTGTTGTAAAGATAATGGAGCCGATGAAACCGAGTATACAAAGAATAGTAACAAACGTTTTTCTGCCAATGCCGAACTTGTCAACCACTGCGGAGGTAAAAGACTCTACAATTGAGATAGAAGAGGATATCCCGGCAACCACCAGACAGAGAAAGAATACGGCGCCGAAGATATTTCCACCGGGCATTATAGACAGCGCTTTTGGATAAGCAACAAAAGCAAGTCCGATACTCTCTGAAACAACGTTTGATATTTCCTGACCCTGTGATGCCGCCATAAAGCCGAGCACTGCAAAAACGGCGAAACCGGCAAAGATTGAATACCCACTGTTTATCAAAGCGGTAAAATAGGCTCCCCGTGTCAAATTGGCCTTTTCAGGCAGATAACTTGCATAGGCGATCATAATACCGAAGCCCAGAGAAAGGGTGAAAAAGATCTGACTGAAAGCATCTATCCATATCTTGGGTGTGGCGAGCATGGTAAAGTCCGGTTTTAAATAGGCTTTTATTCCGGCGCCCGCACCATCTAAGGTAAGGGACCAGAAAACCAGAATGGCAGTGAGAACCAAAAGCAGCGGCATAAATATTTTATTTGCAACCTCTAACCCCTTCTTTACCCCTCTGTATACAATCGCCCAGTTAATGAACCATATAATCGCCACGCCGAAAAAAACAGGCGTAACAATACCTTTCAGCTCAAAGGGAGATTTGCTGATCGCTAAAAATTGATTGAAGAAATAACTGTTGGGATCATTTCCCCAAGCCAAGGAAAAGGATTTAATGAAATAATTTAAACACCAGGAAATAATACTGATATAATACAGGACAATGCCGAACATGACAAAAGTAACGGACCACCAACCGAGCCATTCCCATTTTTTATTTATCTTTGTGAATGCGAGAGGGGCGGATCCTATCCTCTCATGTCCGATTGCAAATTCGAGTATTAATAACGGGATGCCTACGGTAAAGAGAGCGGTGAGATAAGGGATTAAAAATGCGCCGCCGCCATGCTTATAGGTCATGTAACTGAAGCGCCATATATTTCCGAGCCCGATGGCGGAACCCACCGCTGCCAAAACAAACCCTATTTGACTGTTCCATTGTTCTCTTTCCATGATATAGTATCTTGAAAAATTTTGATTAGATATAGCATAATGTTATTATTTTAGAAATAAGTATTTTTTGCCGGGGTCTTCCCTTCCTTGAAAAAATTTAAAACCGGATTTCATTACGAACAAAAAGACCTTTCTCAAATTTTCATGAAATATTCGGGTTAGGTTCTTTCCTGAAGATTTTGGAGAGATTTGCTGAGCGTAACCGGGTAAGCGTTATGTTCGAAAATCGATTTGTAGCGATCATCCAGTAAGGCAAAATTCTTTTTAAATCGATCCTGGATCGTCTGCAACGGAGGATGCGGTTGCAATATCTCCCCGTTTTCCATAACCTTATTCAGCAGAGGCTTTGCTTGGTCGATGATGTCGTCTCTCAAACCGATGATATCTTCCAGATAGCGACCGTTTGGATCTGATTTTCTAAAGACCTGCTTTTCACCGGCCAGTGTCATCTTGCCGGGACTCAATTTCCTGACATAACGGTCCTTGAAATGAACCATTTTGTATACCACATCAAGATAGGGTGCGTCTGCGGAAACACCGACTTTGGTGCCGACTCCGAATGCATCGATTTTGGCGCCTTCGGCAATGACCTTTGCTATCTTAAACTCATCAAAACCGCTGCTGGCAAAGATCTTGACATCAGAAAGACCGGCATCATCGAAGATTTTTCGCACTTTTTGGCTTAAATCCGCCATGTCTCCGCTGTCTAGGCGTACGCCGATGAGGGAATGCCCATTCTCTTTCATCTGTTTTGCAACCGTAACGGCGTTTTTTGCACCGTCGATGGTATTGTAAGTGTCAATTAAAAATATGGAGTGATCGGGAAAAGTTTCTGAATACGCGGAAAATGCCACACGTTCACCGCTAAAGGCCTCAACATAGGAATGAGCCATGGTTCCGGATATGGGAATGCCGAACATTTGTCCGGCGAGGACATTGCTTGTGGCCGCAAAACCGGCAAGATATGTGCTTCGGGCAACTTTGTGCCCGGCATCCTGACCCTGAGTCCGTCGCAGAGAAAAGTCGATTAATGGACAGTCGCCGGCAACATGGATACATCGGGCCGCTTTTGAGGCGATCATGCTCTGAAAACCGATGGTGTTGAGCAAAAAGGTTTCGATCATCTGAGCTTCGATAATCGGTGCCGTCACTTCCAGAACCGGTTCATTGGCAAAGAAAATCGTGCCTTCGGGCATGGCATAAATTTCCCCTGAAAAACGGAGTCCGGCCAGATAGGAAAGAAAGTCGTTTGAAAAAATGCCGGTGGTTTGAAGATATTTGATGTCTTGCTCGGAATAGCGAAGTGCAGCCAGCTCATTCAGAACATCCTCGAGACCCGCTGCAACAAAAAAGTTTCTTTTTAAATGATTATCTCTGATAAAAAGTGAAAAAGTCGCTGTAGAAAACACCTGGTGGGCAAAATAACTGGCTGCCATGGTCAATTCGTATAGGTCGGTAAAAAGGGGACCGGCTTGATGTGCTTTTGTCATGAGACCCTGGCTCCGTATAATTGTTTCATCCGTTTTAATGCAAACTCATGGAAATTTTGATCAAAATCGGCAACCCCCTTTACCGGGACGGTAATTTTATAGTCACGATTTGCCAATCCGCCGACTGTGTCCATCACACAGATCGACGTGCAGACACCCACCACTTCGGCCTCATCAACACCCGCAGATTCAAGGATACTTTCAAGATCGGTTCCATAAAAACCGCTGTATCGTTTTTTGGGTATTACATTGTCCCCGGGCTTAGGCGTAAGTTCGGGAATAATTTCACTGCCCCGGGTACCGGCGATACAATGACTCGGGAACCTTTCGAACTCTTTGTCGTTTTTGTCATGTGAATCCTGCAGGTAAATCACGAGGTCTCCATGATTCCTGAAGGCTTCCAGTCTTTCTTGAATAAAGGGTATAATTGACCGCGCGGTGTCGCCGCAATAGAGAGCGCCGTTTTTATTAATAAAATCGTTTAACATATCAACGATAATCAAGGCTTTTTTTGGCATATGGGTTTCCTTATTAATTCTAACGGGTTTAATTGTAACATATGAATTATAATAAGAATTTTCAAGGGCATTTTGGACGGATTGCATATTGTTGACGATTTATGCGATTTCAAGGTGTTTTCTTGGAGGAAAATAAAATTCTTTTAATGAAAACCTGTTGATGTCATCCGAATAGAAGAATGGAATGAAGGAATCAATGTCCTTCAGAATTTTTTGTGGGTGTTTCTTCAAATAGAATTTTAATAAAGGCTTTCTTGTATGATGTCAGAGTCTTGTCCTTTCTCATGACGACCGCAATATAATCCGGTTTAAACAAATGGTCCATTGACAAAAATTCCAACTTTCTCTTTTTCAATTCCGGTAAGTCCGTTACGATGGTTGCGAAAGATATCCCGAGCCCCATCTCCACATACAGAGAGCTTAACTCAACGTTAGAAGATTCCATGATGACGTGGTAATCCATACCCAGTTTTTGAAATTTCTCTTCCAGGTGACTACGGTATTTTAGATTTATTGGGGGTAAAATCAGGGGATATTTTCCAATTTGTTTCAATGTGACTCTTTTGGCTTTGGCCAGGGGATGGCCTATCGGTGTCATCAAAACGGTTCTTACCTTCTTCCAGCGGAGCGATGTAAGATCTTTCGGGACGTTGGATTCCAGTACCAGACCCAAATCGATATCCCCGTTTTTTATCAGATCGAGAATATGGTGCTGTGACCGATCCAGTATGGTCAGCTCAACATTTGGAAATTGTGTGATATAATTTTTCAGCGCAAAGGGAACTAAGTGGTAGAGTGTTGTGAAAGGCGCGGCCATTCTCAATAGACCTTTTTGCAACCCTTTTAACTCATTAAGTTCTTCAGTGAGTGATTCGTATCGCTTAAGACTTGTCTCTGAAAATTTAAAAAACTTTTGACCGGCCAAAGTTAAACGCAATTTGCGTCTGCAGATCCTTTCCAAGAGCCGGCATCCCAATTCTTCTTCAAGGTTTTTAACCTGCTGACTCAGGGCCGATTGGGTTCGAAACGTCGCATCGGCAGCTTTGGTAAAACTGCCAAGCTTGGCCACGTAGTAAAAACCTATGATTTGCTGCCACTCCATTTAAAATAAGTCTCACTAATTAAATTCATTAAAACAATTAATTTGACTAACATAGAATTAACAGAAATAGTAACATTGAACAATAAAAATCTGCCCATGGAGGTGAATCATGAAAAATTCTTTGCAGCCGGGTTTAACCTATACATTTAAATTCAAGATCCCAGAAAACAAAACCGTACCTCATCTTTATCCTGAATCTTCGGAGTTTCAAGCAATGCCCAAAGTTTTAGCTACCGGTTTTATGGTGGGCTTATTTGAATGGACATGTATCCAAGCCATCAATCCTCATATTGACTGGCCCCGTGAGCAAACCGTCGGCATTGATTTAAAATTAAATCATATCGCTGCTACACCTCCCAGCCTGACCGTCACGGTAAACGTTAAATTAGAAGAAGTGGAAGGCCGAAAGCTTGTCTTTTCCATCGTTGCCGATGACGGCATTGATAAGATTTCTGAAGGAACCCACGACAGGTTCATCATCGATGCTGCTAAATTCAATGCCAAGATGGCCACCAAGATCAGCGCGAAATAAATGATGTTAAAACAATACAGAAAGGAATTCTGTCGGCCTCCAAACCCGAAGGCACGACATCTCAGATGTGTTGCTTATCTTGATGAAAATATAAGCGATGTACTTCCCTATCTAAATACGGTGCTTAACGGCCACCAGTACATTAAAAAACCTCCTTCACTTACATTAAAATTCAACGGAAAACTCATAACGTTATATGCTAAAGAGATTGGCATCAATATAGTAAAAGACGAAGACGAGGCAGATAACATACTAAAATGGCTTAAGAAAGAAATTAATGATACCTGGAAAAGACGCAAAGAGATAGAGCCGAGTTTTGAGGTGGTAAAGAAACCCGGTGTTCTAAATATTCTCAAACGATTACCCAAAACCAACTGTCAAGAATGCGGTCAACCTACGTGTATGGTGTTTGCAGTGTTGGTAACTGAAGGGGAAAAAAGCCCTGAGGATTGCCCACAATTGGATGTGAAAAACAAAATAAAACTTCGAGAATATTTAGAGCAATTTAAAATCTTTTCAAGATAAAAAAGGAACACCCTATCCCACACAGAGTTACATGATCTAACAGCCGCCGGCAATTCCGCCGGTGAAAACGCTTGATGAGAAACTCCATCCTAAAAGTATGGAAATCTTTTCATATTTTTGTTGTCATTTATTCCACAATTTCAATCAGTGTTCAATTAAGATGAATCGTAGTCCCCTCCTTGTGGAAAACATAACTGTCTGAATTTCCACTAAATTCACAAAATATAGATATAACTTTCTGAATTTGCATGGTATTTGCATATATAAACAATATCACAGACGTAATATTTATGACGGGTTTTACAACATATTATTATTACCTAAAAAATTAAGGTGGTGAGCAATCATGTCAAAAATATTCCTGATGTTTTTAGCAATAGCGGCCATTATCTGTCTGTGTGTTGTTATCCTTTTCTTTTTTGCCGCGTTTTCCGAGAATGAATTGCCGGATATCGAGGATGTCGAGGTTGGCTAACCATGTCCATCCATAAATGGCATCTTTTGGCCGCTGGGTGGCGTTCTCGCTCATTTTCAATCCTCGAAATAGCGCGCTATGGCTGTCGAAGATCCCGTGATGTTTTCGGGGAGGTTGAAAACTCGCTCGGGCCTTGTCGAAAACCAAAATCTACCATTTATGGATGGAAACTAACTAATTACATTGTACCGATGGAAGAGCAGAATAATCACATTATTATATTCGAGGTGAAGACAAGGCGGCTTCAAGGTTAACAAAATGAGTAACAATAATCTGAAAAAATTACGAGAATCTCTCATGATAAGCAAGGCCGAACTTGCTCGAAAAGCCAATATATCAACTGTGACCATTACACGGATAGAGCAAGGCCGGGGATGCAGAATAGAAACAAAACGAAAGATTATTTTGGCTTTAGGCTATAACATATCAGATAGGAACATAGTATTTGATGAAGATATGGAATTATCTATCAGATAGTGTCCATTCATAAATGAGGATTTTTGTTCAAGATCAAGGCATGCGAAAAAAAAGCAGGCAAAAAAAGCCCCACCAACAGGTTTGGCGGGGCTTTTCATATTATAAAGATGTTGTTTATGTTGCGGTAACCATGGTTTAATGTTTGAAACTTCTCTGCCCGGTATAGACCATTGTGGCGCCGACCTCGTTGCAGGCATCGATGGACTGGTAGTCATTTCCTGATCCGCCCGGTTGAATTACGGAGGTGACCCCTTCCCTGAGCCCTACGTCTACCCCGTCTCTGAAGGGAAAAAAGGCATCACTGACCATGGCAGCGCCCATCAACCCGCCCTTTTCATTGGAAACCTTATCATCAATTTCCGCTTTTTTATCTTCATCTTTTAAATCGTTATAGGGAATACCATGCATTTCAAAGCAGTAACGGTCTGCCAGCTTTCGATAGGCCTTGTCTCTTGCAATTTCTGCAACGCCCACCCGGTCCTGCTCACCGGTTCCGATGCCCACGGTGACTTCATCTTTAACGTAAATCACTGAATTTGATGTTACACCTGATTCCACAAGCCAGCCAAAGAGCATGTTTTCGTATTCCTGTTCGGTGGGCGCACGGTCGATCCGGTATTGTTTGCCTTTATATTCGCATTGGGCAAGTGTTAGATCCGCCTTTGTGCGAGCGGCAGGAACAAAAGACCACTGGGCGATAATACCACCGTCTATCAAGCTTTTGAATTCAACACATCTTTTACCCACAAATGTCTGTAAGCGGTCAATATTTCCAATACGGATAACCCTGAGATTTTTTTTCTGGGCAAAGATATCCATGATTCCTTCTTCAAAATCCGGAGCAACGACAACTTCGGCGTATTGTTCGGTAATGGCTTGAGCCGTTTCCCTGTCAACAGCTCTGTTAACGGCAATGCATCCCCCAAATGCCGCCACCCTGTCTGCAATGTTTGCCTTTTCATAGGCGTCTACCAATGTGTCAGATCGGGCAACACCGCATGGATTGTTGTGCTTGACAATGACCACCGTGGGTTTATCCACAAAATATCTCAGGATGTTCAAGGAATTGTCCGCATCGGTCAGATTGGTTTTTCCGGGATGCTTTCCGGATTGCAACAGCTCGATGTCTGATGCCAGATATTGGCCCGGCTGAATAGTTTCGGTTTCTCCCAGAATCAGGTTTCCGTTTGCCAACTTGTAAAGCGCTGCTTCCTGACCGGGATTTTCACCGTATCTTAACCCTTTTTGAATGTTATCGATGGTCCAGGCAACTTTTTCATAAAACAGGGTTTGCCTTTTATCCTGATCCACAAAACTGATTTCCATATCGGGAGGAAAGTGGTCATCCATTATCGTTCGATACATTTTTTTCAGATCCTGTGTCATTGTTTGCTCCTTTTTTCCGGCAGAAAATGGTTAAATATAATCAAAAAAACACGATATATTAAACGGACGAAAGAATATTATGGCTTGGTTTCTTTCGTGATACGCTTTTTGTTATCGTTTGTTCGGCTTGGATCGTGAAAGATAACGGTGATGGCGTCTCCTAATATTCATAACATTCCGTTACATTCTCAATGGCTCTGGAACCCAAGAAGTCGGCGATCGTGCGGTCGTAGACAGCGGTATATTGAAACGCCTTTTGTGCCAGCCGGTAACGAAGTTTCAAAGATATGGACCCATGATTTGCTTTCATCTCGGATATTATGGATTCATAGTCGGAGGGGTCAACAACAGATGCCACCCGTAAATAATTTTTGGCCGAGGCCCTTATCATACACGGCCCTCCGATATCGATATTCCCACGGGCCTGCTCAACGGTTACATCCGGTTTTGAGATCGTATCCTTAAAAGGATAAAGATTACCGATAACCATGTCGATATGAACGGAACCCGTTCGTTTTATATCATCATTATGGGCGTCATTGTACGTTTCTGTGAGCAGTCCGAGATATATCTTAAAATCGAGTGTCTTTACGAGACCGCCCTGGGTTTCGGGCTGGCCCGTGTAGTCCGAAACCTGGGTGAGACAGGATTCGGCCTTTTCTCCGAGGATTTCTTTTATTTTCTTGTACGTACCTCCTGTTGAATAAATCTTAATCGCGGGATTTATCTTGAGCAGTTGGGGAATGAACGCTTCAAGACCGGTTTTGTCAAAAACGCTGGCAAGCACATGCTTTACCGTTACGAGATCATCAATCTTTGCGACCACATTAATACTCATAGCATCACCCTCTTTTCCCAAATTATTTGTTAACTCATTTAAAAAATTGCATACAGATGTTATCCGATTTTATGAATTCATAGTCAATATCAAATTCAAAACAGACGGAATTGTTCTTTTTTAGCATGTCGAGCTTTTGACCGTATCCGTTGGAATGAAACAGGTTTAATGCCTTTGATCCGATATGCGTATTAAATCTGTTTTTGAATGAGCCTACGCAACACACAAAAACTTGTTTTGACACGAACTGCATCACCGTATATAGACAGGAACATTATATTTGTCGGATATGTGAATTGAAGATATTATTTACTGTTATTTAATCATAAATTCAAGAGGACTCCATATTAAACATGTTTAGTTTATTGATCGTGAGTTTAATTTTCATATTCGGCATGTGCATCGGAAGCTTTTTAAATGTTTGTATTTACAGGCTGCCCACCTCAAAATCAATTTCAGATCCTCCCCGTTCAATCTGTCCAGGCTGCAACCGCCCCATTCGATTTTATGACAATATTCCCATTTTAAGTTATATCTGGCTAAGAGGCAAATGCCGAAATTGTAATGCACCGATATCTTTTCGCTATCCCATGGTTGAGCTGATGACAGGAATTGTTGCCTTGGGTCTGCTGTTCAAGTTTGGTCTGTCCCTGGAAAGTTTGGTATACTTTGTTTTTATTTCATCTCTGCTCGTAATAACCTTTATTGATCTTGATCACCGAATCATACCGGATATCATCACTCTGCCCGGAATTCCCATAGGCCTGGTCGTTTCTTTTGCATTGCCCACGATTTCTTTTAAAGCTTCGGTACTCGGTTTGCTGATCGGAGGGGGTAGTCTTTGGTTGGTTGCATGGGCATACAGCCTGATCGCCAAAAGAGATGGAATGGGGGGCGGCGATATCAAACTTCTGGCAATGATTGGAACAATTATCGGATGGAAAGGAGTAATTTTTACTGTTTTTGCTTCATCAGTGATGGGCTCATGCGTCGGTATAACAATCATGCTGATCAAAGGCAAGAATATGAAGTATGCCATCCCCTTCGGCCCTTTTCTGTCCATCGGCGCAATTGCTTATGTTTTTTTAGGGTCGCATTTCATTACCTGGTATTTTGGCTAACCCCAATGATCTCTGAAATTACCTACGCAATGGATACTTTAAGATACAAATCCCCCCGCTGACCGTCGGGCGATATTTTGCCCAAACCTTTCAGCCGCAGCTTGCTCCCTTCTTGTACACCGGCGGGAACGGCAACTCTTACCAGCCGTTTCTGAAATGCCCAAGGGATGTTTACCAGCTTAAATGTTCCGGTAAGGGCCTCAAATGAGGTAATGGTTATCGTACCATAGAGATGGGGATCTTTTCCGGGACCTACAGGCCTGATCACCTGCAGCCGATGCGTTTTTCTCTTTGTGGTCACCTTGCGAATTTGATCGCTCACACCGGTCTCGGGCAAGGCAAGCAAGAGCTTTAAAAAGATAATACCGAAGATAAAACCGCCGATATGAGCCCACCAGGCAATACCGCTAATACTCCCGTGGCTTCCGGCGGCACTGACAAACTGGATAACAAACCAGAGACCGAGAAAGAAGAACGCCGGAATTTCAATAAACCATGGGATAAAGATAATGGGAATAAGGGTTAATATCTTTGCATTGGGATGAAGAATCAAGTAAGCGCCCATGACGCCGGCGATCGCCCCGCTGGCTCCTATGGTAGGAATATTGGAATGAAGATTTATGATAAGATGGGAAAGACCGGATGTAATTCCGCAAAGCAGGTAAAAAACACAATAACGAAAAGGACCGAGGCGGTCTTCGATGTTGTCGCCAAAGATATACAGCGACCACATATTACCCAAAAGATGCCAGAATCCGCCGTGGAGAAACATGAAAGAGATCAACGAGAAAATCTGCTGGCTCGTCGTAAAATAAGATGAAATTTGGGGGATTGAGTACCGGGCGGGAACCAGACCGAAAATATAGACAAAACGATTTAAATCCGGAATCAACGATATTTGTACCAGAAAGACAACCACGTTAATACCAATGATCGTGTTATTGACAACCGGATAATTTTTAGAAGGTATTGTATCACGTATGGGTATCATATGACCAAGTTAGTTCGCTTAGCTCACATTTGGAATAATGGAATGATGGAGTAATGGAATAATGGGTCTGAAGGAATTTTTTACAATTAAAATGGGTTATCTCTGCTCTTACTCCCAATATTCCATTATGATGGTATAAATAGGTTATCATTAATAAACATGTATTTTTAAGAAGTTGTAAAATATTCGATACGCTTAATTCGCTGTCTGAATTCGCATACTCATATCCACGCATCTTGCAGAATGGGTCAGGGCGCCTACGGATATGATATCGATTCCGGTATCTGCCAGGGATTTAAGAAGGTTTTTTGTTACATTCCCCGACACTTCAACGATTGCCCTTCCACCAATAAAGGCCGCGGCCTCTTTTATCTGTTTTTTGCTCATATTGTCGAGCATGATAACATCTGCACCGGCGTTCAAAGCGTCCTTGACCTGCTCCGGAGTGGATACCTCCACCTCTATTTTGACAAGATGGTGTGCCTGGGTCCGGATACGGTCAACAGCCTTTTGTATACCTCCACAGACAGCATGGTGATTGTCCTTGATCAAAATACCGTCATATAACCCCATCCTGTGGTTATCGGCTCCGCCCACTCTAACGGCATATTTTTCCAATACACGCCAGCCGGGCGTGGTTTTGCGGGTATCCACAAGACGCACCCGTTTATTTTTTAGTTCATCCACATAGGAACGCACACAGGTCGCGATGCCCGAAAGTCGCTGAAGAAAATTCAGGGCGGTTCTTTCACCCGAGAGCAGCGCGCGAAGTTTACCCTCGACGGTTGCAATGATTTCACCTTCTTTTACAAGGTTGCCATCAATATGCACGGGAACGACGACAACTTTGGCGTCAAGGTGCTTAAAAACCTGACCTGCCACATCAAGACCTGCAAGGACAAAAGGTTCTTTGGCAATGATTACCCCTTTGCCTTCAAGATCGGGATCCACGAGATGATCCGTTGTAATATCTCCGGAACCGATGTCTTCTTTGAGTGCTATTTCAATGAGATGTTGTATGGAATGCATGATAAATTCGGGTTAGTCCTCAAGCTTTTTTATTTTATCCAGATTCGCCAGCAGTTTTTCCTGTTTTTCAACAAGAAGGGCGTTCTTTAGTTTTACTTTTTCCACCACCGGAGCGGGAGCCTTACTTAGAAAATCTCCATTGTTCAGTTTCTTTGAAACCATGGCCAGTTCATTTGTCAGTTTATTGATTTCCTTTTCAAGACGTTGGATCTCTTTTGTAAAATCGACAATTCCTTCTAATGAAACAAAAATCGTAGCATCATTTACAACCGCCGTTGCCGCAGATTTTGGCCTTTCAACCGCATTTCCCACAGATAAAGATTGTAGTCTGGCCAGGTTAATGATCATGTTCCGGTACTGTTGTATGGTTTTGTTTGTTGATTCGTTTTGGGATTGGGCCGAAACAGCCAGAGATAATGACGGTGAAATGTTCATCTCGCCCCTTATATTTCTGATGCCTGTTATGATCCCTGAGATCAGGCCCATATGTGCTTCAGCTTCCTCATCCCGTTGTATGACAACATCATTTTCGGAATATAAAGGAAATGCTGAATTCATGATTGAGCCTTGCGTGCCCGGAAGTTTATGCCAGATTTCCTCTGTAATAAACGGTACAAAAGGATGAAGCAGAACAAGTGTATCATGCAGAACACGCCACAGCACGCTCAGGGTTACTTGTTGGCGGCTCTGTCCCTCTTTTCCGTACAATGTCGGTTTAATCGCTTCAAGATACCAGTCACAGAACTCATGCCACACAAATTTGTAAAGCGCTCCGGCCGCATCATTAAACCGGTAACTATCAAGCCCTTGGGAAACTTTGTCTCTCACACGATAGAGTCTGGACAGAATCCACTTGTCCACTAAGGAAAGCGGTTCGGTGGTTATGTTGTTATACGATTGGGTTATGTATGTCAGGGAAAAACGGGCGGCATTCCAGATTTTGTTGATAAAATTTCGATAGCCTTCAACACGCTTTTCGGACATTTTCACGTCTCTGCCCTGGGCTGCAAAAGCAGCCAGGGTAAATCGGAAGGCATCGGTTCCATAGCGGTCAATAACGCTCAAGGGATCGATGACATTTCCGGTGGACTTACTCATTTTTTTGCCTTCCTCATCTCTCACCAGGGCATGAACATAAACATCTTTAAAGGGTACATCCTTCATGAAATGGATACCCATCATCATCATCCTAGCGACCCAGAAAAAGAGAATATCAAAACCGGTAACAAGAACAGATGTGGGATAAAACAATTTTAAAAGCGGTGTCTGGTCCGGCCATCCCATGGTTGAAAAAGGCCACAGTGCGGAACTGAACCAGGTATCAAGAACGTCTGTATCCTGTAAAAGATCTTTTCCTCCGCACGCCGGACACGTTGCCGGCGTATCCATGGAAACAATGATTTCTTTACAGTTTTTGCAAGTCCATGCCGGGATCTGGTGTCCCCACCATATCTGCCGAGAAATACACCAGTCCTTAATGTTGTTCATCCATTCAAAGTATGTCTTGGTCCATATTTCAGGAATGATCTTTGTATCACCGTTCTGAACGGCGTCTATCGCTTTTTTTGCAAGGGGCTTTGTTTTGATAAACCACTGTTTTGACAAATTAGGTTCAATGATAGTCTTACACCGGTAACAGTGACCGATGCTGTGCTGATACGGCTCGATCTTTTCAAGAAACCCTTCTTCTTTAAGTGCGTTAATCACGGCTTCCCTGCATTCGAATCGGTCAAGCCCTTGGAACCGGCCCGCTTCTGGTGTCATGAGGCCATCATCACCGATTACTTTTATACGTTCCAGGTTGTGATGGTTTCCGATTTCAAAGTCGTTGGGGTCATGGGCGGGGGTAATCTTTAATGCCCCGGTTCCAAAGGACATGTCCACATATGTGTCTTTAATGATTGGAATGGTTCTGTTCATAAGGGGAAGAATCACCTGAAGGGACTCCAAATTCTGGTAGCGCTCGTCGTTTGGATTTACTGCTACGGCCGTATCTCCTAACATGGTTTCGGGCCGGGTCGTTGCAACAACCACACCTCCTTTCCCATCCGTAAAAGGATACCGTACATGATACAAATGACCATCATGCGCTTCATGTTCGACCTCAAGATCGGCAAGCGCCGTATGGCAGCGGTGGCACCAGTTAATAATGTAATTGCCCCGGTAAATGAGGCCTTCCCGGTACAGGTTTACAAAAACCTTGCGAACGGCTCTTGAAAGCCCCTCATCCATGGTAAAACGTTCACGCTCCCAGTCACATGAAGCGCCAAGGCGTTTGAGTTGATTGATGATGGCGCTGCCATATTCACTGCGCCATTGCCAAACCGCCTCTATGAACTTTTTCCTGCCGACCTGATGGCGATCCATACCCTCGTCGGCGAGTTTTTTTTCCACAACATTCTGTGTGGCAATTCCCGCATGATCGGTACCGGGCATCCACAGCACATTATCGCCGCACAATCTCCGGTATCGACAGAGAATATCCTGTAATGTATTATTCAACGCATGACCCATGTGAAGAACGCCGGTGACATTGGGCGGAGGTATTACAATGGAATAGCATTTTTGATCGTTTTTTGCCTCGTCTGCCGCAAATAGCGATTCTTTTTCCCAGTAATCGTACCAACGTTTTTCCACGTCATGGGGTTCATAACCTTTGTTAAGAAGATTGGAACTCATATCACATTACTCCATTATTCAATTCGGGGCGAAGTCCCTAACCCGGAAATTTTCATGAAATATTCGGGCTGGGTGAATTGCTTTGTAAAACGCCCCTTCCGGATACAGGTAAAAAATTGAAAAGGGGATTATAGAATAATCCCCGATTGCGTTACCATTCGATTTATTTGCTATGATCGCATTAAACCGTCAAAAAGCAATTATTGTGAAAAGAAACGATTATTTTTTATTTCCCGCCTCATCTTCGAGCAGTATACTTTTTAATCTTTCTAACTCCCGTGTGACCGTTTTTTCAATGACCTCAACAAGAATACCGTCGATCTTTTCGTAAAACATCTTTTTTATAACACGCTCCAAAGCGGCTTCCATCTGTGCATCCGACACCTTTTCAGTATCAGGTTCAGTATCAAGCAAATCTTCCGAAACATCTTCTTCAGCGTCGAGTTCCATGCCCAGGGAATCGACAAAATCATCACTCAAATCCTGATCAAAGTCGACTTCCTTTCCGAATTCATCATCTAATTCACCAGGTTCTTCTAAGATATCTTCTTCTAAATCAATAAGATCCTCTGCTTCCTGAGATATGTCGGCGGTTATATGAACCGGTTCACCGATTTCTTTTATATCTTCAACTTCAGATTCATCGGCATCCTCCAGAAGGTCGATAATTTCCTCATCGTCTTGAGATGCATCAAGTGTCTCTTCCTCAAGTTCTATGATCTCAGGTTCTGCTGTTGAATCTGTTTCTTGGGAGACGGCGGTTTCCTTTTCATCAACTTCTTCAAGTTCATCGGCATCCTCCAGAAGGTCGATAATTTCCTCATCTTTTTGAGACGCAACGAATGTCTCTTCCTGGAGTTCTATAGTCTCAGATTCTGCTGTTGAATCTGTTTCTTGAGAGACTGCGGCTTCCTTTTCATCTTCTTCATCAGGTTCATCGGCATCCTCCAGAAGGTCGATATATTCCTCAGCGCCTTTAGATGCATCAAGGGTCTCTTCCTGGAGTTCTATGATCTCAGGTTCTGGTTTTGAATCTTCTT
>Ga0180432_10001126_pt1 | contig 42870 bp, 40 predicted proteins | sample SS_ome_10_FD_132414 | JGI IMG/M metagenome (GOLD analysis project Ga0180432, IMG submission 132414) | Hypersaline lake sediment archaeal communities from the Salton Sea, California, USA - SS_1_MS_2 metaG | ecosystem: Environmental > Aquatic > Non-marine Saline and Alkaline > Hypersaline >... | reverse complement strand
CACGACAACGCGAACAATCCTCAAACGGCTTGGCCTCAAGCCGCCCGGTTGGCGTATGTTTGTGCGTCTCGGCAACTTCAGCGCAAGAAACGCGATTTGGCTTCGCTTGTTTGAGGATTAGTCGAAGTTGAAGATCGGGATCGCGTGACTGCAAGCAAAAAAAGGTAAAGACGGAGAGCATATTCATGAAACACTCCACACGCACGTTTTCGCTGCTCGTTCTTCTATCGGTTTTGATCACCGCGCCGGCCGCCGGGCAACAGTGGACTCGTTTTCGCGGCCCCAACGGCGACGGGCAAAGCGACGCCGGTACAATCCCCGCGACGTGGACCACCAAGGACTATGCGTGGCGGGTGAAGTTGCCGGGGATCGGCTGTTCCTCGCCCGTTGTCTCGGGTGACAAAATCTTCATCACCTGCGGCATCGAAGAAGACGCCACGCGGATCATCCGCTGCTTGAAAATTTCCGACGGCGGGCTGATCTGGAAACGGGCGTTCGAGTCGACGACTCACCCGATGCACCAAAATAACACCTATTGTGTTTCCACTCCCGCGCTCGATGCCGACCACGTCTATACGAGTTGGACGACACCGAAGGAGTACACCGTGGTGGCGATGACGCAGGAGGAGGGCCGCGAGGTCTGGCGGCGCGACCTCGGGCCGTTCGAGTCGAGCCACGGCTACGGAGCCTCGCCGATGCTCTACGACGACCTCTTAATACTACCCAACGACCAACTCGGGCCGAGCTTTGTAATCGCGTTGGATCGGGCGACCGGCAAGACCCGCTGGAAGGTTCCGCGACGCAGCGTCAAGACCGCCTATTCGACGCCTTGCATCTACCGCCCCGAGGGCGGCGCCCCCCAGTTGATTCTCACCAGCACCGCGCACGGCGTGACGAGCCTTGATCCAAAGACGGGTAAACAGAACTGGGAACTGGAAGTCTTCGACCAGGGGATCCGGATCGTCGGATCGCCCGTCGTGGCATCGGGGTTGATCTTCGCGAGTGCGGGTACCGGGGGCGGGGGAAAGCAAATGGTGGCCATCCGGCCCGGTGTGCCCGAAAAGGGCGCCAAAGCGGAAGTCGCCTACAACCTCAAGGGTTCGCTTCCTTATGTCCCCACGTCCGTTGCTCACGGGAAGTTGCTGTTCACCTGGAGCGACCAGGGCGTCGTAACGTGCCTCGATGCACCGACTGGCGAACTCCATTGGCAGCAGCGCGTGGGAGGGCAGTTTTTCGGCTCGCCCATTCGCGTGGGGGACCGCCTTTACTGTATCTCCCGCAAAGGAGAGATGGTGGTGCTCGCGGCCGACGTCAAGTACGGGCTGCTGGGCAAAATCAGCCTCGAGGAGCCGAGCGACGCCACGCCGACGGTTGTTGACGGCGTGATGTATCTGCGAACGAGATCGCACCTGATGGCACTCGGGGAAAAGTAACCCGATTCAACCTTTTTTCGCAGCGACCATTCTCCTGCACGCAGAACGGGGGAGAATCCGCCGATTTTACCACCAGAATGAGGGGCTTAACGGACGCATCTGTCTTCCAAGCAGGGGGGGAAACCCAAAAATGGGCCTGAATTTCTACTTAATCTATAGTTTTTCCAAAAAAAGTCTGTTCAGCGTCTTGACGTGTCGACACGCCCCAGAAGAAAATGAGATGAAACGGTTACCCACCTGCTGATGATACAGCACTGGAACATCACTCCCCCGATCACCAACACGTGGTCCCACATGAATCGGGTTTGAACAGGATGGTTTGCTGAGCAAATGCGTCCGTTTCAAGCTTCCACCACGACCAAGCACCCACGTTCATCGAGTTAAACCACCCTGAAGACACGGCGGACCGCAATCAAAGGAGCATGAAATGGGACTCAGCAAGACTTCTTCCGTAGAACAACTCCACGTCATCAGTCGTTTTGAGGGTCTGCGCAGGATCTTATCGTCGGAAGAGTACACCGAACACCTGGAAAAGCCGTTGGCTTACTGGGCCTTGCCGACGGACCGGCGGCTTCCGTTGGCCTTTTTGGGGCGTTCGCTCAAAGATCTCCTGGAGACGCCGTTTGCCGAGCTTTCGAAGACGCCGGGCATTGGTCATAAGAAGATGTGCTCTTTCGTGAAATTGCTGGCGCGAGCTGCGGACACCAATCCGGCGGACTTGCCCATCGAGACCGTCCAAACACCTCAAGACGGCAGTCCGGCCTGTGCGGAGGGCAACGGGAGCGGCAGCGACGATCTTTTCGATCCGGCCAATGTTTCGGAGGTGCTGTGGAACAAGTGGCGGGCGAGCATCCTCAAACACGGCCTGGGGAACGAAACCCTCGGTCGTTTCGCCCCTACGCTGAAGGACGTGACCCGAGTTGTCTGGAAGAAACCGCTGAGCGAGTATACCGAGTTGACGCTTGGCGAGGTCCGTTCCATGAAAACGCACGGAGAAAAACGTGTCCGGGCGATTCTGGATGTCTTTCACGCGGTACATACGCTGGTTGCCGAGATGGGGACACAGCCGCACCTGATTGTGCGGATCGTCCCGCGGTCGATCGATCTGGCGGAAAGCTGGATCGGCAAGGCCCTGCAAACGCCCGGCGTCCCGAGCGAACAGGAAATCTTCGAGAACCTGGTCAGCCCGCTGCTGGAGCAGGTCCGCAACGACGCCACGCAACAGATTGCCAGCCTGGCCGAGAACCGACTGGGAATCGCCGGTCCGATCACCAGTGTCCGCCAGGCGGCCAGAACCATGGGGCTCACCCGCGCGCGCGTCTACCAGTTGCTCAACGAGATCAACGACATTATGACCGTCCGCTGGCCCGACGGTCGCCATCAAGTCTACGAACTGCGAGAGAAGTTACTCACAGAGGCCGCCGAGATGGAAGACGCCCCCGATCTGAGACAATTCCTCGCAACGGTCGAGTTGTTTTATCCTGGCAGCCGGCGCGGCGCAGCCGGGCCGCTCGAACAAGCCGAACCGGCCGGCAGGAGCGAGGACCCCGCCGAACTCGATGACCTCTCGTTCGAGACGAGAACGACCGTGTGAACCGGCCGCCGCGACAATCGGTCTTATGGGCTTGCAATTCCCGGCCGCATCCGGCATGCTACAGGTTTGTCCGGGACCATTTCCTTGGAGCGAGTGCCATGAGCGAATCTACCATTTTCAAGAAGATCATCGACCGCGAGATTCCCGCCGCCATCGTTTACGAGGACGACTTGTGCCTCGCCTTCGAGGACATTAACCCCGTTGCCCCGACGCACTTGCTCGTTATTCCCAAGAAAGAGATCGCGTCGGTCGACGATGTGGACGAAGCAGACGAAGCCCTGATGGGCCATCTGTTTGCGGTCATACGGAAGATCGCCGCCGAACGGGGGATTTCGGGCGGATACCGGGTGGTGACCAACTGCGGCCCCGACGCCGGTCAGGAAGTGATGCACCTGCACTTCCACATGCTTGCCGGACGGGAGTTCACGTGGCCGCCGGGATAGTGTCGAACCATGCACCACGAAGAAACCCGCACATGCTTTAGAATAACCCAATCAACAGGCTGTTTCCCGTGCGAACCCTCGTAATCGGACTTGGCAACCCGCTGGTAAGCGACGACGGTGTCGGGCTGCGCGTCGTGGCGGATCTCAAACCGCTGCTGGCCGACCGGCCGGAGGTGGAAGTCGTTGAAGACTACTGGGGAGGTCTGCGGCTGATGGAGTGCATGATCGATTTCGACCGGGCAATCGTTGTCGACGCCATTTGTACGGGCGCCGAACCGGGAACCATCCACCACCTGACACCCGACGACATTCCGACCCAGCGGAGCAACTCGGCCCACGACCTGAACCTGCCCACGGCGCTGGAATTCGGCCGCCGGGCCGGAGCACATCTACCGAAAAACGAAGACATCCGGCTTGTGGGAATTGAAGCGAAAGACGTGGTCAACTTCAGCGAGCAGTGTACGCCCGCCGTCGGTGCGGCCATTCCCCGCGCAGTCCGGCAAGTGCTCGAGCTGCTCGACACCGGGCGGGCACCGCCCGCCGACACATGAGACACCGGGCGGGCATCGCCCGCCGGCACGAAACGGCTTGTGGCGGGCGATGCCCCCCTGCCAACTACCAATCATGCACGAATTATCCATCGTCGACGCCCTGATCGAACAAGTCGGACACGAGGTCGAACGCTCCGGCCACGACGGCCAAATCCGGCGACTGGACCTTCGCATCGGCCGGCTTGCGGGCGTCAACTGCGATTCGCTCCGCTTTGCTTTCGAGCTGCTCGCGCCGGATACGATTATTGAAGGAGCCGAGATCCATATTGCCGAACCGAAAGCAATCTCTCATTGCCACGACTGCGGCGCCGAGGTCGAGATCGACGAGTTGGAGATCGAGTGCCCCAAGTGCCACGGCCGGAACATCACGATCGAAGGCGGGCAGGAACTCCTGCTGGAGAGTATCGAGCTGGAAGACTAGCGCGGAACGTACATGGGGAGCAAAACCATGAAAATTGTTGCGGCGGAGAAAATCCTCAGGGCTAACGATCAGCTCGCGGAAGAGAACCGGGAGAAGTTCAACGCCTCGGGCGTGACTTGCGTCAACGTGGTCGGCTCACCCGGCGCCGGCAAGACCACGCTGCTGGAAGGACTTCTCGCCGCGATCGGGGACCGTGTCCGCCCGGCAGTCATCGAGGGCGACATCGCCGGTTCCTACGACGCCGAGCGGATCGAAGCCCTCGGCGTGCCGGTCGTCCAGATCAACACGAGCGGCGCCTGCCACCTCGACGCCAACATGATTGCCGCCGCCATCGAGGGAGTCGAGTGCGGCGATGTCGATATGCTGTTTATCGAGAACGTCGGCAACCTGGTCTGCACGGCCGGATACGACCTCGGCGAGCATGTGCGGATCGTGGTGCTCAGCACCAGCGAAGGCGACGACAAGGCGGCCAAGTACCCCGCCATCTTCCGGGGCTCCGACGCCCTGTTCATCACCAAGATGGACCTGAAGCCGCACGTAAACTTCGACACCGAGCGGATCGCCGCCGACATGAAACGCCTGGCGCCCGGCGCGCCCGTCTTCCAGCTCGCGGCCGTGCGCGGCGAAGGCATTCCCGAAGCCGCCGAGTGGCTGTTGGGGAAACGTCAAGCGAAAAAATAGAAACCGTTGGACCGCAATTTCCCCGAGAATCGAACTCGCCGAACCCCTGGTGTCCCAATGAAATACGCTTTACCCGTGCTCCTTGCCGCCGGACTCGTCGTTTTTACCGCTTCCGCTCCCGCCGACGAACGTCCCAACATCGTCCTGATCATGTGCGACGACATGGGCTTCAGCGATATCGGCTGCTACGGCGGAGAGATTCAGACGCCGAACATCGACCGGCTCGCCGAGGAGGGGATGCGGTTCACGCAGTTCTACAACTGCGCGAAGTGTACGACGACCCGGGCGTCGATCGTTACCGGCTTGCACCCGCGGCGCGGCGGGGGCGGCCTGCTGCGGCAAAACATGGTCACTACCGGCGAGGTTCTCCGCGCGGCAGGATACCACACGTGCTTAAGCGGCAAGTGGCACCTCGGCCGCGGCGACACCACCCATCCTTACAAGCGGGGATTCGACGAGTATTACGGTCTGCTCGACGGCTGCTGCAACTTCTTCAACCCGGTGCAACCCGACCCGCCGTACAAGGGCGGGCGCGTCCGCACGTTCGGCCACAACGACAAGTACGTCAAGGAATTTCCAGACGACTACTACACGACCGACGCCTTTTCCGACCATGCCGCGAAGATGATCCGGCAGTACGCCAAGGGCGACAAGCCGTTTTTCGTCCACGTCTGCTACACGGCCCCGCACTATCCGATGCACGCCAGGCCGGAGGACGTCGCCAAGTACAAGGGCAAGTACGCCGCCGGCTGGGACAAGCTCCGCGAGGCACGACACAAGCGGCAAATCGAGATGGGGCTCATCGATCCGAAATGGAAGCTGCCCGGCCGCGACGGCGGGACTCCCGCCTGGGAAGACGAAAAAAACAAGGAGTACGAAGACCTGCGGATGGCCGTCTACGCCGCGATGATCGACTCGATGGACCAGGGCATCGGGCGGATCCTCAAGGCCGTCGAGGAAAGCGGCGAGAAGGAAAACACGCTCGTGATGTTCCTCAGCGACAACGGCGGATGTGCCGAAAACCCCGGCGGGACGGTGACCAGCCGTATTCCCGGGCCGAAGGAGTATTACGTCGCCGTGGGGCGGCCTTGGGCATACGCCCAGAACACGCCGTTCCGCCGCTACAAGGCCTGGGTCCACGAGGGCGGCGTCGCCACGCCGCTGGTCGCACGATGGCCCAAGGTCGTCAAGCCCGGGACGATCACCCGGCAAGTCGGTCACATCATCGACCTCATGCCCACCTTCGTCGAAATGGCCAAGACCGAATACCCGAAGGAATTCAACGGCCGCGAGATCATCCCGTGTGAGGGCAAGAGCCTGATGCCCGTCTTGCAGGGTCGCCAGCGCGAGGCACACGACACGATCTGCTGGGAATGGGCCGGCAACCGCGCCGTCCTGCAGGGGAAGTGGAAACTCGTTTACGACAAAGAGCTGCGACGTTGGGAACTCTTCGATCTGGAAGCCGACCGCACCGAAACCAGCGACCTTGCCAAAGGACAACCGGATCGCGTCGAGAAAATGATCGAGACGTGGAACAACTGGGCAAAACGGTGCGGCTTGCGGACCGACTCGAAGAGGAAAAAGTGAGTGGACAGCGCCACTTGGTTGCTCCCCCACCGCCGATCCAGCCGCTTGCGGCTTCGCCGTGAGCCGGGTGGGCGCCTGCTGTTCGTGCAAAGCCGCAAGCGGCTGGACGGGGGCTTTATCTTGCGCACATCGAACGTTCCGCGGTTGACGGCGCTGAATCGTAAACCGGCAGCCGGATAATGAAGCACGTTCCGCGGCCGATTTCGCTTTCAAAAGTGATGGTTCCGCCGTGTTTCTCGGTGATGATGGAATAGGCGATCGCGAGCCCCTGTCCCGTCCCTTTACCGACTTCCTTGGTCGTGAAAAAGGGGTCGAAGACCTTGGAGCGGACGTCTTCGGCGATACCGCCGCCGTTATCCTCGATGCGGACTTCAACCCAGTCGCCGTCGCGCCGGGTTCGGACGGTGATGGTTCCCTTCGGTTGCGGCCCGTGCCGGACGGCGTCGGCAACGGCCTGGGCGGCGTTGATAATCACGTTAAGGATCGCCTGATTCAGATCGCCGGGCAGGCAGGCGACGGGGGGGAGTTCGGGGTCGAAATCGGTGACGACGTCGGCCACGTGCTTCCATTCGTTGTGCGAAATGGTCAAGGTGTTCCGGATGGCACGGTTGAGGTCGACGGCGTCCCTCCGCCCGCAACCGGGATGAGAAAACTCCTTCATGGCGCGGACGATCCCGGCAACGCACTCGACGCCTTCGAGCGATTGCTCGATGGCCTTGGGGATTTCGTTGGCCAGGTAATCGAGGTCGGCCCTGCGGAGGGCCTCTTCCAGGTCGTCGAGGACTTCGCCGGTCACCGTACCGTGCTTCGCGGTTTCCAAGAGCCAATGGAGCATGGCCACGAGTTTGCCGATATCGTCGAAGGCGCCCTGGAGGAAATGGGCGTTGTCGCCGAGATACTGGATGGGTGTGTTGACCTCGTGGGCGATACCCGCGGCGAGACGGCCGACGGCCTCCATCTTCTGCGATTGGGCCAATTCCTGCTCGAGGAGTTTTCGTTCCGCGATTTCCGCACGGAGCTCTTCGTTCATCCGGGCGATTGTGTCGTGGGCGCCCTTCGCGCGGGCGGCGGACCGGAGCCGGGCGGAGAGTATCTCGTTGTTGAACGGCTTGATGACGTAGTCGTCGGCGCCTGCGTCCAATCCGGCGACAACGTCCTCGTCCGCGTCCTTCACCGTCACGAGAATCACGGGGATCGCCCCCAGTTGCCGGTCGGCCTTCAACCGGCGGCAGACTTCAATGCCGTCCATTCCGGGCATCTTGACGTCCAGCAGGATTACGTCGGGGGGAGAGGCCGCGGCGACTTCGAGTGCCTCGCGGCCATTGTGCGCTGCCGAAACGTCGTATCCTTGCCCGGTGAGTTGGGAGGACAACAACTGGACAATTTCCGGCGCGTCGTCAACCACCAGCACCCTTACCATGATTTCGCACCTTTGCCTGCTAATCGAGTGTGTTCACGTGCGATTCGGCGGCGTCGACGGCCTTTTCGAGAGCGCCGAGTACGTTCGGGTCATACCAGCCGTGCCGCTGTCGCATCTCGGCCAAGGCCGCGGCGCGGTCGATTCCGGCGGAGACCATGTCGCTGAAGTCGATTGCCGCCTTCAGGATTCGGCTTCCCAGCGGGATTTCCATGCCGCTGACCTGGTTTTGCGGAAGACCGTTGCCGTAGTATCGTTTTTCCTGGTAGGCGATGATTTCGGCCACTTCTTCGAGCCGAGGGATATTGGAGAGCAACTTCCGCGCGACTTCGGGATGGTTGGCGACGGCCTCCTTTTCGCCGGGGGAGAGTTCGTCGTGCCGGTGGATCTTTGCCAGGGTTTGCTCAGAAACTGCCACGTACCCGATTTGCGAGAGCATGGCGGCCACTTCGATCGGCCACTTCTTGCTCAAACGCAGTGCGTCGCAGATCCGTGAGGCGAGACGGTGTACGCGCGAGGCCCGGCCGAACGCCGCCGGGTTCGCCATCGCAAGGATGTCCGTCAACACCTTGATGCTGCCGCTGAGGGTCTGCGACAGCAGTTCGTGCTCGGCCGTGATCAGTTCGTACTGAGCGATTCCGGCTTCCAGGGCACGAGCCAATACATCGGGAGGGCACGGCTTGGTCAACAGGCGGAAAATGTAGCCCTCGTTGATCGCGTCCAGAGCCATCTGGAGATCGGCATTGCCCGTGAGCACCATGCGAACCGTGTCCGGAGCTTGTTCTTTGATCATCCGGAGCAGTTGCATCCCGCCGATACCGGGCATTCGCATGTCGGCCACCACCACGGCATAGGGCCCCCGGTCCGCCACGATGGCCAGGGCTTCTTCGCCCCCCAATGCGACATCGATGGGAAATTGCTTCCCCAACTGCCGCTGGTAGGCCTCCAAGACGTTCAGATCATCATCCACACAGAGAATTCTCTTGGTCATTGAAGCACTCCTTCTTCCTCCCTCGCCTCCTCGGGTTCCAGCGGAGGTTCGCCATCGTCGGCAAATTGCCGGCGGATCGCCCGGATTTCGGGCAGGGCCTTCAGGAACGCCGCGTATACTTCCGGGTCGAAATGGCCGACGGCCGTATTGCGCAGGATTTGCAGCGCCTGCTCTTCCGTTTGCGGTTGCTTGTAGGGCCGTTTGGAGGTGACCGCGTCGAACACGTCGGAGATGGCAACGATGCGCGATTCCAGGGGGATTTTCCCGTTGGCCAGGCCCCGGGGATACCCGGTCCCGTCCCACTTCTCGTGGTGAGTCAGGGCGATCGAGGCCGCCATTTCGAGCAACGGGTTGTCGAAGTCTCCCGACACGGATTTCGAGCTGGTACCCCGCCATTGTTCGAGCGCAGCCCTCATTTTGGAATCCTCGCGGAGAATTCTCTCTCCAATCACGCAATGTCGCTCCATTCTTGCCCGTTGAGCGCCGCTCAACGGGCCGCGCCGCAACAGGATCGAATCGGGAATCCCGATCTTTCCGATATCGTGGAGGGGGGCCGCAAGCAGCAAGTTTTTGATGAACGGGAGCTTCATCCCGAGTTCTTCCGCGATCGCCCGGCTGTAGCAACCGACGCGGATCACGTGGTTACCCGTTTCCGTGTCGCGGTGTTCGGCGGCCTTTGCCAGCCGCCAGACAATGTCCATCCGGGAATGAAACAGTTCTTCGGTCCGTTCGGCGACGTGCTGTTCGAGCAGGTCGTTCGACGCCTGCAATTCATCCTGATATGCCTTGAGTCGAAGGGCGTTTTGCAGTCTGGCAAGGAGGTCCTCCGGTTCGACCGGTTTATTGAGCAAGTCCGTTGCCCCGAGATTCAATGCCTCGTGCTTCAACGCCCGGTCCAGCAATCCGGTGAGCATAACGACGGGGATGTGCTTGGTAGTCTCCGTCGATTGCATCCGATCGAGCAACTGCAAGCCGTCGATGCCGGGCATCTTGACGTCGACGACCGCCGCGTCGAAATTTCGGTCCTGCAACAGCTCCCACGCCGTCTCGGGAGCGTGGCAAAAGGTCATTTCCCAGACGCCGCGTTGTCCGCGCAGCATACGGCGGAGCGAGTCGAGCACCAGTGGTGCGTCATCCACGAACAGGATATGCTTCTTCAATTCCGTTGCCCCTTCACGCAACGTTTCCCCCAACCACGCCTTGGAACTGCCGCGGCATTACCACGCTAGCACGCGAAGAAGGGGTGTCCAGAAGCCCGGGGCCCCAGCCGGAGAATTCGGCACAAGATACAGGGGGGGGTGAAGGGACCCGTCGAAAAACCCGTCATCACTGTTACGGCTTGACCGGCCGGAAAATCCGACGAAACGACAACCGGGAAACGCCGCGTGCGGAGCGCAAAATCAAGCCCCTCGCAGACGGAGGGGGGCCTGCGAGGGGCTGTCCGGCATGACCTATTGAAATCGCGGACTACCTCTTGTCTCACCGGGCCCATCCGCGACCAATCTTCGGTCTTTGATTCTTATCGTCCCAAAACACGCCGGTCGTGAATTCTGTGGTCTGCGGCAGTCTTATCTTCGCCTCTTCCGGCCGGCTCGCTCGCTCAGCCCCCTCGCTCGTGTGCATAACAATCCGGTTGTAGCGGTTTTGTCGGGAGCTTGACGGTTTTATGCGGCATTTTGTATGACACAACCCGGTTTACGGGTTATAGTTACAGAGCGTTAACTGGGGAAAGTGTAAGGTGTATTCCGGTTTGCACGGGGCCGCGTCGTCTGCCACACGGCAGTCGGTCGCCTGCACCGCAAACCAAACCAACGTAATTCCAACTCAAGGAGATTCACATGATGGCCAAGCGATCGCAGGGCAGATTGACGCCGGCAGTGCCCGGCGAACTGGAACCCCTGTTGAAGGAATGGGCCTGGTTCCTCGCGATGGGCGTAAGCCTCGTCGTTCTCGGACTCGTCGCCATCGGCTACGCTGCCTTTGTCACCGAAGTGGCAGTCATCGTTATCGGCATCCTCCTGCTGATCGGCGGCCTTGTGCAAACGGTCGGCGCGTTCTGGTCGCCCAAGTGGAACGGTGTCTTCCTGCACCTGGTAATGGGTATTCTCTACCTCGTCTTCGGTGCAATCATCGTCGAGCATTGGGTCGAGGCCGCCGAGGCGCTCACTCTGCTGATGGGAGCATTCTTCATCTTTGCAGGCGTGATCGGAATCGTCTGGTCCCTCCAGGTGCGATTCTACCAATGGGGTTGGGCGCTGCTGAACGGCATCGTTACCCTGGTGCTGGGCGTCTTCATCCTCCACGAATGGCCCTTTTCGTCGTTCGTCCTCATCGGGCTGTTTATCGGCATCGAAATGATCTTCGTCGGTTGCATGTGGATGATGTTCGCACTGAGCCTGCGAAGAATATCACAGGAGCAGTAGACCTTCACCGGTTGACCGCGTCCGATAAAACAAAGGGCTTGCAGAGTCTGCTGCAAGCCCTTTCTTCTTAGGCGCGGCCGGTCAATAACTTCCCGGATTCAAGGAATAAAGGAGGGGGTACCCGCCCCCGGACCATTACCAAGACTCGATCAGGCCGGGGGCAGGTGTCCCCTGCTATTGTTATTTCGCAGGATCTGTCGGAAATTCGTCTTTCGGACCTGCCAGAACGCCGGAAACCGGCGGCCGACCAACCCCGGTTACTGCGGGATATCGCGGATGTAGATGTTCTTGAACTCCAGGCGGTTGCCGTGGTTTTGCAGCTCGATCTGGCCGGTCGGGTAGATCGGCTTGTCCCGCTCCCAGTAGTTTTCCAGTGTGACGTTGTCGACGATCAGCTCGCCGTTGAGCTTTACCGTTACCTTGTCGCCGACCATCTTGATGTAGAAGGTGTTCCATTGGCCGATCGGCTTGTCGGCGATTTTGGTCGGCTTGCTCGGGTTTTTCTTGTTGTTGTAGAGCCCGCCGGAGCCGACCTTGTGTTGGGCGGGGTCCCAGATCTGCACTTGGGGCGTGCCGCGGAGATAGATCCCGCTGTCGCCGCGGGGAAGGATTTTCCAGTCGACGTACATTTCGAAATCGCCGTAGTCCTTGGCCGTGCAAAGGCTCTGACCCTTGCCGCTGAAGACCAGCACGCCGTCCTCCACGCTCCAGCCCTTTCGCATGGTTTCATCGGCCTTCTCTTGGGCCTTGGCCAACTCCTCCGGCGACATCTTCGCCCGCTCCTTGGGATTCTTGACCAGCCCCTTCCAGCCGGTCAGGTCCTTGCCGTTGAACATCGCCGTAAAACCCTCCGGCGGCGTGTTGTCGGCGGCCGATGCGGGGAGAAACATGGACAACGAGACAACGATCATCAGCGCAAGAAAAAACGGGGTTCTCATCTGGTGGCTCCTGTCGTTCGATTGTGATTGGTGATGGATAGGATTGCGAAGCCGCAAGCGGCCGTCTACTTGTACTTCACCTCGACTTTGACCGGGTTGACGAAGTCGTTGCTCAGGACACGCGCTTGTTCAACGGTCATCTCGCCGTCCTGGATCCAGACTCGGTAATTGGCCGTGGTGCTCTTTTCGTCGTCCAGTTCGGTGACGAAGTAGGAGCCGAATCGGCCGTAGGTCCGCTCGTTGTACTCGGCCGGCTTGGGGTTCTTGGGGCTGTCGAGGTAGAGCGCCGTGTACCGTTTGTCTCCCAGGATGAAACTGATCGCGTCCCAGGGGAGGTTCACGGCCTTGGCCCGGGCCTGGCCCTTTTCGCCGCGGCCGTCGGGACGCAGGTATTGGGTCTGCTTCTCGGTTTTTTCGGCCACTTCCTGCTCGGCGCGGAACTGGAACCCGGCGTGCGGGGCGTTGCCGTCGAGCTTCACAGGGCCGCCGGCCGAGGAGACCCGCGTGGCGAACTCGATCAGGTTGCCGCCGGGTGTGTTGTACGCCGTCAGCTCGCGCTGCTCCTTGACAAAAGTCTTGTTTTCTTTGTTGGCCCGCCACTGGATGGCGACGCGATGCCGCCCGAGCACCGGCCCGCCCTCGTCGCTTAGGAACTCGCCATGGACCTGGTGGCCGCTGCCGCAGCCCCAGGTATCGGCCTTGCCGCCGGGGAACGTGCAGTGGCAATAGCCGAAGAACAGCCCGCGGTGGTGCGTGTACTTTCCCCCGGGGCCCTTGGTGATGATCCTCTCGCCCGAAGGGCTGAAGACGTGGTGGTAGACCTTGAACGTATCGTGCCGCTTGTCCTTGTCGGAGTCGTCGTACTCGTGGTACATGTAGCGGAGCACCGGCCGGTCGCCCCACAGCAGATCCACGTGCTCGCCGGGCGTGTCCTTCCAATGGAAGACCGGCGGGGCGGGGGGCTTCTTCGACGTCTCAACCTTCAGCGTCATCTTTTTGCCCTTGGCCAATTTCGGCAGGATGAAGTGCAGTTCCCGGAGATTGGGCGACGGCTTTTTGAGCGACATGGCCACGCCGAGCCCCGTCAACTGCCCCGGGATCTTCTTGCCGTCCGGGTCGACGAGCGTCGCCGAAACCGCATCGGCCGGGACCTCCACCACGGCCACCACCGGCGTGTTCTCGCGGTCGCAGTCGCCAGCGTCGACCGTTACCTCGATCGAGGTTTCGGCGGCGTGAAGCGCTGGACACAATAAGACGGTAATGCACAAAACAGTACAAGACAGGGATTTCATTTGGCGACTCCTATGTGGGGCGTATTCTCTGCGAAGCCGCAAGCGGCTACTTCACCTCTACTTCTACCGGTTCGACGAAATCGTCGCGCAGGGCCTGGGCCTGATCGACGGTCATTTCGCCGTCCTGGAGCCAGATGCGGTAGTTTACCTCCAACGGCTTGTCTTCGTCAAACTCGGCGACGAAATACGACCCGAACCGGCCGTAGGTCCGCTCGCTGTATCGGGCCTCCTTGGGGTTGGTCGGCTTGTCGATGTACTCGGCCGTGTATCGTTTGCCGTCGATCACGAAGCTCATGGCGTTCCACGGGCGGTTGGCGCACTCGTCGTTTCCTTTGCCCCAGTTTCGGGTTTCGCCCGGCTTGCCCTTGCCGTCGGTCCGCAAGTAGTAGGTGTTTTTCTGATCGCCCTCGGCCACCTTCTGCGACGCGCGGAATTGGAACCCGGCGTGCTGGGGGTCGCCGTCGAGTTTCACTTTTCCGCCGGGGCTGGAAAGCCGCGAGGCGAATTCGATCAGACGCCCGCCGGGCGTGTTGTAAACGGTAAGCTCCCGCTTCTCGTTGGCGAAGACCTTATCGCCGGCGTGCCAATCGACGGCGACCGTGTGCCGTCCGAGCACCGGCCCGCCTTCCTCGGCAATGACTCCTTCGTGCGACTGATGGGCGCCCTTGCAGTGCCAGATGTCGCACTTCCCGCCTTCGAAGCTCGTTCGACTGAAGCCGTAGAAGATGCCACGGTGGTGGGTGAATTTGCCGCCGGGGCCCTTCGTGATGATTGCGCTGCCGTCGGGGGCGTAGACGTGGTGGAATACTTTGTAGGTGTCGTGCGTGTTTTCCTTGTCATACGGCAGACACATGTAGCGCAACACGCTGACAAACTTGCCCGCCCTGACGTAACAGAGATCGATACAATGGATCGGTAACTTAAACCAGCAGAACGCGCCGCCACCGAGGCGCTTGGCAGACAGCACCGCAGTCAGCTCGGCCGATTTGCCCTTGGCCAACTCCGGCAGAATGAAGTGCAATTCCTTCTTGCCCTTGGCCGAGTCGTTCAACAGCCCCGGCTCGGTCAACTGGCCGGGGATCTTCTTGCCGTCGGGCAAGGTGATCGTGGCCGACTTGGCGGCGTCGACGAGCACACAGACCGGCGTATTTTTCCGGTCGTGGTCGCCGGCCTTGACGGTCAACTTGATCGTCTTGTCGGCGGCCAGTGCCGAGCAGGCAATCAGCAGGACCAGGCTCGTCAGGAACAACTTTCGCAAGCGGGAAGTCTTCATGGGATATGATCTCCTTTGCAAAACAGGGGCAGGTACTATTTACTTGCGTTATGCCCAGAAGCCCCCGCACTGCGTGCGGGGGTTCGGGCGGAAAACCACCATACCACGTCCCCAAGTGGATTGCAACAAGCCGGAAACCGCGAAGATACCCCGGAATTCGACTCGCAAGCACCCCCACATTTTCCTTTTCAGTATTTCCGGAACCTGCTATCATGAACTTATGGAAATTCGCCTTTCCAACAACTTTCTTCTTCTGCTCACAATCGTCGTGATCACCGGCCTCATCGCTGGCGTGATTGCCGCAATCCTTCAATCGGGGTGTCCCAGGGGCAGACCGATCGCGAGGATTGTAGTCGAAATCCAGGGGTTGGCTCAGGCTATGGAGACGTATCGCGCGGAGATGGGCGGGTATCCACCGTCCGATCCGGCCGACGCCCTGAAACACATCCGGCAAACGTTTCCACGGTATGCCGGCGGCATGAAAGCTACGTTCTACAGTCCTGACGAAGCGCTCCATTTCTGGTTAGGCGGCCCAAAGGGCAACGGCTGGTCGGCGAATTCGCAAAACCCGTTCGAAGCCGGGGGAGCCCGGATCGGGCCGTTCTTCGAATTCGATCAGGAGCGGTTGAAAGGCCACATCTACAAGCCGCGCAAATATAACAGAGCCCCATACGTCTACGTGCGGCCGGACGAGGACGGCAACTACACGGGACCTTCGGGGAGTTGCCACCCGTTTCCCGGCGTGAATCCCAAGTCGTTCCAAATCCACTGCCCGGGTCTCGACGGCAAGTTCGGCTCCGGCGGATCGTTGACCGACTCAACCGGCTATACAAAAGAGCGCTGGGACGATATGGGCAACTTCTGCAACTTCACGCTGGAGGATGAGTTCCGGTAGGACTCGTGTTCTGCCGCAAAGCCCGCGCACTGCACGTGGCGGGCGGACGAAGCAGCCGAAGCGTGGGCAAGTTCGTAGTGCAGACCGCGAATTCTGTTGCTCGTTCATTCTTGTGCCGCGAAATCTGTCCCAAAGGGACAAAGGCGAATAGCCCCAGGTTTCAACCTGGGGAAACAAGGCCAACGTCATCCAGGCAAGTCCCGCAGGGACGACGGCGATGGACGCGTCAGTCAGCCGGCGTGTTCGGTCTCAAATACGTACCTCGGATCGTATTCGATGTTATGCCGCTTCAACAGGGCCAGGAACTCGTCTTGGAAACTCAGCTTCTTGTGGTGTTCCTCCTGTCTTTGGATGTAGTTCCTGACGGTTGACACCTGGGACTGGCTGACGGTGAATGCCCCGTAGCCGGCTTGCCATTCGAATCGCTCTCGAGTCTTCTTCTCGCCGTTGATCCATTTCGACGAGCTTCCTTTGACGTGTTGCAGCATTTCGGAAACTGCGATCGTAGGGTGGAACCCCGCCAGAATGTGGAGGTGATCTGCAATTCCGCCAATCTCGATGAGGCGTCCCTTTTCACCTCGGATAATGCCGCCAATATATGGGTAGAGTTCGTTTCTCAAGGCAGCATCGATACGTGGTTTTCTGTACTTGGTGCTGAAGATGATGTGGTAGGTAAGGCTGGTGTACGTGCTCATTGGGTCGACTCCGTTAGGTTGTGGGGTCGCTGACTTGCGTCGTCCCGTTGGGACTTCGTTCGGGTTTGCCCTCCGTCTTCCCCAGGTTGAAACCCGGGGCTATTCGCTGTTGTCCCTTCGGGACATGTAATTCGCGGCTTTATAGGGCAAGTGGCCGTGCTCGCGGCTTCCGGCCGAACCAGTTTTGCAGCCCGAGCTTGAAGATAATCCACAGGGCGGCCACGGCTTCCTTCGAGTTGATCTTCGAGGCGCCGCGGGTGCGGTCGATGAAGATGATTGGGGTTTCGCCGAATGTGGCCCCGGCTCGCTTCAGGTGCCAGAGGATCTCTTCCTGGAAGGAATAGCCCCGGCTGCGGACGGCGTCGAAATCGATCTTCTCGAGCAACGCGGTGCGATAACACCGAAATGCACCGCTGGTATCCTTCGGTTTCAGCCCCAAGGACCACCGGGCGTAGAAGTTCACGCTGCGGCTCATGAACTTTCGCTTCAATCCCCACCCCTCGATGCCGCCGCCGGGCACGTAGCGGGAGCCGATCATCACGTCGACCGGCTCTCCGCCGGCTGGTTCCATGCCCGCGAGGAAGTCCGGTAGATATTTCGGCTGGTGGCTGAAATCGGCGTCGAGGTTCAGCATGTACCGATAGCCGTGGTCGATCGCGTATTTCATCCCGGCCACCAGAGCGGTACCCAGCCCGAGTTTACCTTGACGATGGATGCAGTGTACCCGGGGGTCCTCCCCGGACTTTTCGTCGCACCACCGGCCGGTGCCGTCGGGCGAGCCGTCGTCGATCACCAGGATATCGACATCCGGAGCGAACTGAAATATTTGCCCGACCAGATCGGGCAAATTTTCCATCTCGTTGTACGTGGCGACGGTGACCAGCGTTTTCCCGGCGTCGGACATGGGGATAAATCGTTGTGTCGGAAGTTGCTATAACCAACTATAGCATTTCATTGGGGAGTGGGCAGAGGGCAGTGCTCGCGGAAAACGGGGTACGTGCTTCGTGGAACCCCGGCACGCAGTACCGGGGCTTTTCACTTCTTACTATCCACTATCCACTACCCACTATCCACTACCCACTATCCACTGTCCACCAACCCCCGATAATAATCGATCGACCGCCGCAGGCCTTCCTCGAAATCGACCTTCGGTTCATAGCCGAGGTGCTTGCGTGCCAGGGTGATGTCGGCGAGGCTTTCGCGGACGTCGCCGGGCCGGGGGTCGGCGTGCGCCGGTTTGATGTCCGTGCCCAGCAGCCGGTTGAGCACATCGAGCAGGGTGAGCAGGTCGGTCGAGCTGCCGCACGCGGCGTTCAGCGTCCGGCCCGCCACGTCGGGGGCGTCGGCCGCGAGCAAGTTGGCGTCGACGACGTTGTCGACGTACGTGAAGTCGCGGGACTGCCGCCCGTCGCCGTAGATCACCGGCTGCCGGCCCTGAAGGATCGCCGTGATGAACAGCGGGATGACGGCCGAGTAGGGGCTGTCGGGGTCCTGTCTCGGCCCGAAGACGTTGAAGTACCGGACCACGACCGTCTCGAAGCCGTAGGTCGCCGTGAACGCGTGGCAATAGTGCTCGCCGGCCAGCTTGGCCGCTGCATAGGGGGAGAGCGGGCCCGGCAAGGCGCTTTCCTGCTTGCTGCTGGTCGGCTGATCGCCGTAGGCACTGCTTGAGCCGGCATAGACGACCCTGCGGACGTTTGCCCGCCGGGCGGCGTCCAGCAGCATCAACGTCCCGGTCACGCAAGCGGCGTTTGTATCGAGCGGCCGCTCGACGCTCCGCGGCACGGAGGCCAGCGCCGCTTCGTGAAAGATACAGTCGACCCCTTCAACGATGCCGGCCACCGCCTTCGCGTCGATCAAATCGCCCTCGACGAACTCGATCTCATCGCGGAAGCCGGCCATGTTCGAGAGGCGGCCGGTGCTGAGGTTGTCGAACACGCGGACGCGATCACCCTGCCGCAGCAGTGCCTCGGCGATGTGAGATCCGATGAAACCGGCCCCGCCGGTGACTAAGAATGTACGCATAGAGTAGTGGGTAGTAGATAGTGGGTAGTGCTGTGTCAAAAGCCCCCGGACTGCGTCCGAGGGTTCTTTTCTTCCGCAGGGACGCCGGGCCGGGTGATCTCTCGACGATTGTAGAGGAGTTTGCGTTTCCGGGAAAGAGAGAAATCCGGTGAGTATCGCTTCCGGCGCCTGCCTGCTACTTTGGCAATAGCAGGCCTCACCCGTCAAAAAGCGCGTGGCTCACATCGAATCGAGCAGTTTTTTGTATGGGCCGTACCAGCCCACGAAAAACAGCCGGAAGATCAGCGCGACGAGGATCAGTGCGATCAAGATCCAGACCGCGACGCCGGCGAGCATGGTTAGCGTGACCATGGCGGCCCGGGCCCGGTCGCGATATTGCCCGGCCAGCGTGGCCATCGATTCGTCGAGCTTTCCGCTCTGTTCGCCGACGGCCAGCGCGTCGAGGAAATCGGCCGGAAACGAGGCCGCGTGAAAAAAGGCCTCGTAAAGGGAGTTGCCCTCGGCCAGCGACGCGTCGATGCGATCGATCTGATCGAGGTACCGGGCGTTTCGGGTGCTCCGCACACTGAGATTGATTGCCTGGCGCACGTCCATCCCGGTCTTCATGGTCAGGTGCATCGTCCAGGCCAGCCGCGCCAGCGCCATTGTCAGCAGGGCCTGGCCCAGCACCGGCACCCGCATCACACCCCGTTGGATCGGCCGCGACCAGACCCATCCCCGCCGCAGGGTTTCGATTGCCACGAAGAGCACCATTCCGACCGCCGCCAGAAAGCCCAAGTAGATCATCAGCCCTTTGTTGCCGACCAGCCCGAACCCGAGCGGATCGAGTTCCTTGTTGCCGGTCATATCGCGAATAATGCCCATCACCCAGATCAGGAACCCGATGATCACGATGGCCAGGCCGAGTTGTATCAGCGGCCACGCGATGGCCAGCAGGAACGTCCGCCGCAGCGAGAGCTGTTGCCGATAGTGGTCGGCCAGTTGCCCAAAGACCTCGGCCCGGTGGCCGGTCTTCTCGCCGACCTGGGCCAACTCGCGAAACAGCTCGGGGAAGTAGCTGCCGGTGGGGGCCAGGGCGTCGTAGAGCGATTCGCCCCGGGCGACCCCCTCGGCCACGATGGCGTAGCGCCGCCGCGCGGCGCCCGCGGCCCGCTCCGATTCCCGGGCCCAGACAGCCCGCATGTCGATCCCGGCCTCCAGCGCCGTCGCCAGGCGCCCGCAAAGATCGGCAAGCCGCGTCAGCGTAATTCGGGCGGAGAAAATCATAAGCATCAGTCTAGCGAGCAACGCGGTGTAAGGGAAGTGGTAGTGGGTGGTGGGTGGTGGGGGGCGTATTGGAGCAAAAGTCCCGGCACTGCGTGCCGGGATTCCGTTGAACACACTCCGAACCCCTGACTTCTTGACAATCGCCCGCCGCCACGCGAAAATCATTCTAGTTCACATTCCAAACTCCAAATCCACACAGAAAGCCCCTGCCATGTCGAAAACTCTTACGCGACGCGAATTGCTTGCCGCCGGCGGCGCCGCCGGATTGTGTCTCTCGCCGGCGCTCCGCTCGCTTGTGGCCGCCGAGAAAAAGCCGCAATTCAAGATAAGCTCCTGCGACTGGTCGATCGGCTGCGGCGGAAACTTCCGCGCGTTCGAGGTGGCCAAACAGGTCGGGCTCGACGGCGTCGAGGTCAGCTTCGGCGGGCCCGGCGGAAAGTTCGATCTCCGCAAGGAAGAAGTCCGAAAGCAATACAAGGAAGCGGCCGCAAAAGACGGCCTCAAGATTTCCTCGCTCGCCATGGGCGTGCTCAACGGCGTGCCTTACTCATCCGATCCGAAGGCCGAGAAATGGGTCGAGGAGTGCATTAACGTAATGCCGGCAATGCACCAGCAGATCGTCCTGCTGGCGTTCTTCGGCCGCGGCGATATTAAGGGTAAGCCGGAGTTGCAAAAGGAAGTCATCCGCCGGCTGAAGAAGGTCGCCCCAAAGGCCGAGAAGGCCGGCGTGGTGCTCGGGCTCGAGACCTGGCTCAACGCCGACGAGCACCTCCGCATCCTCGACGCCGTCGGCTCCCCTGCCGTGATGGTCTATTACGACGTCGCCAACATGACCACCAAGGGCTACGACATCTGCAAAGAGATACGCCGGCTCGGCAAGCGGATCTGCCAGTTCCACATGAAGGAAAACGGCTACCTGCTGGGCAAGGGAAAAGTCGACTTCCCCAAGGTCAAACAGGCCATCGACGACATCGGCTACCAAGGCTGGCTGGTCATCGAAGGGGCAAGACCCCGCGGAATGAGTCTTCAGGAAGCCTACACCGCAAATCAGAAGTTCCTGCGGTCGATCTTCCCGACGGGCAGAACGTCATGATTCGCCGATGGTTGCCGCTTGCGCAGAGGGCAGAGGGAAGAGGACCGGGCGCAACGCCTCGAACGTCGTCGCGCTCCCCCCATCCCCTCATCCCTGCGCGGCCTTGCTCACCGCCTTGCGGTAGCCGGTGATACTCATGCCGTGGTCGCCGTAAACCTCCACGACGGCGTATGCATTGTTGTCGGCGCCGGAACCTTCGACCATTGCCTTCAGCGTGTAGTAATGAATGCCTTCGATACGGCTGTAATGCCCCGCGTGGTTGTGCCCCTGGAAGACCGCGAGGACCCGCTTGTGCTTTTCGAGGATTTGGCGGACTGCCTCGGCGTTCTTGATGTAATGGCTCCCTTTGCCGTCAAGCTGCTGGTGAACGAACGCGATGACCGGTTTCGGTGTCGACGCGAGGTCCCGTTTGAGCCATTTCAATTCGGCGTCCGGCAGGTTGGCGTCGGTCCAGTTGAAATTGCCGTGGTCGTAGTCGGAACCGTCGGCACGATAGTTGGCGTCGAGGACGACGAAGTGTAATCCTCGTAAATCAAAGGAATAATACTTCGAACCGGCGGGGACATTCGTGTTCTTGACGACTGCCAGAAACTGCTCTTTCGATATGCTGTCGGCGTCGTGATTGCCCAGGACGTGATAGCAGGGCCCCTGGAACCCATGGAAGGCCTTTTCAATCGTCCGGAGATACTCGATCGTGTCCTTTTCGACGGCCGGCGCGCCCTGGTCCTTGAAATCGCCGAGTTCTATGAGAAAATCGACTTTCTCATCATTCATCCGCCCGACACACTCGGCCATCTTGGCCACGGACTGTCGATAATAGCGGCTCCCCCGGCGCTGTGTATCGGCGTAGTGCGCGTCGGTAACAATCCCGAACCGGACTTTCGCGGCCGACTCCGCCGACCACGCCCGGGCGTCAAGCGGGGCAGTCGAAAGCGCCGCGGCAACGGAAGCCGAAACTTTCAGGAAATCACGGCGCGTGACGATCCAGTCGGCCGAAGCCGAACCGCTCTTCAAACCATGTTCGCGGGCAACTTGTTTTCTCATGGCGGCATAACGCCTCTCCAAGTTCCCATAATGCAATTTCTACTCCAGGAGGTGTCGCTAAGTGGGCGTCTCCACCCACTGGCCCTGTTTGGCGCTTTCGAGCACGGCTTCGCAGACCTTCTGCGTCCGCAGGGCGCATTTCATGTCGGGCTGGAACGGCTCGCCGCCTTCGAGGCTTGCCAGGAAATCGGCAAAGCTGTTGATGAACGTGTGCTCGTAGCCGATCACGCAGCCGGGGACCCACCAGTGGTCCATGTACGGGTGCTCGAAGTTGGTGACCAGGATGTCCTGCCAGCCGGTCAGGTGGTCTTCGAGTTTCTGCCCGGCGGGATCGGCGTAGCGGAAGAATTTCAGCATGTGGGCGTTTTCGAGATCGAAGAACATGGCCCCGTTCTCGCCGTTGATCTCCATCGAGCTGTAGTTCTTCCGGCCGCGGGCGTAGCGGGTGCTCTCGAAGGTGCCCATCGAGCCGTTCTCGAAGACGGCCAGGAACATGCAGGCGTCGTCGATGTCGACCTTCTCGACCTTGCCGGTGTCGGCGTGCTTCCGCTCCTTGATAAACGTCTCGGCATGGGCCACGACCTTTTGGATCGGTCCGTTGAGCCATTCGGCCGTGTCGATCGAATGGGCCAGCAGGTCGCCGGTCACGCCCGATCCGGCTACTTTACTGTCGAGCCGCCACAGGGCCATGCCGCCCTGGGGTACGTCGGCGCCGATCGTGTAGTCCTGGTTGTAGGTCGCCCGATAGTGGAACGGGCGTCCGATGCGGCCCTCGCCGATGATTTGCTTCATCAGGGCGATGGCGGGCACGCGTCGGTAGTTGAACGAGACCATGTTGGCCACGCCGGCCTTTTCGACCGCGGCGACCATCTCCTCGGCCTCGGCGACGCTCATCGCCAGCGGCTTCTCGCAGACGATGATCTTTCCGGCCTCGGCGGCGGCGATGACCACGTCGTGGTGCATGAAATTCGGCACGCAGACGTCGATCAGGTCGATGTCGTCGCGCTCGACGATCTTTCGCCAGTCGGTTTCGACCGATTCGTAGTTCCAGTTCTTGGCGAACTTCTCCAGCTTCTTGCGGTCCTCTTCGCGGCCGTAGCAGGCCTTCAGCACGGGCTGGTGCTCGCGGTCGAAGAAGTGGTTCACCTGCAAGTAGGCGTTTGAGTGCGCCTTACCCATAAAGCCGCAGCCGAGCACGCCGATGTTCAGTGGTTTGGACATGATTCTATCTCTCATCTTGGTTGGAAGTTGTTTTTGTATTTACCCGTACTTTTCATTCAACTCATCGACAAACTTCTTGCACTGTTCGGTCGCCGTCCAGGCGTCGGGCCAGAAGCAGAGGTCGATAGTCCACCAGTCGTCGGGGCATCCTGCGGCGACCAGGGCCGGCATGATCTCGTCGAAGTCGAGTTTGCCTTTGCCGAACGGCAGATGGGAACTGATCTCGTTTTCGTGCAGCGTGCCGTCGGAGTCGATCAGGTGCAATCGGCCGATTTTCCCTTCCAGCCGCTGGGCCAGTTCCACAACCCCGCCGGGCAGGGTCTCCTTCTCGCCGACTTGCCGCTGGGCGTGGACCGCAATCGCGTCGGCGTGGGAGGTATCGAAAATCGTGTAAAAGTTGTCCTCGGCCACGCCGTCGAGGATTCGGAAGACGTCGCTGGGTTTGTTGAACGCAAAGCGGGGCTCGAACTCCCAGGCGACGCGGAGCCCGGCGTCCGCCGCGATCTTCGAGCAGTCCTTCCACGCCGAGACGACCGCCTTCAGGGCGTCGTCGTAGTCGACGATTTTCTCGGCGGCCGGTTCGCCGGGGACTTGCCCGAGCGTGCCGGGCGGCTCCGTCGTGTCGACCCGGATCACCTCGATCCCCAGGTCGCTGCAAAACTGGACGTGCTTCTTAAAACCGTCGATGTACGGCTCCTTCGGGCCGGTAATCAGAGGGTTACCCCACAGGTCGGCCGACAGGCCGCTGCACCCCATACCGCGCGACTCCCAGAGTTCGCGGGCTTCCTGCCGCAGCTCCTGTGTGTCCCAGCCGTCCGGATCGGGGTGGCCGCCGTAGGCACCCAACTCCAGGCCGTCGAAGCCTAGCTCAGACAACCTCGGTACGACTTCCTGCAACGGGATCGGTGATTCCTCGTAAGGCCCAAACGTGTAGGCCCACGTCCCGATCGAGATTCGTTTGGCCATTGCTGGTGTACTCCTTTGCTACGATAGGAAGACCCCGGCAAATTCGCTTGGGGGCCGCGGCCGTGTTTACTCTTGCCATCCGTGCGCGTCGCGCACGTCGATCATCGCTGTAAGAATATCGTTCCACGTCTGCGGGTTCTCCATGACTGCGTTGGGGAACATGCAGCCGTCCCAGCAGATGTGGGCCATTTTTTTCGTCGGCTCGTCGCCGGCGCGGAGCCAGTACCCGGCGTGGCGGGTAATGTCGAGCTTGCCGTTCGGATCGGTGGCCTGGCAGTGACGGCCCGTCTTGTCGTGCGAGCCCGAGCCGTGGACCGTGCCGTCGTTCTGGGCAACGTGGAGCTCGATCGTCCACGGCCGCAGCGCATCGGTCAGCTTCGTGTACGCCTCGTCGAACTGGGCCTGATCGCTGAAGTCGAAATCCTCCGGCAGCAGGGCGTCCTCGGGGGCGTTGTAGCCCAACAGGTACAAGAGCGTGTGCGACATATCGGCCTGGAACCCGATGTTGGGGCGGTCGACCATCTCCAGGAGTTGGATCATCCGTCGCCAACTGTGCATGCCGCCCCAGCAGATTTCGCCCTCGGCGGCCATTGCCTCGCCGTGGTCGGCGGCCACGCGGCACGCCTCGCGGAAGGTCTCGGCGATCTTCGTCATATTGCCTTCGGGGTCCTCGGCCCAGGGCTCGACGCCGATTCCCGTGTCGAACCGCACATTGCCGTAGGACCGCGCCCCCAATTCCTTCAGCCGCTCGGCGACCTTGGCGGCCTTTTCGACCTGGCCGATGAACGCCTTTTGCTCGTCGGGGGTTCCAATGGGCGATCCGCCGCCGGTGCCGTCGTAGATCGGTGCGACGACCGTGCCGACGTTGAGGTTTCTCTCTTGGGCCATCTCGGCCAGCTTTTTGATCTCGTCCTCGCCGCCGTCGATATCGAAGTGCGGGTGATAGAGGAAGATGTCAAAGCCCTCGAACTTCACGCCGTCGACTTCCGCCGCGGCGGTCATGTCGAGCATGGTGTCGAGGTCGATGGGCGGCTCGACGCCCTCGCCGTCGCCCTTGCCGACCAGTCCCGGCCAGGCCGCGTTGTGGAGCTTCGGATTGTTGTTGCTGTGGTTCTCACTCATTTGTGTTCCTCATTGTTAATATGATGGATCGTAGCGTTCTTGTACGTTCGGCGAAATAGTCGTCACTTCGGCTCGTTTTTCTGGTAGCCTTTCAACTCCCTCAACTGGATCCCTCACATTACCACCCCTCGGTCACGCAGTTCGCGCGTTGAAAGCACACTGATTCCGTCCATTAGTTTAATAGCGTAAACGTGAATCTGGTATTCATCAGCGACAACCGTGAACTTGTACTTCTTCGACGTTTTGTTCAGACGAGCTTTCCTGCCGCTAGCCGGTATGTTCCAGCAAATCACCTTAGGAAACTGGGATGGGAGATGGCCATGTTGTTTGTATGAGTAGAAGTTGTTCTCAACCTCAAATGCCGCAACTCGTATGGGCTCGCTAGCTTTATCCTCTTGGAAGTTGACGAACAGGTCGGGGCCGCCTGATGCACCGGGATAGCCGAGGGTCTGAAACCTCGCAAATGGCAAAGCGTCAAGAGCTTCAAGTTTCCACACTATCGCATTGACTTCGCTTTCATTCTGTGGCTCTCGCATTAGCACCCTGGGTGCTGATCCCGCCCCCTCCCATACCACCCAATTCTGATCTTCAGATTCGATCCTTCTTTTCTCGTCCGCGAGAGTTTCGCCTCGCGCTTCTTGCTTCTTGCGCTTAGGCAACTGCCTGAACTCGCGATATTCGACGGACCCCTCCAGATCATTCAACATCTGCTTGAGGACGTTCTTGAATTGGAGCGTCTCTGCGGAATCGACGAGATCGCTTCGAGAGATGTTCATTTCTGAGTGAATCACGTCAGCTTCGACAACCAAGCACACCTTTTCCTCGCCTGGGTTTGCGGTCGAAATGCCGCTCGCTCCGTATTCGTCCAAGCCAAGAGGAAAGTATGGAATTCCGCGCGACGAGAGAATCAACCCCGTGTTCAGATTGTCCTTGTGAAGGTTGAACTGGCCAGCATCCCAAGTCAAGAAGCCTTTCAACCGAACAGGCAAGGACTTTCCTTTTCTCGGCACAATGTTGACAAAAAGCGTCCGCTTGCTGTCGTCGAGCAGCAACCCGTCAGGGAACTCGATCCCGCGGAATTCGGGGAAGCCAAACTCTATTTGTTCAGTCTGACCCAAGACCGATACGCTTATCTTGGGTATACACTTCCGCTCCTTCGTGAAGCCTGCAAAAGTTCGGTGCGACAGGAATGTACAGATCTCTTTGAGCGTAAAAGGCTCTTCTTGCCGATGCGGCGGGTGACCAATTACCTTTATTCGTGTGAATGTTCGGGATTCAGGGTCCTGGTGCTCGGTGATCCGTGGTTTGGGAATCAAATTCCGGTCAAGCGAACTCCAGGGTTCGTTAATCCTCACTTCATAGAGGGGATGATCGCTAAATCGCGTCTCTACCTCTACCCGGCGGGACTGATATGCGAGCTTTGACCCTAACCCTTGCCAGGAAAACTCATCGGACACTTGGCCGCCAATTTCGCTAAGTCCGAGACCGAGAAACCGATCCAGCCTGCCTGGAAGTGCTTGAGAGTTTCGGAAGTCCATGCCGCAGCCGTCGTCCAACACTTCAAATATATGGCCTTCCTTGTCCTTCGTATAGCTGACTTCTATATGGCGTGCTCCGACCTCGCGAGATCCGGCATTCGACAAGAGTTCCCGTACCAAGTCGAGAGGGTGTTTCCGCTGCTTGATGAGGTTCTTAAAGATTGCGACATCGTGCTTGATAATGTCGACTTCTTTCGATCGGCCAATCGCGTCATCAAGAAGGCCCATGCACTCACTCCTGCTCAAATAGGTTAGGGTTCTTGACATCGGACATCAGGATCTTCTCCAACTCTGCAACGACCGAAGGGAAGTCGACCAGGTCATCCTTCTGCATATTGCACCTCGGCGCTGGCCAGCACGCGTCCCCGCAGCCAACGGTTCAAATACTTCTCTTCCACAATATCGACCTTGCGCCCGCTGAAAAGAGACGACAACTCCTCTTCCATGTCGATGATCTCGAAACCAACCAGGTGCCCCGGCTCGAACTCAACGAGCACGTCGATGTCGCTGTCCGGCCCGAAATCGTCTCGCAACACGGAGCCGAACAGCGACAGCTTGCGGATGTGGTGCCGTTGGCAGAACTCCGCGATCTCGTCCTTCGGCACGGCGACTGTCTGGTTCATGGTTCCGTTCGCTTTTGTGTTCGGCCCGTTGCGATCCGCACCGCAACGGGACGTCGTTGCTTAGGCGCGACCACCGGTCGCGGCTTTATAATTGTGTGACCACTAGCCGCCGGCGGCCGGCATATCGTCGTGTACGTCGGGTCCGAAGTACCGCAGGCCGACCAGCGGTTCGTAGCCGGTGTTCTCGATTTCGATTCCCGCGGCGGCCGCTTCCGCCGTGATGAAGACCTCGTCATAGGGCTCTTCGCCGAAGCGGATCATGACGGGCGTCTGGATGTCGAGTTTTCCCATCCGGCCGCTGCCCTGGACGGTGATCCAGCCGCTGGCGCCGGGGTCCTTTAGCGTACACTTCGCGCCGGGCTCGATGGTGAGTTCCTTGGCCGTGACCAACTGCTTGCCGTCGAACAGCCCGTAGTCGATCCACTTGTCGGTGTAGCCGTCGCCGGAGCGGGCCTCGTCGACGACCGGTTCGCGGTAGTTGCTCTGCTTGAAGGTCGGGTCGACGTTTTTGTCCCAATCGAGTTGCTCGACGATAAAGTCAAGGTCCTGATGCTTGTCGGGCGGTACGTCCTTGACTAACAAATCCCAGGGCACCTCGCGCCCCTCGACCAGCGACTGGAACATGCCGAAGACGTCGCTTCCCCACTGGGGTTCATAGGTACACATCGACCCGGGGGCGTGCAACACGCCGGCGGGGATCAGCCATCCGGTCCCCGGCTTCAGCCGGTACGCCCGAGAGAGATCGAGGATGCCGTTGTCGCCCTTGTTCCAATTCTCGAGGCACTTGCGGACGTCGTCCTTGGTGGTTCCCGGCTCGAGGCCCATGAACGTATAGTCGAAGTGGTTGTCGGCGGCGTTCAGTTGCGGAGGGAAGTAGTAGCTTTCGGGCTTGCCCTCCTGATTGGTCAGCGCTGCGTGCTCGGGCCGTTGGTGCATGTGGTGGGGAATGGGGCCCATGTTGTCAAAAAACTTCGAGTAGACGGGCCACCGCTTGTACTCGTTCCATATCGCCTCGCCGACGATTTTGCCTTGCCCCTCTTCCACGGCATCGCGCAGCAGGAACCGCTTGCCCTCAAACACGCAGTAGCTCAGGCCCTCGTCGTCGGCGCGGTTGTCGTTCATGGCCTCCGTCGTGCTGGCGAACCACCGTTCGTCGATGCCGCCGCGATGCACTCCCAAAGCGTACCAGTCGGTCGGTGCCAGCTTGATCCGCTTGCCCGGGTGCAGAAAGCTCCGCGGTACCCAGTCCGGGGTCAACCGCAGCAGACCGCCCCCGGCGTCCATCGCGCGATCGAGGATTACACGAACATTGTCTTTCTTCGCAATTTCAGATGCACACATCGTTGTTCACTACTCCCAAGTTTGAGGGCATTAGTCGAAAGGGCGGGGCACCTCACCCCGCTTCCCGCGCCGGGAAAAGTCGCGCCGAGAGACCCTCTTTTTATTCGCGGGGAGACAGGTTGGCAAGTAACCAGGCAAAATGGGGGGGTGTAAGATGGGGGGCTTTAGGGGGAGCAGGGTATTGTGCCGTCCTCCCACACGCCAAACCCCACCCTCCTACCCAAAAATTCCAGACCCTGGTAAGAGCCAACATAACAACGTACATTGAGCGCACGTGCAAGCCCGTTCTTTCCCGTAGATCCGTCTTCCGGAGAATACCGACCATGGCTGAGAAAACTTGGACACTTACCGACATCGAACAGGACATCTACGTCGAGCAAGTTGCCTTGGGGCCCAACGACGTGGGGGGCGATGCCGCCAACTATCTCGTCTCGAAGCGGACCCTGCGCGGCGGACGCCGCGACGGCGTCGACGTGGTCGAAGTCAGCAACGGCACCTTTCGATTTGTCGTGGTCCCGACGCGCGGCATGGGCATCTGGCAGGCCGGCCTCGACGATCTGCCGCTCGGCTGGAAATCCCCGGTGGCCGGGCCGGTCCACCCGAGCCTGGTCCCGTTGGACGAACCCAGCGGCATCGGATGGCTCAGCGGCTTCGACGAGTTGCTGGTCCGCTGCGGTCTGGAGAGCAACGGGGCGCCCGAGTTCAACGAAAACGGCACGTTGAAGTACCCCCTGCACGGCAAGATCGCCAACATCCCCGCGCACAAGGTGGACATGAGCATCGACGGCGACACGGGCGACATCAGTGTTCGCGGCGTGGTGGACGAGGCCCGATTGTTCGGCAACAAGCTGCGGATGGTCTCGACGATCAGCACCAAGGTCGGACGGCCGGGCATGACCGTCACCGACGAAATCACCAATATCTCGGCCGAGGCAAGCGAACTGGAATTGCTCTACCATATCAATTTCGGGACCCCGCTGTTGGACCCCGGCTCGAAGCTGGTCGTTCCGGTGGTGAAAGTGGCGCCGCGCGACGAGGTGGCCGCCGGCAACGTGGCCGAGTGGGACACCTACGGCCCCGAGAGCCCTGGAACGCCCGAGGCATGCTTCTTCTACGAACTGGCCGACGACGAGCACGGCCGCACGGTCGCCCTGTTGCACAACGCGGCCGGCACCCAGGGCGTCGGTCTGAGTTTCCTCAAGAGCCAGCTCCCCTGTTTCACCCAGTGGAAGAACCGCCAGGCGGAGGCCGACGGATACGTCACCGGCCTGGAACCGGGCATCAACTTCCCGAATGTCAAGTCCTTCGAGAAGGAAAAGGGCCGTGTGGCGGTCCTGGCACCCGGCGAAACGCGAACGTTCGAGGTCATCATCCAGGCCCACCACAGTAGCGTCAGCGTCGACGCGGTCAAGCAAGCGATCGCCAAGCTACAGGAAGGAACCACGCCGGAAGTGCTCCAGCAGCCCGACCCGCAATGGTCGAAAGTGTGAGAGCGCGTCGGGCGATTTGTGGCGACAAGGCAAACGTACTACAAGACAGTCGCAGAAAGACGGGGAAAGAAGCATGTTAGAAGAATTCACAGTCGACAACTTCAAGTCGCTCGTCAACGTGACTTTCTGCCCGCGCGAACTGAATCTGTTGCTTGGTGCCAATAATTCCGGGAAGACCAGTCTATGTCACGCAATGCGATTTCTTTCAGGGACCACCCGATTACTTCTCAGTGAGTGCGCGATCCAAACCGCGGGAGCGCTGTTTGAATTACCCAACTACGATCGCAACGAGGAATCCATTCGCTTCCGTGTCAAGGCAAGGGTCCCCTTCCGCGATGTATCTCTCTGTTTCGAATATGCGTTGTCTATGGGATTCCGGTCTTTCACCTCTGGCTCGCCGATGCTTGGAGTGGAAGAAGAGACGCTTCGCGTTACAGGACCCGATTTCGAGGACGTGGCATTGCTGCGGAATACGTGGGGTAGTGTTTCGTTGTTGGATGAGAGCACACACGCGGATGGCGAGACCAAGCACATCACACTCACGGCGTCGCCGGACACGACCATGCTAAAGAACGTCTACGATGTTGATCTTCACGCGCGGGCGCATTGTTTCAGGAGTTACCTTTTCAACTGGCAGTACTATGATTTGTGGCCATCGGCCCTTCGCAAGCCAGGCCACGGATCCGCCGAGACGTGGCTGGACACAAATGGCGGCAATCTCGCCTCGATGATATATCGGTTGAAGACAAGCAACGAACGTCGTTATCGACACTTGCTGGAGTGTCTTCAATCGATCGATGATACAATTGATGTGATCAATTTTAACGTGGGATCGGGAAAAACCATCTTCATGTATTTCGAGGACCGTGAGGGGAATTCCCTTTCGGCCGAAACCGCCTCGCATGGAACGATGCGATTTCTGGCAATGCTGTACGTCATCCTTGGACAACCCGCTTTGGTGACAAGTCCGCTCATAATGATTGAGGAACCCGAGAATGGTATCTATGTGGGCTTTCTTCGAGAATTGTTGGCGTTTTTTGAGCAAGCAGAAATGCGACCTCAATTGGTCTTCACGTCCCACTCTCCGTATTTTATTGATTTGTTTGACGATCGGCTTGACAGCATCTTCATCCTCAAACGGCAGAAGCAACGCTCGACGATTACTCAGCCCGATGTGGAGCAAGTCCAAGATCGGCTGGAAAAGTACCCCCTTGGCGAGCAGCACTTCCGGGAGATGTTGGGATGAAAATCGGCTACTACGTGCAGGGAACGGCGGATGAAGCTTTTGTCCACGGGCTGGCCGAGCGGTGGTGCCCTCAAGCGGAACTTGCACCGGGCAAGTTTCGGGGAAGCTCCGGGATCTCGTTCCGGCGCGAGATCGCCGGCGCCCTTTGGGATCTTCGAGACGACAAGCATTGCGACGTGCTCGTGGTTCTGACCGATTCCGACGTAAACCCCTGGCGGGAAGTGAAGCAGCGCGAATGGAATCGCGTGCCCGACGACTGCCAACACATGTGCATCTTCGGTGTGGCCGAAAGAAACATCGAGTGCTGGCTAGCCGCCGATCGAGAGGCTCTGGCGGAGGAGTTGGACTGTAAACCTGACGAGATCCCCACAGATGATCCCTCCGGATTTGTCAAGAGGCGGTTTGGTTTGGGAAAGCGGGATGTGGACAGGGATGCTGCCAAGGAGCGTGTTACTCGGTTCGTTACCCGGGCACCAATGAAGTTGTGGATCGAAGGGTCGAAGTCGTTTGAAGATTTCTACAGGGACGCCCGGTCGCTTGCTGCGCAAACCCAATGTGAGATTCCAAACGAGTTGGAGCGATCCTGACGGCCCAAACGATGCCGTTCCGCTCAAATGGGGTGATGGGAGCAAGAACAATGATTCACAAAAACACTTTCGACAATAACGAACAAACTGACGTTCTAACCCGGCGTCGATTCATCGCCGGGGTAAGCGCGGCGACGCTGGCCGCCCCCGCGGTTCTCGGGGCAGAGACACGCGAATACCGCGTGGCGGTGATCGGCCATACCGGACACGGGAACTACGGACATGGGCTCGACCGGGTCTGGCTCGACATCCCCGATACGAAGATTGTCGGCGTCGCCGATGCGGATGCCAAGGGGCTAGCCGCGACGGTCAAGCGGCTTGGCAATCCCAAAGGCTTCGAAGACTACCGCCGGATGCTCGATGAGGTCAAACCGGAGCTGGTCACCGTCGCGCCGCGGTGGCTCGGCGAGCATCGCGACATGGTCGTCGCGGCGGCCGAGCGGGGCGTGCGGGGCATCTATCTCGAAAAGCCGATGTGCCGCACCTTGGCCGAGGCCGACGAAATGATCGACGCCTGCAAGAAGAACAACGTCAAGCTCGCCATGGCCCATCAGACCCGATACAGCCCGAAGCTCAAAGTCATGCGTGAGATGCTCGACTCGGGGCAGCTCGGCCACGTGGTCGAGTTCCGCACTCGCGGCAAAGAGGATCGCCGCGGCGGCGGCGAGGACCTCTGGGTGCTCGGCACCCATGTGCTCGATCTGATGCACGCGTTGGGCGGCGACCCGAAATCGTGTTTCGCCACCGTTTGGGAAGACGGCCGACCAATCGAGGCGAAGGATGTCAAGCCGGGCCCCGAAGGCATCGGGTCGCTGGCCGGCGACGAGGTCCATGCCACCTACCGGCTCGCCGGCGGTGCGACCGGCTATTTCGATTCGGTCCGCAACACGGGCGGCCGCCCGACGCGCTTCGGCATCCGCATCTACGGCGGCAAGGGCGTGCTCGAGTTGTTCGACACCGGCCCGCTGCCCGACGTACGCTTCCTGGCCGACCCGTCCTGGTCGCCCGGCCGTACCGGCAAGAAGTGGATCTCGGTCAGCTCGACCGGCGTTGGCAAGGAGGAGCCACTGGAGAACCGCGGCCTCCACGGCGGGAACGTCCTGGCCATTAAGGACCTGAGCGCCGCGATCGAAGAGGACCGCGAGCCGATCTCCAACATGTACGAAGCCCGCACCGCCACCGAGATGATCGTCGCCGTGTTCGAATCCCAACGAATTGGCGGCCCGGTCACCTTGCCACTCAAAAACCGCCAAAACCCGCTGACAATGCTTCGCTAACGATGCCTGGACAATAGAAAAGCCACTCTTTACGGAACAATGCCCCTCGTCAGAGTGGGGCACGTTTCCTCTTCCACCTAGTCGTGGGTTATAATATGGATAAGTGGTAGTCTTATCCCAGTTAGCCCTGACTCGCTCCCTTGCCTACCTTGACGGAGCCCTCACGTGCCGAAATCCCTCTTCATTGTCCCCGATTTCGCGGAAATCGCCGAGGCCGTGACGAGGGCTGCGCATGTGCGTGAGGAAAAGGAGAACCAACCGGTTGTGTCGGCATGCGAGGAAGACAGCGGCCAACTGAAGGTTGCAGAGGAGCTGCCCTTGCCGCCGGAGGTCGAGCGGCCGGCAGTTCCGGACATCGACGCCGACGCATCCGTGCCTCGGCAACGTTGGCGGCTGCGCATGTCGAGTTGCGGGGTCAGCATCGCCGTCCACGCCGTCTTGCTCCTATTCTTGGCATGGTTGGTTGAGAAGACGTTTTCGGAACGAGAGCCGATCGGCCTGATCGCCCGGTTCGACAAACCGACACGGCTCGATTCGCTCGAAGACGGCAATCCACCCAAGCCGGTCGTTCTCGAACGGCGCCCCGAGCCGGGCGACGCGCCGGAACTGGAGCGCAAGTTCCGCATACCCAAGATCGAAGCGCCGGACGATTTGCCGCTCGAACCGAGAAATAAGCAGGGCGATGCGCTGGGGATCGCCTCCGGCAAGCCGGCCGATTTGCTGATGCAAAGCGACGCCCCGGTAGCCGGAGCGCTGGGCGGGCGCGGGCGCGACGCCCGGGCCGCGATGGTCCAAAGCGGCGGCGGAAACAACCAAAGCGAGTCGGCCGTCGAACGCGGGCTCCGATGGCTCATGGCACAACAATGCGAAAACGGAAGCTGGAACTTCAATCACCACAAGGGCCTCTCGGGCAATGGAAGCCCCAATCCCGGCAGCGAATCGAGCGTCACCGCCGCGACGGCACTGGTCCTGCTGCCGTATCTCGGCGCCGGATACACGCACCTGGAAGGCGAGTATCAGGAGGTCGTCCAGCGAGCGTTATACTACTTGGGGACCCATGCCGTGGTGACCCGCAACGGCACAAACCTGCAAGAAGGAACGATGTACGGACAGGGGCTCTCGACGATCGCGCTTTGCGAGGCATATGCGATGACCGAGGACCCCGCGTTGAAACCGCTTGCCCAGGGGGCGATCGACTATGTCATCTACGCCCAGAACATCGAGACCGGCGGCTGGCGATACTCGCCCGGCGAACCCGGCGACATGACCGTCACCGGTTGGCAGTTGATGGGACTGAAGAGCGGACAAATGGCCAACCTGAACGTCCCTTCGCCGGCGATTTTCAACGCCCAGCGGTTCCTGGGCAGCCTGCAATCCGATAAGGGTTCCCAGTACGGCTACCTCAACCCGACGCCGCGGAAATCGACCACCGCCATCGGGCTTCTGATGCGGATGTACACCGGCTGGCAGCGGACCAACTTCGGATTGCAGCGCGGCGTGGAGCATCTCGACGAGTGGGGCCCTTCCGAAGAGAACATCTATTACAACTACTACGCCACCCAGGTCATGCACCACTGGGGCGGCCCGCTCTGGGAAAGATGGAACGAGACGATGCGCGACTTCCTGATCGCCGGCCAGGCCAAGACCGGGAACGAGAACGGGAGCTGGTTCTTCAAGGGCGACCCCGGCGCCGAAGAGGGCGGCCGGCTCTACTGCACCGCCATGGCCGTCATGACCCTCGAGGTCTACTACCGCTACATGCCGCTGTACCGCAGCAAGTCGGTCGGCGGATCAAAGGATTGAGTGGGTTGGATCTTGAAACTCCAAGTCAAGCAGGGAGCTTTCGCCCGGCGCCAGACATAGCAGAACAGAAATCTGCGATATTACATCATCTGCTAAATGATTTAGCCAACGCATCGCATAATCATGTCGCTCGCCTTTGGACCGGTCCTGAAATGCCGTGTCTATAATCTTGATGCGGATTGACGCAGGATTATAGCGATAGACGGAGCACTCCGATCCGGCGTTTGCCTCCTCGTACTCGCGCAAAGCTCCGGCTGCTTGCTCGACGTTTTCATCCGGCTTTCCCAAGACTCTTACCATGGTACACCTCCACTAAATGCGGTCATTTGCCCAATCCAGGATATTCTGTGTTTCAGCCATGAAGCGTACCGCCTCTTTCCGGTCACCCATACCTGGTTCGTATCGAAGCGATGTCTCCCAAGTTCTCACAAAGGCAAGTGAGGAACTGATTTCTGGTGGCAACGGAGGGTTCGTTTGAACATAGCGATTCCGTAACCATTCGTAGTTGTGAGCACGTTGACCGCGGAATTCTGCCTCAATGGATTCTTGGTCTTTCTCTGATATTGAATTCAATATGAGTGTTTTCAACATGCACTCGACCGCGTAGCCCGCCAGGTAGATGGTTCCGCGATAATACTCCGTTCGGAAGAGCACTTTTGCTTCTTCAAGCCGTTGGTAGGCCACACGATAGAATTTTCGAGGAATTGGATCTCTGGGGGTACCCACGTCTTTGTCCAGTACGATTACAGAGCTAATCCTTCCGCATTTTTGCCGATCGAGTCCTTTCTTGTCAAGAGAACTTCCCGGGACACGGAAGTCGAGAGAAGCAGAAATGCCGGAATTTCTACTGTTCCTGGCGAGAAGATGGCGTCGCGGAGCAATGGCGGCCCAATGAATCCGCGCAACCGTCCCCCCGGACCAACATTTTGTCGTGGAATAATCCCTCGCCCCTTCCGCGATTATGGGGGCGTCACGAGTGATCGTGACATGACAGACGACGGCACTGTTTTCCGGTTCACGGGTTGAGTCAACGCCGAATTCACGCGTTGAATCGGGAGGAGTGTCGTTTCGGGCGCGGGAGCGGCCGGCAGCCGAAGGTCCACCTCTTCACACAGCAAGGTTGTCCCTCCCGCGCCACTGCATTCAGTTTGTTTTCTGCGCAGATTGCGGGAGGATTCTGCGCGCTTGGGATGAGAAATCGACGGAGGTAGAACCATGGTTGCGAAAGCTAGAGGGGTTACAACACCGGTGGCCGCCAACCGCGGCGGCATCCGGCCGGTCCGGGGCGCCCGGCCCACCGGCGTCCGCGAAGAACTCGAAGAACTCCACGAGGAGGGTGCATGGACCCTGTGGATGCGGAACACCGTCCGCGAAACACCCAGTTGGCTGGTCAGCATGATCTTTCACATGATCGTGCTTCTGGTGCTGGCGATGTGGACGTTGCCGACGGGATTGCTCAGCGACGGCCGAATTGCCCTGACGAGCGAAAGGCCGGAAGAGCCGGACCTGTTCGACCCGCAGGACGATCCCGTCGAGGCACCCGACAGCGATTTGCCGGAAGCCTTCGGCGATCTCGAAGCACTTTCGTCGCTGGTTTTTGCCGGGCCGAAACAAGTTGCCGCTTACGAACCCGAGGTGGTTGTCGGCAAACACACCGTCTCGATCGGCGAGTTCGATTTTTCGCGGGGCCTGCCGTTCGGCGATCCTTTGGCCAAGGCAGGCCCGGACGGCGGTGGCGGGAAAGGACGAATCAAGAGTTATCGAGATCTCAAAGACAAGCCGGAAGGCGCAGCCGTGGCGGAAGCGCTCAAGTGGCTGGCCGCGCACCAGTTGCCCGACGGGAGCTGGTCGTTCGACCACACGCGGGCGGCCGGCTGCGGCGGCAAGTGCCCCAACGCCGGCAAGCTGGCCGAGGCCCGCACCGGGGCCACCGCCATCGCACTGCTGTCCTTTCTCGGCGCCGGACAGACACAGCGGGAAGGCAGGTACAAGGAGACGGTTGAACGGGGACTCGCTTTTGTGGGCAGGCAAATGGACATCAACGACAACGGCGGCAGTCTCTACGAGCCCGGGGGGCGAATGTACTCGCACGGGCTGGCGGCGATCGCACTGTGCGAGGCGTACGCCTTGACTCACGACAAGCGGTTGCACTTGCCGGCCCAGGCGGCTATCAACTTCACCTGCTACGCCCAGGATCCCGTCGGCGGCGGATGGCGCTATGAGCCGCGGCAGAAGGGCGACACGTCGGCCTTCGGCTGGCAGATCATGGCCCTGAAAAGCGGCCACATGGCCTACCTTCGCGTGCCGACCCCGGTCATCAAGAAGGCGTTCGCGTATCTCGATACCGTCCAATACGAGAGCGGCGCGAGATACGGCTATCTCAAACCGGGCCAAGGCAGCTCGGCCACCACGGCCATCGGCCTGCTCTGCCGCATGTATCTCGGATGGAAGAAGGACAACCCGGCACTGCAACGCGGCGTTCAGTGGATCAGCGAGCAGGGGCCCGCCCCCGGTGACATGTACTACAACTACTACGCCACCCAGGTCATGCGGCATTGGGAAGGCCCGCTATGGAAAAAGTGGGACGAACAGATGCGACCGCAGTTGCTCGACTCGCAGGCCAAGGCCGGCCACGAGAAGGGAAGCTGGTTCTTCAAGCACCACCACAGCGACCGCGGCGGCCGGCTCTACTGCACCGCCATGGCCGCGATGACCTTGGAGGTTTACTATCGCATTAGCCCGATCTACGGGAACCAGAGCATCGAGGATGATTTTCCCGAGTAGCGGTTGAAATCACGGCCACATCCGCAGTCCGGGCCGGGAGGCTGGGGACGCACTCTCCTAGACGATCGTGTCGCGTCGCAACATTCCCAAGACGTCCCCGGCCTTCCGGCCCGGGTTGCGGGTCCCGTCAGCCGATCCGCTCGAATGTTACGTGGACCGGTCCCGGCGAGTTGCCGTCTTCGTCCTTGCCGCCGAAGACCTTCCGGCCGCCGACCTCGAACGTCAGTTTCAGCACGCCCGGGTGCGATTGCCACATAACTTAACCCGGCGAGGTCCTTGACGCGGTTGCGCGGCGTGATATATTATTGATTGTAATCTACGAAGGTGTAACGCCCTGCATGTGGCTGGTCCTGCCGATCGCCTCGTCGGGCCGGATATTCGACATCTTCGAAAGCCGATTTTTCGTGCGCCCTTCGCATGTAGCATCCGGTAACTTGGCGGTCGAGCGGCATACAAGGTGTGAACCACGGACAGTCAGCCTAACTCAGATCCCCATGGCTAGGAGGTCCCTATGAGGGCACTATGTCTTGCACTTGTCTTCTGTCTGGCGGGGTATACAACGGCAGCAGAACCCCTGAAGGAAATTAAGATCGTCAACGATCGTGCCCCCGATTGCTCGTCGCTGAAGTCGATTGTCGAGACGGTAACACGCGGGTGCAAAACCGACGACGAGAAGATGATCGCGATCTACAACTTTTGCCGGTACGACCACTATCACCACGCCTATCCGAATGAGCCGGGCGGGATATCGGCGTTGAAGTTTATCAACGTCTACGGCTGGGGGCTCTGCGGCGGGCAACACGCCGTGATGTCCGCGCTATGGGAGGCGGCCGGATACAAGCGGCGATTCGTCGGTTGGTCGGGACACACGACCGTCGAGGTCTTCTACGGCGGCCGCTGGCACTATCTCGACACCTTTCTGAAGTTCTACACGTGGGTACCCGACCCGCAGAGCCCCGGCGGACGCACCATCGCCAGCCAGGAAGACATCAAGGCCAACCCCGGCTTGGTCAACGACGCGTTCGTCATGGACCAGGCGAGAAAGGTCTGCTACCCGAAGGATAACCGGTTTGATTACGTCGGGGACAAGGTCAACTGGACGGCGCCCGCCTTTGTGGTCTGCGGTGATACGCTCGCTGGCGTCGTCAGCGGTGTTCGCACCAACCGGGACGCCGGTGCGCCGCGCGGCTGGGGCGGAATGAAGTTTGACGATCCCGACTATTCAACGGCCGTCAACCTGGCACCCGGCTATTCGCTGACGCTCGATTGGAACAAGATCGACGACGCCTTTTACTTCCGCGGCAGAGACAAGGGGCCTTACCATACGTGCGGCGACAAGGACTACCGCAATTGCCCCTCCATCGGGCCAATCCTCGAGCCGTACAACGCGCTCGGCCGGTCGCGGACCTGGTCGAACGGGACGCTGCTTTTCAAGCCCGATTTCCGCAACGATGCGTTCCTTTCGAGTTTCAAGGAAACGGAAAACGTTGTCTATCGCAATGGTGCGCTGCATCCGAAGGACTCCGCAAAGTCGGGTGTAGTGGTCATCGAGATGTCCTCGCCGTACGTGGTGGCGAAGGCATCGGGCAAGATCGACTCCGAAGGGGCGAAGGTCGAAATTTCCAAGGACCTGAAGAGCTGGGCCCCGGTCGATTTGGCCGACATGACCAAGGCCGTGGTCGGCACCTACAGTTACTATGTTCGCGTGACGTTCCAGAAGCCGGTCACGGCCATCGAGCTTAGGAGCATTGTCCAGCACAACCAAGAGGCCCTGCCCTATCTGGCCCCCGGTGAGAACAAGATCACCGTCACGGCGGTCGATCCGCAGTCGCTCGGCAAAAACCGGCTGGTGGTCACCTATGCCTACTGCCCCGGTTGGCGCGACCGAACGCCCGAGGAAGTCTTCGAACGGGACGCGGAGATCGCCCGGGCGCACTACGCCCACTGGGTGGAGACGCCGATTGTCGTCCAGAAGACGATCGAGAAGTTCCCCGCCACGTTCGAGATCCCCGTGCCGACGCGCAAGGGCAAGCAGCCGGTCTACCCGCGGATGGTTTTCCTCCGCCGGGAGGTGCTCGCGCCGGGCCAAGAGCCGCTGCCGGTTCCGGCGAAGCCGACGACGCCGAAAGTCGGCCCCGACGAAGAGCTGGCCACGCTGCCGAATCCCTGGCTGATCGGCGCGCAGCCGCCGCCGGCGATGCCCAAGCGGCCGACGAAGACGGAAACGCGGCCGCCAACGAAAGTCGGATACGTCTCCAAGCAGGGTGAGGTGTTCAACCACCAATTCGTCAAGTGGCTGAAGGACAACTCGAACGCCTGGGTTCTGCTGGCCGACTTCGATACCGGCAACCTGCCGGACGTGAAATCGCTGGCCTCGGCGAAGCTGGTGTTTTACGTACACGAGGCCCACGACAAGGCCCCGATGCAGGTAGCCGCCGTTGCGCTCGGCGCCCCGTTCGAGCCGGGCAAGCCGTACGATTTCTCCAAGCTTGGCAAGACCGCCGGCTCAACGGTTGTTCAGCGGGGCCAAGGGCCCGGCGCCCCGTTCGACCCGCCGCGACGCTACGAGATCGACGTCACGCGTGCAGTTCGGGCGTGGGCGCGCGGCGAGCCGCATCACGGGCTTGCGCTGCGCATCGTCCCCAACCGCGGCGTCGACGACGGCTGGACCGTCCGCTTCACCCCGGCCCGGGAGAAGCCGGTCGAGCTGGAAATAGCCACGTACACCGACCACCCGTAACCGCCGCCGTCAAGGCAAATTGGTCGTTTCCTTTCCAGGGAACGGGAAAAGAGCCTGGCCCGGGGTCTAAATAATCCCAAACATTTGACAAAGAAAACCGAAATGAAGATCCGGTTTGAAGACATTGAACTTGCGTATCAATCCGTCAGCTTCGGGCAGTACGGGGAAAACTCGGCATGGCTGGACAAGTCCAGTGGGAAGATATACTGGCATTCGGAGTCTGGCGATTCCGACGAGATTCCCGAGGAAGTGTGGGAATCGCATGATGTCATCGAGATCCCCCATAAGAGAGACCTTGGGCTTGGTAGGCGGCTCGTGTTCAAGTTTGTGGAATCCACCATTCCGGACGACTACGACCGTGTTCGAGAGATTTTCAGCAGCCGTGGCGCCTATGCCCGATACAAGGTCCTCCTGGATTCGAAAGGCGTTCTTCAGAAATGGTATGATTTTGAGAATGCAGCGGAAGAAAATGCCCTTCGGCAGTGGTGCGAAGAGAACAACATTGAATTGCTTGAATCTGGAGGATCACTTGGGAGCTACGAAGTCGAACAGAAGTTTCCCGTCGAGGACCTTGCCGGCGTGGCCGAGCGGATGGGGGCGTTGGGGGCGACCGTCGGCGAGCCGCAGGTCGAGGTGGATCTATATTTCGCCCATCCGGCCAGGGATTTTGCCGAGACGGACGAAGCCCTGCGAATCCGCCGCAAGGGCCAGAAGCACTTCATCACGTACAAGGGCCCGAAGATCGACCGGACGACCAAGACCCGGCGAGAGATCGACCTGCCGCTGCCGGCCGAAGCGGGGACGTTCGACGCGTGGCGCGGGATTCTCGAAGCGTTGGGGTTCTCGCCGGTCGCCGAAGTCCGCAAGTCACGCCGCAAGGCACACATCGCGTGGCAGGATCGCAACGTCGAATGTTCCTTGGACGAAGTCGACCGGCTCGGCACGTTTGTCGAGTTGGAATTGATCGCCGACGCCGAGCAGCTCGACACCGCCCGCGCGTGCATCGGCTCGCTGGCCGAGGAGTTAGGACTTTCCGGCAGCGAGCGGCGAAGCTATCTCGAACTGCTGCTGGAGCAAGAGTGACCGGGAGACAAAATCAAGCAGGAAGGGGCACCCGCCCCCCGGCCGATTCCCAGAACTCTTGCCATAACTGTGGACACAACAGTGAATTGCGATCGCCCCGCTCAAGGGGTATTGACGCGCGGACTAGGAAGTACCCCAAAATTGACAACCAAGCGATGCGTCGGTACACTGATTTTTTCTGGAAAACCGGTTACCCGATAAGTTGGCGTGGAAAGAGATGGAGGCCATTGGTAACTCACGATGCACTTCGAGATTATCGGCCCCATCACTGACGTGAGGACGATTGCCGTTGGTGGGCGAATCCGCGACATCATGCGGCTGCGCCGCCAATACGGTCCGGGTCGATGGCGCAAGCTGAAGGGGCTTGCGATGGTGCGGCTGGCCTCTGGTCACGTCTGCCGTGCGGAGTTACACTGGTACGAGGCACATGGTAAAGGCCGCAAGAAAATGAAGATCAAGAGAATCGTGGACTAAATCTATGGCAGCTTCCCGAGAAGCGAAGTTTGTTCTCTGCGTGCGCAACGAGGAGTGCGAAGATCTCGAGCTGAGGAAGGTCTACCGGGTTCTACCGGATGCGAAGGCGGCTCAAGAAGGTTACCTTCGCATCGTCGACGAATCTGGAGAAGATTACCTCTATCCCGGCTCCTACTTTGTTGCTGTGCGTTTGTCCCGCAAGGCACAAGAAGCACTGCTCGTCCCGCAGACGTAAGGCCGCCAACAAGGCGGTCAAGCGGAACACCAAGAGCCGGCCGCTTGGCGGTCGCCCGCGCGCGATCAACCCGATCCTCCAAACTCGCCGCCTTCTTCTTCCCCCGCGGTGCCCCCATGTTTACCGTCAATCACGGGCACCGGCGGGCCGGCACTACTAGGTCGTGTTGATATTCACATGACAGATGTCAGCAGCGAGGCCAAGCAGAGAAAGCCGAAGTAGTTAGCGTCGGTCTTCTCGTAGCGTGTGGCCACGCGACGATAATGTTTTATGCGATT
>Ga0180432_10001125_pt1 | contig 42873 bp, 32 predicted proteins | sample SS_ome_10_FD_132414 | JGI IMG/M metagenome (GOLD analysis project Ga0180432, IMG submission 132414) | Hypersaline lake sediment archaeal communities from the Salton Sea, California, USA - SS_1_MS_2 metaG | ecosystem: Environmental > Aquatic > Non-marine Saline and Alkaline > Hypersaline >... | reverse complement strand
CGTTTGCACGGAAATTCTGAACCCTGAACCCTGCCCTCTAAAGCTTTTGCGAATAACGTGTTACAGTCGATTGGCCAAGAATCTTTGTCAAAAACTTAACGATGTTTGAGGTTAGTAGTATAGGAGAGTACCGTGGGTTGGAACAGTCCTCGGGAACCGCAATTGCGGTGGTTGTTCCTAGCGTTAAGCATTGCGTTGGTCACCTTTGCCGGACTAGGCCGCTCGCAGGAAATCAGGTCCTCTGGCCGCCGCGAACGGGTGCCTGTACGTCTCGACCGCCGACGGCAAGGTGCTGGCCCTGGGCCGCAAGTAGCGCCGCCGTTATCGGCCCCCAATAAGCTGACATATCACCGCTTCACGGCCTTTACTCAGGATCCTGTGCTGAGGACCGAGCTGGACGAAGCCTTTGCCTTCCTGCCCACCTCGCCCAACCGACTCCAAAACGGCTCGTTCGAACTGGGCCTCGGGGCGGAACCATTCCATCCCGGCTGGGCGCCTATTTCAAAAGACAAAGGTCAGCCGCTTACCTCCTTCACACCGCCGGGTCCGGTCATCGACAACGGCCAATTTGCTGAGGGGCAATCGAGCCTGAAGCTGACGATTCCGGCCGGAGCCTACCGATGCTGGCTCTATGTTACGCCACCGGCGGGACTTGGTCCCGATGAGTTGCGAAAGTTTAATTTTTCCGCCAAGGTGGATCATGGAACCGTTAAGGCAAAAGTTGCAGCGTATACGTACAAAGGATATAAATCCTCGACCACTCATACCCTCGGCACAGAGTGGGCGCACTACCAGGCGAGTGTGGTTGTTTCCAACACCAACTACAAATTGATGGTTGAGTTTATACAGACCGGCGATACCAACCAGCCAACGAAGATCTGGATCGATGCAGTCCAATGGCTCGATATTGATACCGAAGTGGCTATCGATGAAACCCCGGAAGTTGAGATGAACTTCCTGCCGAAAAACCGTCAGGGGATCCACTGGGCTGGCAAGCCCTTTTCTTTGCCCATGGCCGGACGATGCAAAACAGCACGCACGCTGGATATCGCATTCTATGCCAAGGATGTTTCGCGTCCCGGAGTCATCCACAAACCCTGGACCACGAAGGTGGCTTGCCGACCAGGAAAGGTATTCAAGAAACAGATAACCTCGCCAAAACTGTTGCCGCGCGGCACCTATGTGGGCGTGCTGGTGGCGCGCGATGCGTCCGATCAGTCGATCGTGGGTGCGGCCCAGCGTTATTTTTCGGTCATAAAGAACCTGACCGGTGTGACTCCGCCGGATTTTAAGCTCGGATGTTTACAGGGAATGCGCAACTGGGGCGACGAGTTCGAGTTCAACTGGCATGGCGGCTGGGATCCGGACGACAATTATAAGCTCATGTACCAGACCGGATTCCGCGCACATGTAGTCGAAACGCACTGGGCATATCTGGAACCGCAGGAAGGAGTTTTTAACTGGTATCTGGATGGCGACATGGAGGCCGCCGCAAGAAACGGCTGCACTCATTTACTAGTCCATCTTGGTACGCCGGGCTCGATGAAGCTAAAGGAGTATAAGAATCCGGATCCCACGGCGGACTATTTCGGACTGCCCGGATGGATGGTTCCGAAATGCACCGTTGTTGCGATGAAAGATCGTCACGGTGCGGCGACTTTCCCCAATGCCAAGGATAAGGTGCTGCTGTTGCCTCCAGCCGAAAAGCTGGTCGAGCTATTCACCAATATCGTGATTCGCTGGGGTAGCGACAAGCTCGACGCAGTGGTGTCCTATGCAGAGATCAACCTGATGCTGCAGCCGGACTACTATGTAAACAATGTGCTTTCCCATATCTACGGCCCCATGAAGGCCGTTGCACCGGAAACCGAGTTGATTTTTGGTGTTTCCTATGACTTTGATGACAAGGAGACATCCTACGTGAATCGAGTTTTCAAGGCAGGGGGCGTAAACTTCTGCGACGGGGTGAGCACCCACAACTACGGCCGCCCGATTATAAGTTCAGGTGGGATTTCAGCCATCACCGGCTTTGCCTCGCGCATTGATGGAAAAACCAATAAATTCGGTAAACCCCTGGTCATGGGACAGACCGCTGTAGGGGGAATTACCTCACATAACGGCGGCAGAAAGGTCAGGCAGCATCACGGGTGGGATCTGGCACAACGGGAACTGGCCGACGTTGGTGCCGGCGCCCGCTGGAGCGCCGAAGATTCGGTGTTCTACAGCTTCTGGAACATCGGCATGCAAAATAACATGCGACACTATCGGGGCCCCTTGTTGGCCCCGGGCCCGAGCGCCGTGGCCAACAATGCCATCTATTCGATCCTCGCGGGCGCAAAGGCCGAGGGGCTGATCGAACTTGATCCCAACCTATTGATCGCCACCTTCAGCTCCGCAAACCACTATTTCGCGGCGCTGGCCTGCACCGATAAGAACAATGCCTGGGTACAAGTGGATACCCAACTGAAGGACCTTGAAAACCTGGAGTTCTTTGACTTGTGGGGCGAGCCGATTCCCTTTGACGGCAACCTTGTGGTCGACAAGGAAGCGATCTACCTGAAGACGACCGACAGCCGCCTGTTCAGCCGCCTTTCTTCGGCCCAGCTCAAGTGGACCGCCAATGTAATGGCGGTTAATCTTGAGGGCAACTACAACGATCCGATGGATCTCTGGAAGATGGCCAAGACCGGCACCATGGATATAGAGTTCGGCGCTTCCATCGTAGCATTCGATGTGCTTGAAACCGACGTGCTCAGCGGAACTCCGATTGCCGAGGGAATCATCCATCCCGGCGGCAATAAGAAGTCCGCTGCGGGAAAGTGGTCGAGCATTGAACCGACCTATCTGGCTTCCTGTATTCCTCTGGCGAATCCGGACGGTCCGCTTCCCGGGGAAATCTATGCGTGGGGCAGCCTGTATTCCCCGACGGCAGAGACAATCAACCTGCTGTTTTCCATGGCCTTTATTTCAAACGCAGAGCTGTGGGTGAACGGTGTTCGGGAAAAATCGTGGACTCTTCCCGGCAACCACCGCCTTGGCTCTGAGTGGCTGACGGAGAGCGTCGCGTTCTCCGCAGGAATGAACAACATCCTTCTGGTTCTCACACCCAGAGGCGGCGGCAAGCCGATTTTCCAGGTCCGCGCCGTGAACGCCGGCGGATCTGAAGGCGCACGCCTCACACAGGTTCCGGGTGTGGAGATGGTGCAGACCAAACTAAGCGGACCTGGGCAGTTGTTTAAGCCTGAGAATATGTGGAAAAATCCTATCGTTGCCAACTGGCGTACTTTCCGCGAAAGCACATACAACCTGGACTTTACCTTTAGGGATGGACACAGCCATCCCGTGAGCGGCATTGAAATAAAAGCAAAATCCCCCTATTGGTCATTTGGACCGAGTGACTGGTCATTTTATGGCAGCCATGACGGCACCAACTGGGTACTGGTGGACAAGCAGACAAACGTTACCTGGTCGCCACGTAATGAAATTCAAGTGTTTGAAGTGAACAACACCAAGAGCTATGCACACTACAGGTGGCATCTCCCTGGCAAGAAAAAGCCAAAGGAAATATTCCGGCTAATTAAGTATATTCATCTGATTAGCGATGCCACCCCCCGGGCCACCGACGTACGATCACGCGGAAGCGAATTCCCTATCAGCAATACCAGTTCAAGGAGAGTACCGTGCGTTGGAACAGTCCTCGGGAACCGCAATGGCGGTGGTTGGTCCTGGCGCTGAGCATTGCATTGGTTGCCTTTGCCCAAGTGGGCCGCGCGCAGAAAATCAGGTCCCCTATCGGCAGCATTTGTGTAAAGCATGGCGTGACGGGCGGCTTGTGCGTGCAGGTCGGCTCGGATGATTTGACGGTTGCCTTGGAGCTGGCTCGGACCGGCCGGGTTCTGGTAGAGATTCTCGACACCGACGCCGCCAAAGTGGAGCGTGCTCGCAAGCAGATCCACTCGACGGGTCTCTACGGGTTGATCTCAGCGAATCGATAGGCATCGGACAAGCCGCTGCCCTATGCCGAAAACCTGGTCAACCTCGTGCTGATCGAAGAGGACCGGAAAGTGCCGCTGGCCGAAGCGGTTCGCGTCCTGCGTCCCGCCGGTGTCTTTCTTGCACAAGGCGGCGGGGCGTTGGGGTCCGCGCTGAAGAAGGCGGGGCTGGAGGACGTGCAAACGGTTCGAGCGGGCGGCGACTGGACCCTGGCCCGCAAGCCCTGGCCGGCGGAGATGGATGACTGGTCGCACTCGCGCCACGGGCCGGACGGCAATGCGGTTTCCGCCGATAAACTGGTCCGGAAGGCGGAACGCATCCGCTGGCTCGCGGGGCCGCTGGTGCATGCCTCGAATATCGTCACCGCCGGCGGGCGGTTCTACACGCACGGCGTCATCGCCCGCGATGCGTTCAACGGCCTGCTCTTGTGGGACCGCCGACTCGACCCGCCGCCTTCGCGGATCGATGGCTCGTGGCATGGCGTCAGGGGGAGCGCCCTGCCGGTCGCGTCGGCCGACCGGTTCTACGCGGTCAACGAGGGCAAACTCCAGGCCCTTGACGCCGCCACGGGCGAAACCATCAAGGTCTACACCGACGCCGGCACGCCGACTGATATCCTGAACATCGGCCGCGCGCTGGTGGTGTGCGATGCCAAGACGCCGACCGTCCGGGCCCTCGACACCGAGAGCGGCAAACTGCTGTGGTCGCACGAAGCAGTCACTCCGGTTACCGGCATGGTGGCGGGCGACGGCGGCGTCTACTTCTACGAGGGAGGGGACGACTTCAAGGCGGGCAATCATCTAAGTTTGCGCCGCGGCCGCGAATCACCTGCCCCGCGGGCCATTGTCAAACTCGACCTCGCCACCGGAAAGCCCCTCTGGCGACTGGCCGAGGCCGATCACCCGTGGGCCAAGAATGGCCGGCGCCTGTCGTACCGCCGCGGGTACCTCGTGTGCGAACTCTCGGGACACGTGCAAATTAGAGGGGAATGGGATGGAAGCGGCAGCGCGATTCATGTCATTGCGGCCGACACGGGCAAGGTGCTTTGGGGTCGCGAGTTCGTTCCCCACATGACCCACCGCTCCCAGGCCAGGGCCCTCCATATCGGTTCGCTCCTGTGGATCAGTAACGTTGGTCGCGATGAAAATGGAGGAAAGATTTCCCAGTGGTTAGGGTTCGACCCGGCGACCGGCCGGGCGGTGGTCACTCACAATACAGGATCGGGGTCCAATTGTACCCCGCCCGTGGCCACGGAGCGGTTCTTCGTGCGCGGTCTTACGCTGACTGACATCGCCACTGGCCTGAATACCCGGTCCGCGATCACCAAGCATAGTTGCAGCCTGGATGCTGGCGCCATTCCGGCCAACGGCCTTATCTACATCGCACCGAAGCATTGCACGTGTTGGCCGATGTTCAAGAGTTACATAGCCGTGGCGCCGACGCCTCCGCTGCCCGGACCGGCGGCAAAGATGCTGCGACCGGCCGACTTTAGGGTCGAGCGCGGCCCGGCGTTCGGCAATGCCGCGCCGGCGGCGGCGGGCGCGGACGCCGGGTGGCCCTGCTACCGGGCCGATCTCTGGCGAAGCGCTTCGACGGCGACGGCCGTCCCGGCGAACCCGGAGGTCCTCTGGACGGCCGACCTCGGCGACTGGCCCCGGGGCGTGCTGGCGCAGGACTGGAAAGAGAACAACCCCGGCGTGCGCGGCCCGGTCACCCCGCCGGTTGCGGCCGGTGGGCTTGTCCTTGTGGCGCAGCCCGACAGGCACCGTGTGGTCGCGTTGGATGCCAAGACCGGCCAGATGCGGTGGGACTTCACGGCCGACGGCCGCGTGGACACACCGCCGACCCTTGCGGGAGGGCTGTGTCTGCTGGGCACGCGCAACGGGACCGTTTACGCCCTGCGCGCGAAGGACGGCCAACTCGCATGGCGCCTCCACGTGGCGCCGGAGGACGAGCGCATCGTTGCCTTCGGCCAACTTGAGTCGCCGTGGCCCGCAGCGGGCAGCGTCCTGGTGGTCGGCGACACGGCGTACGTTGCGGCCGGGCGGCACCCGCTGGCCTATGGCGGCATCCGCATCCTGGCCCTCGATACGGCCACCGGGGCGGTCAAGTGGGTCAATACCATCGACAGCGACACCTACGATCGTTGTAAGAATGGACAGGGCTTGGATGTCGACATCTTTGACCTTCTCGTGGGCGAGGCCCGTCGGCCGTCGGCCCCTGCGGCGGGCGGCCCGAGGTCTGCGGGCGTGGCGCCCGACTACATCACGATGGGGCGATGGCAGATCGATCCGGCCTCCGGCAAGGTGGGCTGCGACTGGAAGAACGGCTTTGCCTTCTGCCGGACGGGCGGGACGGGCGTCATGGCGCCGCGAGGCCTCTGGACCTACGGACAGCGGATGTTCAAGGGAAATAATGGCTACCTGACGAAGAAGCGACCTCTGGCGGCCTTTCGCGACGGGGCCCTATTCACAAGCACCGATGACAAAAGCAGCCTCTGCCGCGTCGACTTCACGCCCGAGAGCATCGCGGCATTCAAAGGCGAATGGCACACCCACCGCCATAAAGTACCCCGGGTCGAAGACAAGAAAACCGGCCGCCCCAAAAAACTCGGCCGCACCGATTATTGGCTGCTCCGCCTGCACGAGGACCCAAACAACGCCACGTGGACGGCCGCCCATGTCTTCGGCGTCGGCGCACCGGGCGTCTTCACCCGCGGGGGGGGCTGGGCGTGGACGGCCGCCGAGGTCTTCGGCGCAGACCGCGGCTTGGACGTACAGGGCATCGGGGCCGTGGTCCTGGCGGGCGATACGGTCTTCGTGGCCGGGACGCACGGGCGCCTGCTGGCGTACGCCGCCTCCGACGGCAAGAAACTGGCCGATCGCGACCTGCCGCCGGTCGTCTGGGACGGCATGGCCGCCGCGAACGGGCGCCTGTACGTCTCGACCGCCGACGGCAAGGTGCTGGCCCTGGGCCCTGGGCCGCAAGTAGCACCGACCGTGGGTGCTCGGGATCCCGCAATAAGGCGAAAAACCAAGTCCGCTACGACCTTGGGCTCTAAGGCGCGGAGGTAGGATCGACCGCAGCGTCGAAACTGCGCGTACGAAGACCAGGAACTATGGACCGGTAGGCACTTGGCCACCCGAATGGAGGGCATCCAGTCGGCAAGTCCGCGATCATCTTTGTCTAGCCGAAAAGCCCAGGCTCGATGCCTGCAACATCGCCCTCTCCTACTACTGCTTGATGTTCACCTTATCTGGGCCAGCCGCATAGCTGCCCTGCACCTCTTGAGCGCTAAGCGGATAGTCGTAGATCCGCAATTCGTCGAACGCACCGGCAAAAGGACCGATCTGCCCGCTGGTCAGCCCAAGTTCCGAAAGCTTGATTCCCGTGGACATCTGCCCGGTGAGCTTGCCGTTGACATAGGAAGCCAGCAAAGGACGTCCGTCTTGCCCGTCCTGGTCATAGGTGACCACTACGTGCATCGGTTGCCCCACCTTCACGTCGATGCTTCGCTGAATATCCTCGTTGTGCCCGTTGATGATCAACTCGGCCCGGTGCTTGTTGAGTGTGCGGAACGTGTAGTAGAAGGCATCTTTGCCTCCCCGAAATTGGACCACCGCGTCCCAGTTATAGGTTTTCTCGGTCGGCGTGAACCAGACCTCGAAGCTGACCTCCTCTCGGCCTTTGACGAGATCCACATCCAGCTTGCCGTAGCCCATTTCATCGTTGCCATCGATAACAAGCTGACCCTGGCCGTTGAGTCGGACACCGTCCTTGGGCTGGGGGACCTCGCCAGTGGAACTGTCGTGATGACCGGGCGTCTTCTCCGGCGGCTTGGCTGGTTTTGTGGCAGCCAAGAGTTGCTCATGGCCGGTAGCTGCCTGGAGCTTGAATGTAAATTCCTCAAGCTTTGGATCTCTCTCGGGATTGTCTCCCCGAGTGACAGGCGATCTAATCTCTTTGGTCACCGGTGAATACGTTCGTACCTGCACCGTCTTTCCATCGGGCAAAAACTCCAGTACGCGCAGGAATCCATTGCCACCTCGCATCTTCTCGTAGTCGACGAGCATCTGGTGGACGACATTGCCGTGGTCAGCTTTGTCCTTCCGATAGCCGACATACTGCGACGAGAGGTGGCCACAGATCACCATCATCACATTAGGGTGTTTGCGGACCAGTTGATTCCACATCATCTCGCCGTCGGCCCCGTCGCCGTAGAAGTTGTACGGGCTGGCCCGCTGGCTGCCGCGAAGATGGTTGTACCGCTCGTTGCCGTAATAGAGATACCCATGGGTGAGAATGATCGCCAAGCGGTCCTTGTGCTTGGCAAGCACCTTGTTGGCCCAGGCGATCACTTCCTTTCTCGGACCCATTTCCAGGGATAGCACGAGCCACCTCTGCCCGTTGATTTCCATGAGTTGGTAGTGGTTTTCCAGTTTGCCCGGCTCATAGACGTCGCCGAAGGTGGGCCACTTCTTCTGGTCCTCGACCTTAAAATAGTCGTTCATGTGAGTTAATCGGCCGGGCGTGTGGTCGTAGTCGTGGTTGCCTGCTGCAAGCACATAGGGAACCTGCCCTTCAATGAAGTCGAATGCTTTACGGGCATTTTTCCATTCTGCGTGCTGGTTGTTGTTGGTAATGTCCCCGACATGCAGCACGTACTTGATGTTTCGCTTCTCCTTACTCTTGGCTACCCAGTCCATCATATCCCAGAAGACCTGCGGACGTTTAAGGCAGTAGCCTTCCGTGTCGGGAAGTACAACCAGCGTCGTACTGCCACGATGGTACGGCAGCCTTGGTGCGATCTTTGAGGAGATCTCGCCATGTACACCTCCAATGCTGTCAATCAGCTTAGTCCCTACTCCACCCGCTCCGTCGAAACTGTAACGATGAATCGGTGGCCGAGATGGCGCTACTGTCTGGGCGAACGAGGAAATCCCAATACATGTGATGTAGAGACCAGTTAAGGAAGAGCACAACGACAGTCTATTGATCCGGTTCATCTTTCCGGTTCCTTTGCTTCTTGGGTGGAACGTGGGCCATCAACGCTTCAATGGTCTTTGTGACGTCATCGCGCATATCCGGTTTTATTTGTACCAGATGATGGCGCAAGTTGTCAGGCTCGGATCGCCACTCATTCGTGGCGTTCGAAAAGATATGGTTATGGCCCTGCAACGTCAGCCGCCAATATGACGCTTTCGGCTCGACCGCATAGAGCAGGGCCACCTGATCCCAGCTGGGGCGTGTCAGGCGGGATCCAAGATAAAGGTCATAGGCGCGTTTAACAGGATTCTCAGTCGCGGCCTGACTTCGGAGCAGTCGTCCAGTGTGAATTTGTTTGCCGTCTCCAGAGAAGAATACATTACCTGGCCAGTCACGGATGGCGGTGACTGTTGCTTCAGCGTGGGGCATAAAATTTCCGTACCCACCGTGTTTCAATCGCCTGGGATATGCTCCGCCCATACAAACCCAGTATTTCACCTTCCGACTGACTAAGCCGTGGCCGTCAAGCTTGCTCTGCTCGTCGGGTTGCGTCTCGAGGAGATCCTTTAGATTGGTCAAGTATCCGACAGAGACGATGACTACGCTACCGTCCGGTTGTGAAGCGAGCACGCGTCGATAAACCAAACGTGCATCCGGCGCATCATCATTCTGGTCCAAGTTTCCGGGAAACTCGCGTGCAATCTGACGGGCATACTTCGATCCGCGCTTCGTACTTGCCCCCTCACCTTTGGGAACGCCCAGCGGCAAATCCGAACGCCCGAAGTAAGTGTTGATTGCACGCACACATGGGGCAGAATACTGATACCTGGAACTGACCATTGTCGCAAGAATCTTGACTTTGCCTTGATCTGCGAAGGCGTGGAGCATAGCCAGCGCCCCAGCGTCGTCGCAATCGGTATCCATATCCGTGTCAAAGATGACGCGGACTGGTTCCCCGGCTGTGGTGGAGATTGAGACTGCAGTTCCCGACACCAGTATTGCGAGTAGTATAGCGTGCCGTGTTCGATTCATGAGGTGTTGGTTGCTCTTTTCGGTTCAGGAAGATCTCTATGGCGAAGCTTTCTCATGTCCTACGCCTACTAATCGCCCGCCAAACTCTCCTGTGATCTCAAGTGTAACGCGTCTTGTGAACTAGCCCAGCGGATTCCACCGGAACTTATTTGCGGGCTTCAACTCCCACGTTGAGGCGCAGCTTTAGAGTCTTTGTGCTGTAACTTCCGCGCGCCCTGCGCGCATGTTTTTCATTTGGTATAATGGGCGAATCGCCGCTTGACGGAGCGCTGTAATCAAAGGGAGCCACAAGCCCCGGGTTCGGCACATTCGCCGTAACCTCTTTCGTACTTGGCGCTTCGGCGAAAGACATGGCAGGTGCATATTTCAAATCAGCACGTGGACTAACACTTGCCAAACTCATTTCAACTGCCCTGCGACCGGAGAGAATTTGAAACGTCACCCAGTGGCGGCGTTCGATGTATGCGCCAATCTCTTTGGTTGCGGCCGAGCGCAGCGAGGCCGCGCTAGGCCTATTGTCCCAATCATTCGCTATGGATGCAAGCTGATATGATGTGCAGATCCTCCCCAAATGGGCCTTTAAGCTGGGTTTCTCAACAATCCCAAATTCGACTGTTGCCTATGAGCAAAAAGCGTTTCTAGTCTGACTGTAGATCGCCTCGGTAGGATCGACGTAGGATCGACCGAGGGCACGAAGCGTTCGTAAGTAGGTCCTTGATGCCCCCATTTGCGTCGCGCGCCGTTGTCGCCCCCCCAACCGGACGGTCGGACACGGTGAACTGCCTGCGGTCGATCCTACCGACGCAGTTCTTGACGGCGCCCACCCCTGGCACCCGGTTGCCGTTACACACTAGCGGACAATGGAGTTCATTCATCGAAACCAGGGGTTGCCCGACGGAGCCCTGGACTCGCCAGTGTCATCGAGCTAATCCTCGCCTTCTGGCAGCATCTCAAGAAGCGATGTGTCAGGAACGGCAGACCAACCAGTAAACGTGTGGAACCTTAATGATTAGGACGGTTGTGCATCTGGTGCGGAGTATTCGCGATTCGACGCTGAAGTTGATTCGATAGAAGATTAGTGTTCTTTCCCTTTCCGATCGTGCAGCTTGGATTATCATGAAAAAGAGCTGGTTCAACTTCTTCAGGAATTTACTGCTCAGTGCGGGACTTCAGCTCGTACTCGTCTCCTCTCAAGCCGAAGCAAGGTCGCCGATTTCCAATGTCGTTGTTTTTGGCGAAGGCGCCTACCTGACGTCATCGGGGGACTCGCAACCGTGGGCCCAGACCTTCCCCTCGGAAGAGGACCTTCGCATCAAGCCAGACAGTGGGGATTCATATAGGATTGGAGTTTCGGTCGAGTTCGAAAACAAGTTGGATCTGACTGCAAAGTTCACGGGGATCAGTTCCGATAGTATCTCAGACTCCGCCGTAGGTACGCGTCGCGACCCTCTCTACACAATTTTCGGCCCGAACTATCAAACCTTTTATACGGTCGGAAGCGCTGCGGTTTCGTCAACCCATAGAATTGTTGATTTAGAGATCGGAAGGACGAGGGATCTTTTCTGCCGAAGGTGTAGTTCCCCTTCTGGCACGGTGCGCCCGTTTCTTGGAGTCCGCTTCTTGGATTCGGAGCAAACCACTCGCACGGAGATGATCTATCTGCCGCTCCCGTTCTATACTGCTCATGAGACTCACAAGTCAGTATTTCGAGGAGTTGGCCCCAGTTTCGGCGCGGATATTCGTCGTTATCTGAGCAGCAGATGGGATTTTCGCGCACGGGCCGCAGGTGCGGTGTTGTTCGGGGATCTTCGAACGACTAATTCCGTAACAGGGGGACTCGCTGGATTTCCCGGCACGTCGACGACTGAAATTTCGAGAACAGCCTACTCCCTGGAAGCGGAGTTGGCGCTGGCTCGCGAAATACCTTTACGAAGATCTAAGATTGATATTGCGTTCGGTTATCGGCTGGATGCGTTCCACCAAGTTCTGGACACGACAAGCGAAACAACGATTACCGGGGGCACGTTTGGAAACAGCCTGGAGGACCAGATCTTTCACGGTCCATTTATCCGTTTGGCTCTTTCCCATCGTGTCTCACGATGATGGTATCTTAACCAGGGCGGTCGGGCACGACTGACGTCCTCGAGAATATCCTGGTTCTTCGACAGCAGAAGCGGCGCCAACGTAGCGGCAGAAGCTCCCCGCATTTCGGCGACATTACGCGGCGCTTTGCCTGCGAGAATCCCCGTACCCAAAACGTTTCATTTGGTCATGGTTTGCGTCGATGATCGCATCGATTTGCCTCTCGGTCAGCAGGTCTCGCCACTGGTCGGTCTTTCCTTGACGGAAGAACTGCTTGGCGCCCTTAGGTTTTTCGTTGAAACCATGCTCGGACTCCTTCTTCTGTAACCGCTCAAACGAACAGGCATCGAGGACGCCCTGTAAATCGCGTTTTGAGATGCGTACCCCCAAAAACGAGACCAGGCGGCCAAAAGTGTCGACGGGGTGATGCACCATGTCTTCGTATCGCAAGACGAGTATGCCTGGGACGATGTTGCTCGTCCAAGACTCAACATTCTGTTTCCAACTGCCCTGTACGTCATAACATATTCCGGGCCGGTTGAGCGATCCAAAGCCAGGTGTATTCATCACCTGGATCGTCTCGTCGACTGATACATTGAGGTGGTGGCTGTAAGAAACCGCGACATCGAGAGGATTGCGCACGAGATAGATGACGCCCGCAGTAACGTTCAGGTTGATCATCGGTGCTCCGCGATTCTCGACAAACGCGTTGTGCGTTTTGACAAATGTCAGACCTTCGGAGTTGCGGGCAATTGCCTCATTCGCTTCCATTCGAACCGCCGCAACTTCCTCTTCGGTACAATCCTCGATCGGCTTATTGAGAAACGGTCGATACCACCGCTCTCTGCCGTCAATGGTTGTCAACTGCTTCATGTTGTTGATGTCATCCAAGGACTCAGGACCCCGGATCAGCGCGTGCAAAAAACTGCGGGCCCACGTGTTTCCGCTCTTCGGGTACGAAGCCAACCAGATTAAGCCGCCCATTTGGATGCTCTCAGGAGGGATGAAGCGAAGCGGGAGGTTATCATTGCGGCCAGGAATCGTCAATACCAAAAACATGCGGAACAAAACGTGAGTCCACTGGATTATCCAAACGAGTTTCGGCGGTACTTTCGAGTATTCTGTGCTCAAGGATTACGAACCGTCAACCGCCGAATTTGTTTGTTCAAATGGATGACCTCGCCGAAAAGAAACTGTAGTTTCCATTCGTCTTGGCGCTCGCGCGAGGCCCCTTGCAGCGAAAGGCCTTCATCGAGCTTGATTCGCGCGAGTTCCGCTTGGAGACGCAATCGCTCGACGCGGAGGTCGGAATACGTACCCGGAGTGCTGGCGTTGACCCGACGTGCCCGATCCCACTTGGATTGAGCCGCAACGGCGGCCGCTTTTGCCAACCGAAGGTACGCTCCGAAACCGAAGTCGCGAACCCTCTTGCACATACCGTCGACCAGCTCTTCTGCGACGACAATATCCCCTTCGTATTGCTGCAAGACTGCAACGGGAACGGTGCCCGGAACTTGCGTGTTGGTCCGCCTGGCTTCTGCCAACGTAACCTTCGTCAGTTTCAAGTACGTTTCCGCGTAACGTAACGCAAGAGATTCTCCTTCGTCCTTTTGCTTGTCGGCGGCAAGAGAAACGGCCACAACTGTTACAACCGTTACCAACAGAAAAGCAACGACGCCCGCCCGGAACCGGTGGGCGCCGAACCAGAGTCCGGCCGTGGAAAAACGTCTCATTAGGCTACCCCTTTTTAACCCGGGTTTTGTGTTCCCACAAGGCTCATGTGGGCGATCTGCTAAAGCATAACTCACGTATGCCGCCCCGGCAGCCTCTCGAACCGGAATGTTGCCGGAAGAGAAAAGAAGAGAAGAGGTGTTGGGAACGTGTCAGGGGCGTGTCAGGAACCGTTGTTTTGCGGTTTCTTCCGTGGACGGCCTTGGGGGCGGAAGAGGGATTCCAAACTGAACCGCTTCGTCATGCGGTCGACCCACGTCTCGCTCCCGAAGGGCTGGCCGCGGCGCGGTCACTTTGGATGGGCATCCTTGCCGGGTTGCGTCTTTGCCGTTTGCTTCTGCTTGTGGAACCACTGGTAGTAGTAGGCGGTGTGGCCGGACGCCTTCATCTGTTTCACGTAGTCCGTGACCAGGGGCAGTTGATACTCGGCGACGGACTTGGGCTTCGGGTTGCTGAAGTAGAAGAACCCGGGCGGCAGCTTGCCGAGCGCCGACTCGATTTCCTTCAACATCTCCCGGTGGAGCCGCAGGCCGTCGTATTCGACGAGTTCATGGCGCAGGGCGAATTCCGACTCAGTGATGATGCTGCCGCCGGCCGCCGCCATGTCGACTTCCGTGTGAAGCCTTTGTTGAAAGGCGTTTGTCATCTCGAACGCAACGACGGATACCCGCTTGGCGCCCTTGAGCCGGGTGTGCGTCTCGATCGTCCTCTCGACGGCGTTCCACTTGCCGGCTTCCAGGTCGGTCTTGTCCTTGAACTTGTATGCCCCGTCAAGCTCGACGATCCGGGCCATGGCGGCGTAGAGCGGGCTCGCTTTGCGGAGAAACGCGTCGACCGCAACGTTGTCTTTGCAACCGTCAAAATCGATGTCGGCTGCGGGTCCGTCTGCCGGCTCCGCTGCAAGCACCGGGCTGCACAGGAACAAAGCGAGAGGCAGGATCAGCAGGTTGGTTTTCATGTTCTTCCACATTCTCCATTGCCAAAGAAGGGGGGCACCCGCCCCCGGACCATCACGAATCGGTCTCGTTTGTTGGCATTTCCAAATCAACTGCGAAGTGCGACGTTGAACCTGAAAGGCCGGGGGCGGGTGCCCCCTTCTTTATCATTCTTGCAGGAGTGCATCCGCTTCTGGTGACAACCGTCGATACACTGAAGTTGTTTTACGCCCACTCCTTATTGTCATTGCCGTGGCGTCCGTTGTCAAGCGGGCCTTTTCGGGCGAAAGGTGCTGCGGTAGAATTGCCGTATCGCAATCGCGCGAACGATTGCCTTGGCCGAGATTCGAGAGGGGTGAGAACGTGGGCCACATCGTCAATCCGCAGCGTGAATACCGCTTGTTGCGGCGGCAGCTCGACCGGACGGTGGCCGGGGCGCCCGATTCGCCGATCCTGATGCAAATCCTGTCGATCCTCTTCTCGCCGGAGGATGCCCGAGTTGCCCGGCGGCTCCCCGGCCGGCTCGCTCGGCTCGAAGAGCTTTCGCGTCGTCTGGACATCCCCGAGCCGGAGTTGCTCGATCGGCTCGGCGCCATGGCCGAGCGGGGATTGGTGGTCGATTTGGAGCACGAGGGGCATCGCTGGTTTGCGTTGCCGCCGGTGGTGATCGGCCTGTTCGAGTTCGCTTTCATGCGGACCCGCGACGAGGTGCCGCAGGCGGAGTTGGCGCGGCTCTTTGAAGAGTATTCGAGCCGGGACAGCCGCTTTGCCCAATCCCTTTTTCAGGGGCAGACGCAAGTCGCCCGCACGCTGGTGCGCGAAGATGCCCTGCCGGAAGACGACCACACCGAGATTCTCGATTGGGAACGGGCCGGCGAACTGATCCGCTCGGCCACCGCGGCAGGCGTTTCGCTTTGTGCATGCCGCCACAAGGCAAGCCACCTCGGCACCGCGTGCGACGCGCCGCAACGGGTTTGCCTCTCGCTGAACTTTGCCGCCGAATCGCTGGTGCGCAACGGCATGGCCGAGCCGCTCACCACCGCCGAAGCCGTGAAGATTCTCGAAGGGTGTCAAGAAGCCGGCCTGGCTCAAAGCGGCGACAACGTGCAGCACAGGGTCAGCTTCATCTGCAACTGCTGCGGCTGTTGCTGTGAAATAATGCGCGCGATGAAACGGTTCGACCTGCGCGGCGCGATCGTCACCTCGAACTGGATCATGGAGGTTGACTTGTCGAAATGCACGGGGTGCGGCAAGTGTGTTGCGGCCTGCCCGGTCGATGCGATCGAGTTGGGGCAGAACCCGACAGGGAAGGCCGTGCGGGACGAGAAGCTGTGTCTCGGGTGCGGCGTTTGCTATTCGGCGTGCCAGGCCGGGGCAATCTCGATGAAGCCGCGGCGGCGGCGGGTCTTCACCCCGGAAAACGTCTTCGACCGCGTGGCCCTGATGGCCATCGAGCGCGGCAAGCTGGCCGGTTTGATCTTCGACGATCCAAAACGATTCTCGCACCGCGCCCTGGGGCGGCTGATCGCTCTGCTCGAAAGGGCAAACGTCCTGAAGGCGGCCATGGCGATCCGGCCGCTACGGTCGGTCTTTCTGCGCCGCGTCATCACCGAGGGGAAAAAACAGCTCGGGCCGATCGCCGAGATTCTCGATTAGCGTTCCGTTAGAGTTGAATTACCCACCCGATTACTCGCTCGACGCCGAAGCCTGCGAGTCTGTATACTCGATTTGAGTGATGTGTAGCAGATCGACCTGGTTATACCGGTCGATAACGGCCGGCGGCTGGTCTTTGAGCGGCGTACAGATCAGGGCCGATGAACGCATGAGGTGCATCAACTCAGGGTGGTTTACTTCGTACGCCGTCCCGTCCGAAACGAGCACACGAAACGGGCGAAACGGCCGAGTCTGAATCGCGTCCAGGATTTCGTTTCGGCGCATCGGTTCCTCTACTAAGTGTGATCTCGGGAAAACGAATAGCATTTCGTATTTTACATCATTCCGGCGGCAAAAGACAGCCTGTCGATCGGGTTTTGATGGGACACTTCCGGTGAAGTCGATCTTGCCCCGTCGGCCGCATCCTGGTATGGTTCGCCCCGCGAAGCAACGGAGAGACGGGACGCGTCGCTGAGTTATAACTCGTTGCCGGACAATCACTTACGTCGATACCACGGCATGCCCGTCCGCACGCGCCCGTTACATGGCTTTGGGAATCTCGCCTTGGTGCCTGAGACGCTTGAACCGGGCAACTCCAGCCGACCGCATCTTCGACCCGATGACCCCTTGATGTCCGATTCCGTGAAACCGCACGATCCGCCGAAGACGACTGCTGCCCCATCGTGGGACCCGGAGATCGAAACGGGGGTACACCACGGCAGCGAAGGCGTGATGTCGCTGAGTTTTCTCGGCCTGATGTTCACGCAATTCCTCGGGGCGATGAACGACAACATCTTCCGGTGGCTGGCGGTCTGGATCGGCAAGGAAATGGCCGGGCCGCAATATGCATCGGCCGCGGTCTCGGCCGGGCTGGCGCTCCTGGTGCTCCCGTTTATTGTATTTGCCGCCCCGGCCGGATATCTCGGCGACCGCTTCAGCAAGCGGGACGTCATCATCGGCTGCAAGATCGCCGAAGTGGTGGTGATGGCTCTCGGCGTCGGGGCCATTCTTTACGGCAACATCTACGTTCTGTTTGCCGTGTTGTTCTTGATGGGCACGCAAAGCGCCCTGTTCGGACCTTCCAAGTACGGGGCCATTCCCGAAATCGTCAGGCCCGACCGCATTTCCATCGCCAACGGGTTGATCGGCATGACGACGATTATGGCGATCGTGGTGGGGACGGTAACCGCCGGGTACGTCTATTACTGGACGGGACCGGTGGGCGTGACCAAGTGGTGGATTTCCGCTTCGGTTCTGCTGGGAGTTGCCGGCACCGGCCTCCTGACCAGCCTGATGATCCGGCGATTGCCGGTTGCGAGCCCGGAACGGCGTTTCCCGATCAACATTCCGGGCGAAACGTACCGCAATATGGCGGCCCTGGTGGCCATCCGCCCGCTGATCCTCGCGGCGCTGGGTAGCGCGGTGTTCTGGGGCTTGGGGGCGTTGTGCCAGGTCAACGTCGAGCGGCTGGCCACCGGCGACCTCTCGCTGATGCCGAAGGACACCGGCCCCTTGCTGGCCGTGCTCGCCCTGGGCGTCGGCGTGGGGAACGTGCTGGCGGGCGTCTGCTCGCGAGGGCGGATCGAATTGGGAATCGTGCCGTACGGGGCGGCCGGCATCGCGCTGTTCGCCGCGCTGTTGACCTGCACCCCCGGCGGCGCCGTGTTGGCCGACGGAAATGCCAACTACCTCTCCGCCTCCTACCTGCTGATTTGCTTGTTGCTGCTCATGTTGGGCATGAGTGCGGGTGCATACGACGTACCCCTGTTGGCGTTCCTGCAAGAGCGGAGCCCAAGGAAAACACGGGGATCGATCCTTGCGGCGTGCAACTTCCTGACGTGTACCGCCATGTTCGCCGCCTCGGGCGTGTTCCTGCTGCTAACCAACCTGGCGAACCTGTCGGACGGGGCCGTTCCGAACCTGTCAGGCCGGGCAATTTTCCTGGTACTCGGATTGTCGATCGTCCCCGTTGCCATCCTCGCCGCATATCTGCTGCCGGTCCCAACGCTTCGAGTATTGCTATTGACGGTGAGAAACTTGATGTACCGGGTCCGCATCGAGGGTGAAGAGAACATCCCCGCAGAGGGCGGGGCCATGATCACGCCGAACCACGTCAGTTGGGCCGACGGTCTGTTGATCGCACTGGCCGTCCCGCGGCGCATCCGCATGGTCGCATATGCCGACTACTTCGATATTCCCGGAATCGCCTGGTTCGGTCGCGTCACCGGCGTGATCCCCATCACGCCGGGAAAGCGGTCGATCGTCCAATCGCTGCGGACCGCCCGCCAGGCACTCAACGACGGCGACCTGGTCTGCATCTTTCCCGAGGGCGCCTTGACCCGCGACGGGAATATGGGAGAATTCCATCCGGGATTCATGATGGCGCTGAAGAAGACCGACGCCCCGGTGATTCCCGTCTACGTCACCGGGATGTGGGGAAGCATTTTCAGTTTTGAGCGCGGAAGATGCTTCTGGAAAATCCCCAAGCGATTGTGGGGCCGCGTGACGATACGATTTGGAAGGCCGATCTACCACCCGGAAAACGTCGACGAAGTCCGCAACGCCGTGAGAGAACTGGGGGGACTGCCCCCGGAGTCGACCGGCAACGGCAAGAAAGGGTTCAACGAAAACGGCAAGAACGGCGTGTAGCGGTGGGGCCCATGGAAGCCAACCCCCGCACGCAGTGCGGGGGCTTTTGAGAGTGCCACTTACTTGCGGCATGTTATACTGACCACTCTCCACTGTCCTCTGACCACTGTCCACTATCCCGTGAGCACCGATACTCAGAACGGCCTGATCCCTCCGCGGCAATTCCTTCGGATGTGCCGCACCGCGATGCGGCGGCCGAAGGTGGCCGATTCGAGCGGGGCGGAACTGACCGGGGGCGGGCTGCTGACGCGGACGCTGATCCTCCGCCGGTTGTTGCGCCGGCACGTCATCGCCGAGGACGAGAAGCACGTCGGCCTGCTGATGCCGCCGTCGGTCGGCGCGGTCGTGGCCAACGCGGCGCTGTCGATCGACTGCCGCATCCCGGTCAATCTCAACTACACCGTCTCCTCCGACGTGATGAACGCCTGCATCAAGCGATGCGGGATCCGTCACGTCCTGACCGCCCGACGGGTGATGGACAAGCTCGATCTTCAAATCGGCGCCGAGCTGGTCTATCTCGAAGATTTCAAGGAGAAGGTCACGCTGTGCGACAAGCTGCTCTGCGCCGCGGCGGCGTGGAGCGAGCCGATCCCGATCATGGAACGCCGCCTCGGGTTGACCGCGATTAAACCCGACGACGTGCTGACGGTCATCTTTACGTCCGGCTCGACGGGCCTGCCCAAAGGCGTGATGCTCACGCACCGCAACGTCGGCTCGAACGTCCGCGCCTTCGACGAGGCCGTTCACCTCAGCGCGAGCGACGTTTTGACGGGCATCCTGCCGTTTTTCCATTCGTTCGGCTACACCACGACGCTCTGGACGGCCCTGACGCTCAAGCCGAAGGTGATCTACCACTACAGCCCGCTGGAGGCCCGGCCGATCGGCAAACTCTGCGGCAAGCACGGGGCGACGATCCTGATCGCCACGCCGACGTTCCTCCGCTCGTACGTGCGGCGCTGCCGGCCGGAGGATTTTGCGGCGCTCGACCTCGTGCTGACCGGCGCCGAGAAGCTGCCGGTGGAGCTGGCCGATGCGTTCGAGAAGAAGTTCGGCGTCCGCCCGGTCGAGGGTTACGGCACGACGGAGCTTTCGCCGGTGGTCGGCGTCAACATTCCCGAGAGCCGGCTGCCGGACAAATCGCAAGTCGGCGTCAAGGAAGGTACGATCGGCCGGCCCTTACCCGGCATTTCCGCGAAAGTCATCAATCTTGACACGGGCGAAGACCTCGGCACGAACGAGCCGGGTATGCTCCTGGTCTCCGGACCCAACGTCATGAAAGGCTACATGGACCAGCCGGAACTGACCGCCGAAGTCATGCGCGGCCGCTGGTACGTCACCGGCGACGTGGCCGAGATCGACGACGACGGGTTTATCAAGATTACCGGTCGCGTGAGCCGTTTCTCGAAGATCGGCGGCGAGATGGTCCCGCACATCCGCGTCGAAGAAGCCCTGGGCGAGATGCTCGGTGTTGATGAAGAAGCGGAGTTGTCGCTCGCGGTAACCGCCGTGCCGCACGAGAAGAAGGGCGAGCGGCTCGTCGTGCTCCACACGGGCCTTCCCGAACCGCCCGACGACATCTGCCGCAAACTGGCCGACGCCGGATTGCCGCCGATCTGGATTCCCTCGCCCGACAGCTTTTGCCGGGTCGACGAGATCCCGGTGCTCGGCACGGGAAAGCTGGATCTCAAGGCCGTGAAAGAGAAGGCACTGCAACAAATGGGGCAGAACGAATCACCTTGACGGCACCCGCCGCGCGTCGTTTTCAACGGCGGGCAAGCCCGCCCGCTAAACGGATTCCGCGAATAGAATCGGAAAAATAGATTTTTATATCGCGCTAACGGGGGTCAATCGTCCCGGCGGATTTTGCGGACCAACTCGTGTTGGGAATTGTAGATCGAGACGATCAAGGGCATCCGGCCGGGCAGGGAATGGGTGGCGCACGCGAGGCACGGGTCATACGCCCGAAACGCCATCTCCACCATGTTCAACAATCCATCGGAGACCTCGCCGTTTTTGATCAACCCCTTGGCGGCCTTCTCGACCGACATGGCGATCGGGGCGGAGTTGTGGTTGGTGGCCACGATCAGGTTCACCCGCGTGAGGATGCCGTTTTCGTCGGTCCAGTAGTTGTGGATCAGCGTTCCGCGTGGGGCTTCCACAATACCTATGCCCTCGGTGGGCGTCTCGGTGGGCACCGTGCGGATGTCGGGGCAGGTGATTTCCGGGTCTTCGAGCAGCTCTTTCATCCGCTCGGCGGAATAGAGGGCTTCGATCAGCCGGGCCCAGTGGAAGACGAGCGTGGCGTGGGCCGGTTTGCCTCCCAGGATTTCGTACATTTTCTCGTAGGCATCCTGGGCAAGCGGCGTGGCCATGCCGTCGGCGGCGTTGAGCCGGGCAAGCGGGGCCACCCGGTAAACGCCGCTCTCGATGCCATCGACAAATCCCTTCCAGCCGGGCTTCTTCAAGTACGGGAAGGTGATGTAGCTCCACGGTTCCACGTGTTCGGCGATGTAGTCGCGATAATCCCTGGGCGCGAACTTGGCGACCTCCTTGCCCTCCGGGTCCACCACCCGGACCTTGCCGTCGTAGAAATTCGCCTTGTTGTTCTCATCCACCAGGCCCATGTAGTACGTCTTGTGGTTGTAAGTATCGCTGAGGACGACGTCGAGGTATTCCTTGTTTTTCAGGACCACGTCGTCGAACAGTTGCAGCGCAAACTGGGCGAACTCGATGGTGAACTTAGCCGTTTCGAGGAACTCTTTCCGCTCTTCTTCGCTGATGCCGCGTGAGACTCCGCCGGGGAGTCCGAAGACGGGGTGGATCACTTTCCCCATCATGGTTTGCATCAACTCCCGGTTCTCGCGTCGGACGCGGATCACCTTTCCGCCGATTTCCAGTCCGACCTTGGCGATCACGCCGAGGATATTCCGCTCGGCGGCCGGGGCGGTCGGCCCCACAACGAAGTCCGGCGCACCCAGGAAGAAGAAGTGGATGTAATGGTCCTCGACCGTAAACGCGCTGTAAGCGAGTTCGCGGAGCAACTTGGCGGTCCGCGGCGGATCGACCTTCCACAGGTCGTCGCAGCACTTTGTCGCGGCCATGTGGTGGGCGGTGGGGCAGACGCCGCAGATCCGCGGCGTGATCCGCGGCATCTCTTCGGCCGGGCGGCCCAGGCTGAACGTCTCGAAGCCCCTCAGCTCCGGCACCTGGAAAAATGCCCGGTCCACGTTGCCTTCGTCGTTGAGGAAGATCTCGATTTTGCCATGACCTTCCAGCCGGGTAATGGGATCAACGGTGATTCGCTTGGCCATCAAGATTACTCCTCTTTACGTCGTGAATGTCCCAACACTGAAACGGGCAGGCTGAAGCGGTAGAAGGTGCCCAGCGGGTCGTCCAGGCTGTCGGCGTAAGCGGCGGCCGCTTCGGCGGTCTCCGCTTCGCCCACCGAGCAGATGGTGCTGAGCATTTTCGCCCCCTGATCCAGGGTACCCGGCGGCGGGCCGAAGCAACCCCGGCAAGGCATGTTTCCATTGATGCAACGCTCCCCGCAGCCCGAGCGGGTTGCCGGACCCATGCAGAGGTAGCCCTGGGCCAGGAAGCACTCCTCCGGGTCGGGAATACTGGTGGCAAGCCGCTTGAATTTTTCAATGGACAGTTTGTCAGGCTTGGAATCCTTTCTCGGGCAACTGTCGCAAAGCGATTTCTCGGGGGCCAGCACCGAACCCTTGGGCGGAAGCTCGCCCTTGAGAATCGCCTGGACCGCACCCATAATCAAATCGGGCGGCGGGGCACAGCCGGGCAGATAATAGTCCACGTCGATCACCTGGTCCAACGCGTTCGCCCGCTTGTAGAACACCGGAAGCTCCAACTCGTACCCGTCGATCTCCGTCTCAGGCTGCGGCAGAGTGCCGTTGGGGTTATCGACCGTGGGTGCGCGGAGGTACTTGTTGGCCAGAATTTGCTGCCGGGTCTTGTCGTTGGCCAGGCCCGGAATACCGCCCAAATGGGAACAAGAGCCGAAGGCCACTACCAGGGGGCACTTCTCCCGGAGCAGCTTCACCCACTTTTCCTGCTCGGAAAGCCGGACGGCCCCGTTAATGAAGGCCACGGTCACCTCACCGGGCTCCCACGCCTGAACGTCCTTCAGCTTGAAGTCCAGGGCCACGGGCCACAGCGCGATGTCCACGGCCTCGACCACTTTAAGGATGTCCTCGGCCAGATCGACCACGGCCTCCTCGCAGCCGCCGCACGAAGCACACCAATAGAACGCCACTTTTGGTTTGTCAGCCATGTAGATTCACCTCTTATGAATTATACTCATCCGGCAACCACCTCTGCGGGTGCCTTCGCGTCCCAGTTTAGCGGCCCCAGCGCCCGGACCGTCTCGGTGAACTCTTTGACGACCTCGGCGAACAGATTGCCCTCGGAGGCGGAGACCCATTCCAGCCGTACCCTTTCGCGCTCGATCCCGAACTGATCGAGCAGGTTCAGCAGCATGGGATACCGCCGCATCGCCTTGTAATTCCCCACCTGATAATGGCAGTCGCCCGGATGGCAACCGGCGATCAACACGCCGTCGGCGCCCTCGGCCAATGCCTTGATGACAAACGTCGGATCCACCCGACCCGAGCACATCACCCTGATGGAAGTCACGTTCGGAGGATACTCGGTCCGGCTGGTGCCAGCCAGATCGGCACCCGTGTAAGAGCACCATTGGCACAAGAACCCAACGATTCTCGGCTCAAATTGTCCTTCAGCCATAGTATTTGTTCCCTTCCATCGCTAGCAATTCTCGATCTGCAATCGGCAATTTTCCGCTTACGTGTTTTACGTCAGCATGCCTTCCATTTCCGCGAAGACTTGCACGTCCTCGAAGCCCTTTTGCTTGGCCACGCCGGAGGGGCAAGTCGCCACACACGTACCGCAGCCCTTGCACAGCTCCTCCTGGACGACCGAAACGCCCTTCTCTTCGTCGAACTCGATTGCCTCGTAAGGACAACTGGCGATGCACATCTTGCACCCGCTGCAAAGGTCCGGATCGATCTCGGCGGTAATCGGCGCCAGCACGACAACCCCCTTGTCCATCAACGATAGCGCACAAGCGGCGGCCGCCGCCCCCTGCGCCACGCTGTCGGGAATGTCCTTGGGTCCCTGGCACGCCCCCGCAAGGAAAAGTCCGTCGGAGGCCGCCTCGACCGGCGCCAGCTTCGGGTGCCTTTCGAGGAAAAAGTTCCCTTGGGCACAACTCAATGAGAACGTCCTGGCTATGTCATCCACGTCCTTCGTCGGCGTCAAGGCCGCCGAAAGGACAACCATGTCCACCGGCACCCGCCGCGTGGTCCCCAGCAGCGTATCCTCACCAACGACGACCAGCTTGCCCTCTTCCTCGGCCGACTCGGCCACGTCGGTCACTTCCGCCGCCTTGCCGCGGATGAAGTGGACGCCTTCGTGCAACAGCCGCCGGTAAAACTCCTCATAGCCCTTCCCCGGCGTCCGCATGTCGATGTAGAAATTGTAGACTTCTGCCCCCGTCTTTTCCTTGACCAGGTGGGCGAATTTCAGCGAGTACATGCAGCAGACCCGCGAACAGTACTCCTGGTAATTCTCGTCCCGGCTGCCGACGCAGTGGATGATGGCCACCGATTTGGGCGGTTTGCCTTCGGCCGTAAGTATCTCACCGCCGGTCGGGCCGCTGGCATGGCTGAGCCGCTCGAACTCCAGCGAGTTCAGCACGTTCTTCAGCCGCCCGTAGCCGTAACGCGCGATCCGGCCCGCGTCGAACAGCTCGAAACCGGTAGCGACAATGACCGTGCCGACGTCCAACTCCTGGATGGTGTCTTCCTGGTCGAACACGATTGCATTGGCGTCGCAAATCGCTTCGCAGGCGCCGCACGTGCCCGCCTGGAGACGCAGGCAAGTTGTGCTGTCGATGACGGGTACGTTCGGCACCGCCTGAGCGAAGGGCGTGTAAATGCTCGGCCGCGTCCCCAGTCCCTCGTCAAATTCCGATGGAATCGGCCGCAGTGTGTGAGGCGTGATTTTTGAGAGATCGACGCAATCCACAGGGCAAACCAACTGGCAGGCGCCGCACGCCATGCAGACGGGAGACTGCCTGTCGTAAGGCGTGGATACCGTTTTTTCCGTTCCCCGATTGGCGAAGTTGACGGCTCCGGGGCCCATCCTTTCGTTGCACACTCGTGCGCAAAGGCCGCACAGGATGCAATCCTCGTCCTTTTTGGGGAACCGGGTCTCTTTAACGCCCATCTCCGCGGCCATTTCCCGGACCTTCTTGACATTCGGGCAGCGGGCCAGGAGCAGTTCCATCATGACTTTCCGGGTCTTCAGCACCCTCTCGGATGCGGTCTCGACCACCAATCCTTCCTGGGCCGGATACGTACACGAGGCTTGGATGCTGCTTGTGCCGTCGGACCATTTCAGTTCCACCAGGCAGAGGCGGCACGCACCATAGGGTAAGACTGCTTTGTGGTAGCAAAGGGTGGGGATTTGTATCCCCGCCTTCTCCGCTGCTTGGAGGATAGTGCTCCCCTCCTCCACTTCGACCGTCTTGCCGTCAATTGTCAAACTAATCATTCTCTAGTCCTTATCGTGGGGCTGGCGGGTGCTCAGCTACAAGTGTCGAGTCTTTCCAGTATTCAAACCGGAGATCCAGCTCGCTGCACCCGTATGATACCATGCTCAAGGTTTCAGCGATATCCCCCAGGGGTTTTCGATCAGGGTGGCTCAATTGGAATCGGGCCTTGACCTTGGTTCCCCGGCCGGGTTCTGAGTCGATTTCGAGCGATCCGCCGCTTTCCCGGGCGGCCTGGGCCAGCAAAGGGAGGCCCAGGCCGACGCGGCGCGTCGTTCTCGACGTAAAAAACGGATCGAGCGCCTTTTCCCGAGCGGCCGCGTCCATCCCGTTGCCGTTGTCCTCGATTTCCAGCGATAACAGGTCTTTCCGCGTATCCTCGGCAATCAGGATCTTGATCCGGTTTGCCGAAGCGGCGATGGAATTTTCTACGATGTCCAGAATATGCAGTGACAGGTCTTCCATGTTAGTGGATACCCCCCGGCCGCCTTCTCCCCGCAGCGCTTTGCCAATCTCCTCGAAGTCGGCCGCTTCGACGTAAAACAGCGTGGAACTTTTGCCGATATCGTTCAGGCAGTGGGCATCGGAAGAGGTGACCACCGGAAAATCATCCCGAGTTTCGGCCCTGGCCTTGGGCGATACTTCCAAAGCATCGAAGGCCAATCCCTTGGGCACAAAACCCAATTGGCCAATCAAGCCGAAGCTGGGGCGGTCAATATGGGCAGCGACGGCCAGGCCGCCGAATTCGTGGATGCTCTCGACGATCTGCTCCAGTGTCAAGCCGGTGGCCCCGATCAACAATTTGGTGTTGACCCCAACGGTTTGATCCCATGGATCGACGATGGTCTGTGGCCCGAAAGCTTCCTCGTCATTTTCTCCGGGGAGATGTTCGTGCACCACGGTCTGCATGCGCGCCAGGTCATCCTCGGCTTCGAACAGACCCAGGACGTGTACCTCCTCGCGCGAAGTGACCTCGATTCCCGGTATCACGGAGAGCGATACCCGGCGGCCGGCTTCTGCCACGGCGGCGACGTTTTCGGCCGAATTGTGGTCACATATCCCGATCATATCCAAGCCCAGCGCCTTTGCCTGTCTTACGATCGCCGTGGGCACCATCTCGGGCTCCGCACACGGCGAAAGGCACGTATGCACGTGCAAGTCCGCTCTAAGTTCCTTCATGTCCGACGGAACTGTTTTTTTTAACGTTTTGACTCCGTGTTCGAATCAGGTTAACCGGCTCAGCCTGTTTCCGGCTCCGCCGAGACCTTGACGTTTGCACTGCGGATCCCGAGGCCATAAAGCCTTCCGGCGAGTTCAAAAGTCGGCAGGCCGCTGACCATCAGCGGTATCCCTTCAGCTTCCGCTTTCTCGACGGTATCTTGCTGCGGCTCTCTCCCGTTGACCAGTATGATTCCGGCGAGGTCCTTCATGACGGCCACTGCGACAACATTCACGTGAACCTGCAGTGTCACCCAAACGTTGCCCTCGGCGCTATTGGCGATGACATCGCTCAGGAGATCGCTTACATAGGCTCCGGTCACCTGCCTGGCAAGGTTATTTTGGGCCGATTTCACCTCCAATCCGAGTGTTTCCACCAGATCGGCCAGTTTCATGATTTCCCCCGGTTGGTGAAGAAAGAGACACTCACGTGTGTACCCTTTCCCGGTTCAGACTGAATATCGAAGCTGTCGCCGCTTTTTTTTATGTTGACCAGCCCCATTCCTGCGCCGAAGCCGAGTTCCCTGACCGAATCGGGCGCGGTGGAATAGCCCGGTTCGAGGGCTTTCTCGATGTCGGCGATACCGGGTCCGGCATCTTCGGCTTCGAGAAAGACCCGGGACGGTTGTACCCTGGCACGAATGTTTCCGCCGTCGGTGAAAATCACCTGGTTCATTTCGGCTTCATAGCTGGCGATGGCTACGCGCCGGACAACGTCCGGCTGCAGGCCAAGCCGCTTGAGTGTTCTCTTGAGCCGGGTGGAGCTTGCCCCGGCCTGCTTATAATCTTGCCCCTTCACGACGTATTGGAACAGGAGCGTCGTGCCGTCGGCCTCGATGTCTTCAAAAATGTGGCTGGCGCGGTACCGGTGGATTTCTTCCTCGTGGTAGTCGATCTCAAGCTTGTTGAGGAGTCCTTCAATAACGTCCCCTTTCGTCAGGATACCCACCATTTTCTTCTGCTCGCGGTCGACGACGGGGAATCTCCCCAAGCCGGACTTTTCGAACTTGCCGATTGCCAGCACCAAGGGGTCGTCGCTGTAGAGGGTTTCGAGTTTTCCGGTCATGCGATCCCTGATCGGGCAGTCATCCTGCCGGTCGGCCAACCACTTGATGAAATCCTCGATGCTGACAAGCCCCACCAGGCAATCTCCCTCGACCACGGGGAGCCCCGATATGCGATTTCGGCGCAAGATCCCGCGGAGTTTACTCATGCGGTCGTTCGGGTAGACGCTAATGACACTTCGGTTCATCACGTCGCCGACCTTCATTTCGTAAACCATTTCCTGTGTTTTCGTTATCTTTATTTCCGGCCCTGCTTGCGACATCTTTCTCGATCTCAATCACACACTTCGGAGCACCCTTGCAGGCCCTTGCGATAGAGGCGGCCGCAGCTTTCGAACATCGGCAGCCCGGTTGCCAACAGCGGCAGATTGCCATCGATGGCGAGCTTGATCGTTTCCTCCGACGGTACTTTTCCGCGCACAAAGCAGACGGCTACAACATCGGCCATGTCGCTGGTGCGAACAACCTGGGCGTTCGTCAATCCGGTCAAGAGAAGAGCACCCATCTTACTGAAGGCCAACACGTCGCTCATCAGGTCCGCGCCACAGCCCATTTCCACATGGATTTCGTGCAGGTCGGATCCGGCCAGGACGTCTGCCTCCAGGATTTGTCTCACCTCCTCCAGCGTCATCTCCGCTCTTTTCTCTCTCTCTCACGCTTGAGCCGCTGCTTCTCTTTCAGCATTAGGAACTTTGGCTACTGCGTCGAAGCGACACGCGTCATAACACGCACCGCACTTGGTACACCTTTCTCGGATGATCTCGTGAACTGTTTTCTTTTGTCCCTTGATAGCGTCATGGGGACAGGCCTTTTTACAGGCTTCACAGCCCGTACACTTGTCGCTGTCGACGGCGTATTCGAACAAGGGTTTGCAGATCCCGGCCGGGCAACTCTTGTCCCGGATGTGAGCTTCGAACTCGTCCCGGAAATAGCGGACCGCGCTGAGCACCGGGTTGGGCAGGCTCTGCCCCAAGCCGCAGAGTGAACCGTCCCGGATCGCTTCACCCAACTCTTCAAGCAGCTCGATATCCCCTTCCTCTCCCTCACCGTTGCATATCTTATCGAGGATCGCCTGAAGGGCTTCCGAGCCCTCTCTGCAGGCGGTACACTTTCCGCACGACTCCTTCGTGGTGAAGTCGACGAAGTACTTGGCCACATCCACCACACAGCTATCCTCGTCCATGACGACCATTCCGCCGGACCCCATAATCGCGCCGGCCTCCTGCAATCGCTCGTAATCGACCGGCAAATCAAGGAGGCTGGCCGGCACAAAACCTCCCGAAGGCCCTCCGGTCTGCACGGCCTTGAATTCCTTGCCGCCGGGGATTCCGCCCCCGATGTTATAAACGATGTCCCTGAGAGTTATCCCCATCGGCACCTCAACCAACCCGGCGTTGTTGATATTGCCGGCCAGTGAGAAGACTTTTGTCCCTTTGCTCTTTTCCGTACCGATCCCCGCGTACCACTCCGAACCCCAGTTGATAATTGCCGGTACGTTGGCCCAGGTCTCAACGTTGTTAATGACGGTGGGCTTACCCCACAGGGCCGTACGCGGGGGCCTCTGCCTCGGCTCGGGAGATCTTCCTTCGATGGAGGCGACCAGGGCGGTAGTCTCGCCGCACACGAACGCACCCGCCCCCTTGAAAATCGCGATATCGAAATCGAAACCGGTGCCGAAGATGTCTTCCCCCAACAGGCCGTATTCCCTCGCTTGCTCGATGGCTCTCGCCATTCTTTCGACGGCAAGCGGGTACTCAATCCGGACGTAGACATAGCCATAGGAGGCGCCTACGGCGTAAGCGCCAATGGCCATTCCCTCGATAACCGAATGGGGATCGGCCTCAATGATGCTTCTGTCCATGAATGCACCGGGGTCGCCCTCATCGGCGTTGCAGATAACGTACTTCCTGTCACCCTGCATCCGCCTTCTGCTTTCCCATTTCCGCCCGGTGGGGAACCCTCCCCCACCCCGTCCCCGAAGTCCCGACTCCTTCACGGTCTCAATCACCTCTTCGGGCCTCATCGACGTGAGCACCTTCTCCAAGGCCCTGTAGCCGTCTCTGGCGATGTACTCTTCGATCCGGTCGGGGTCGATCATGCCGCGATTTCTCAGCGCGATCAACCTTTGATCCTTAAAGAAGGGGATGGACCGCAACTCGGGAATGGGAGTTTCTTCGCCCGCAGGGACGTACATCAACGATTCAACCGGCCGGCCTTTCAAGAAATGCTCCTCGACGAGGTGAGGAATGTGGGCGGTTTTCACCCGCTGATAGAATATTCCGTCAGGCTGCACCACCAGGATCGGGCCCCGGACACAGAGGCCGCTCGCGCCGGTTGGCACGACGAGGACGTCGTCCTCGAGTTGCTGGTTGCGTATTTCCGCTTCCAGGGCGTCCTTGATCTGCAAGGATCCGTTCGATATGCAGTTCGTACACGTGCAAATCATTACGTTCAGTCTGTACGGCATTATTCAAGACTCCTCAATGCGTTCGTTCGCTTCCAGCCGCGAGTGCGTACTCGGTCACGATATTGCCGCCAAGAACATGCTCGGCGAAAACCCTTGTCGCCTTCTCCGGCGTCATATCCACGTACTTCACGGCGGGTTGGCCTTGTATTTCCACGGTGATCATCGGTTCCCGGCTGCAAAGGCCCGCGCAACTTGAAATGGTTAGAATGACGTCTTTCGGGTTGTTTTTTTCCATCTCGTCCATCAGCGTCTTCATGACGGTTCTGGCGCCTGCGGCGATGCCGCAAGTCCCCATATGGACGATCACCTTGGCGCGGCCTGCCCCTTCCCTCAAAAGCATCGCGGGTCTGATTTTTTCCGCAATGCCGTCCAGGCCGCCGGGCTCAATCTTCGGCATCTCAATTCTCCCTGCTAGCTGTACCTTGCGATCAGTTCCGGTACTTTAGTTTGCTTCATGTATCCGTAGATATCCTCGCTAACGGTCACCACGGGAGCCTGACCGCAACATCCCAAGCAATTGACCGTTTCCAGGCTGAATTTCCTATCACCCGTTACCCCGCCGGCCGGGATACCCAAACGATCTTCGAGCGCCTCCAGTATCCTGCTGCTGCCTTTGACATAACATGCCGTACCCGTGCAAACCCGAATAACGTACTTGCCCCGGGGAGTAAGGGTAAAAGCATCATAAAAGGTAGCCAGCCGGTATAAGAGGCCGAACGGCACGTCCAGCTTCTCGGCAAGATACATCATGGCCTTTTCGGGCAAATAACCGAACACGTCTTGCGCTTCCTGCAGGATTGGCACGGCAGTACCGTTGCCGCCTTCGTACTTCCGGACAATGGCCTGTAGTTGCTCCTCTTCCCGGGGCTGGAACTGAATCTCGACTTTCTCGGCCGGTTCGCGATACGGGACATTCCGGACCAGGCAATTCTCGACGCACAGCCCGCAACCCGTACACTTCTCTTCGTCGACGTACCGGGCCTTGCGCCGCACCTTCACCTTGAAATTGCCCACGTAGCCGGCTACGTCCTCGACCTCCGAATAGCTCAGCAGCTCGATGTTCGGATGCTGGCCGACGTTGACCATCTTGGGAGTCAAGATGCAGGCGGCGCAGTCGAGTGTGGGGAAGGTCTTGTCGAACTTGGCCATGTGGCCGCCGATCGAGGGCTCCTTCTCGACCAGGTAGACCTTCTTGCCGGAGTCGGCGATCCGCAAGGCCGCCTCGATGCCGGCGATCCCGGCGCCGACCACCAGCGCCTCCTGGCGGACCGGGACTTCGCGCTCTTCCATCGGCTTATGGTGCCACACCCGGCGGACTGCCGCTGCAACCAGGTGCTTCGCCTTCTCGGTGGCCTCCGCCCGGTCAGGGTGTACCCAGGAGCAATGCTCGCGGATGTTCGCCATTTGGAACAGAAAGCGGTTCAATCCCGCTTCCTCGCACGCATTGCGGAACGTCGGTTCGTGCATCAGCGGAGAGCAGGAAGCAACCACAACGCGGTTGAGCCGCTGCTCTGTGATGTCTTTCTTGACGATGTCTTGCCCCGGGTCGGAGCACATGTACTTGTACAACTTGGCCACGACCACCCCGGGCAGGGTGCGAGCGTGCTCCGCCACCGCCTCCACGTCGACGGTATGCGAAATGTTCGTGCCGCAATGGCAAATGTAGACACCGATTCGTCTGTCGTTGTTCATCGACTGCCAACCTTTTCGTCTAATAGGGTCTTCACCGGCGTGAGATTATCAGCCAGGGCCAAGTCCTTGGCGCTTATGCCGAAGGCGCTGCCCGTCAATTGTGTAAAGTAAAGCACGGGGATATCGCAATTGGCCTCCACCGCCTCGGCCACTTTGTCCTGGTATGCCTCCAGGTTGAGTTGGCACAGGGGGCACGCGGTGACGACGCAGTTTGCGCCGCTTTGTTTCGCGGCCTTGAGTATCTTTCCGGTGAGCGTCTGGCCCACTTCGGGGTTTGTGGTCATCGCCAGCCCCCCGCAGCACTTGGCATTCATCGGGAAGGGGACCACTTCGGCCCCCAGCCAGCCGACCAGTCGCTCCATGATGGTCGGATATTCCGCATCGTCCAGATCGTCGAACGGCCGGGTGAGTTGGCACCCGCAGTAGCAAGCCGCCTTCAACTGGGAGAGGTTTTGTTTGACTCGTTGCCGGATGGCCTCTTCGCCGAGGTCGTTGACCAGAATGTCGAGGAAGTGGCGGACCCGAACCGAGCCGTCGTAGTCCATCCCACCCGCCTTAAGCGCCCCGCGGATTTCGTCTTTCAGCTTGGGGTCCCCCGCCATGTACTTATTGGTTTTTCGGAGGGTCAAATAGCAGGCGTTGCAGATCGTGGCCAACTCGAGTCCTTCTTTCTCGGCGATTGCCAGGTTGCGGGCCGAGAGAACGAACGCCCGCTTCTCGCGGACCGGCAGGTAGGTGGTGGCCCCGCAGCAGTTCCAATCATCGAGTTCCAGGAGCTTGATCCCCAAAGCGTCTGCAACGCTCCGCGTGGAGATATCATAGGCTCGATTCGTCGCCGTCTGCGAACAACCGGGATAGTACGAGTAAACCGGAGGGGCTGTGCTAATCATTTCTTGCTATTTCTCCTCGATAGCGGCCGTCATTTTGCGCAAGCCGTCAATGCCCTTGATTGTGTGCGGAAACAGTTCCAGGCGACCCCGGAAAAACAACTTCATGGCCAAAGGGATCTGCGGCAACGCCTTAAACGGGCTGGTCCGCAGAAAATACTTTCTCAAGAGTTTTGTTTCGCAATTGCGGCCGTGCCGATCGACCGTCTCCGCAAAGGCCTCGGCCATCGTCGCGGCCGGGGCACCCGCCGAAAGGCCCTTCTCCACTTCGAGCCGCTTCAACTCGTACATCGCGTCGGTGAAGGGAATTCCGGCAGGGCAGCGAACCGTACACGAATAGCAGGAAACGCACAGCCAAACCGTGTTCGAATTGAGAACCCGGTCCAACATCCCCGCACGAAGCGCTGCAATGATCTCCCGCGGCCCGTAGTCCATCGCAGCACTGGAAGGGCACGAAGCCGTGCAGGTACCGCACTGGATACACTCCTTGATCTTCTCCCCGTCCGGCAGCGCGTAGATGCCCTGAAGGAATTCCTCGGTCAGTTGTTTCTCTTTGACTCCGGTAGCCGCCATGGATTGCCTCCTATCACTTCGGCCTTGACTGGGCAAACGGAGGTTGGATATGCCATATTGTGATATCCCAGGTACCAAGCGATTTGCGGCACCGTGAGAGACATCAGCCTATGGTTACCACGGGCAGGTGGCTGAAACCCAGTCACTAGCGTGATTATACCCGAAGTATACACTCACCCGAGTATACACCCACCAGATTGCATTCACATTCAGTAACACAGGCAAATTCGGTTGTCAATAAGCCGAATGGCCAAAATCTCGAAATTTTGCGGCTGGATGTCCTAGGACCGCCCTTGTAGAATAATATGCACCCATGTGTATCGAGGAAATACCTTATATAAGGGAGGTCTGCTCTAGTCTCGGAGAGGTGTGCGAGAAAAACGAAGCTTTCGCGCGTTGTCGGCAAAATCAGCCGTCTTTTCCCTTCCCACCACTCCCAAGGGGCAAGGGGTTTTCCCGGCGAAGCTGCTCGATCATTCGGTCGGCGATGCGAATACCCTCCCCTTCCTGCGCTCGACCATTGCATACGCGGAATGGTTGTGGATCGACTCGAAATTCTCCACGTCGACGGAATACCACGTTATGTGCTCCATCGCCTCCAGCTTCTCGGCCACGTTGCGTACGACGTCTTCGACGAAAACGGGATTGTCGAAGGCGGCTTCCGTGACGTGCTTTTCGTCCTCGCGTTTCAAAACAGAAAAGACGCTGCTGGAGGCACTGCTTTCCGCAATATCGATAATCTCCTCGATCCAGACAAAGCGATCGCAGCGGAAACCGATCGTAATTTCCCCGCGCTGGTTATGGGCGCCGCGTTCCGAGATCGCCTTCGAGCAAGGGCACAATGTGTTGACCGGCACGCAGACCTCGACCTTCAAGTCCATCCGGTCGTTCTTGATCGAGCCGATCATGCGGCACGTATACTCCATCAGCCCTTTCGCCTTGCTGGCGGGCGCTTCCTTCTCGACGAAATACGGAAACTCGACTTCCAGATGTGCCGATTCGGCAACGAGGCGGTCGCGGATGTTGCCCAGAATGTGTACGAAGTTCTTGACCGATATCTCCCCGCGGTACTCGTTGAGGACCTCGATGAAGCGGCTCATGTGGGTCCCCTTGAAAGAATGGGGAAGATCTACGTACATGTTGCAGGTTGCCACGGTGTGCTGCGTGCCGTTGGCCCGGTCAAGGACCGTAATCGGGTAGCGGATTCTCTTCACACCGACCTTGTCGATGTCGATTCCCCGGTCATCGTGCTGGTTGGCAACGTCGATCCACTCGTCGTTCGGCATATCAGTTCCCCGGGCTACTCGGCCGCTTTGAGGATGTCGGGCACCCGGTCTTCCTTGCCGATGGCCATGATGTGTACGCCGTCGCAGATCTTTTCCTCGCGGAGCTGCTTGATCATCCGTCCGGCGATGCGGATGCCGGCGGCCAGCTTCTTTCCCTTTTCGGCCGACGCCATTTCGTCGATCAGGGCATCCGGGACGAAGATGCCCGGCACATTCTTGTTCATGTAGCGGGCCATGCCGGGTGTGACCAGCAGGACGATGCCGGCCATGATCTTTGCGTCGAACTTGCGGGCCTGCTCCATGAACCGCTTGAAATTGTCGATATCGTAGATGGCCTGGGTCTGGATGAACTTGGCCCCGGCGGCGATCTTCTTCTCGAACTTCAGCATCTGCGGCTCGATCGGATCGGCTTCGGGCGTGACCACCGCGCCGGGAAAGATGTCGGTGCCGCCCTGCATCTCGTTGCCCGCAAGGTCCTTGCCCTCGTTCATCATCCCGACCGTTTGCAGCAGTTGCACGCTGTCGAGATCGAAGACCGGCTTTGCCTGCGGGTGGTCGCCGACGGAGATGTAGTCGCCCGTCAGGCAGAGCACGCTGCCGACGCCCAGGATCGACGCCGAGAGCAGCTCCGATTGCAGGGCCATGCGGTTGCGGTCGCGGCAGGTCATCTGCAGGATCGGCTCGCCGCCCGCCTCGAGGATGATCTGGCAGACGCCCAGCGAGCTTATGCGCATGACCGAACTCTGGTTGTCGGTCACGTTCAGGCCGTCCAGCTTGTCCTTCAACAGGTCGATGTGATGCCGCATCTCGTCGATGTCGGTCCCCTTGGGCGGGCCGACCTCGGCCGTGACGACGAAATCCTTCTCGGCAAAAGCGTCCCGAAACGCAGTGACCGTTGTGCTACTCATCTTCTTCCTTTTGTGCTTCTTTGAAGGCTTCGTGGGTGTATTTCCGCGGTTTGGTCATGACACTGTAGTCTTTCGGCGGCTGGATTTTTTTGAGGTAGTCGAGCCGGCCGAGCTTCTTCATCTTGTTGTAGATCAGCGTCCAGGCGCAGTCCTTCTCGCCGTCCACTTCGCACTTGCCGTGATCGGTGCCGCCGCACGGGCCGTTTAAGAGGTTTTTCGCGCAAATCGTCATGGGGCAGATGCCGCCGGTCTGGTCGAGCACGCACTCCTCGCAGGCCATGCACCGCTGCGACCAGACGCCGGCGTCCTCCGCGACGCCGATAAAAAGCGTGTTCAGCGCCGGCAACACGATCTTTTCGTCGTACCGCTCGGCAAGGAACTGGACGCCTGCCCCGCACGCGGCCGACAAAACGGCGTCGTAATTGTCGATGTGCTTGGCCAGTTGTTCGAGATATTCCTTGTCGCACTGCCGGGTGACGGTGATCTCGTCGATGGTTCTCTGCTTTCCGTCGAGTTTTCCTTTCATGCGCAGCTCGGCGGCCAGCAGCTCGACCTCCTTCTCACCGCCCGCCATGCACACGGCAACGCAGGTGCCGCAGCCGACGACGAGGATTTTCTCGAAGCCCCCGAGCATCGCCTCGATCTGGTCCAGCGGTTTTCTCTCGGCAACAATCATCATTTCACTCCCAAAGCCCCGGCACTGCGTGCCGGGGGTTCTGATCCAACATTTTCATCCACCCCCCGTAAACGAGCACGACGGGGTGAACCCCGGCACGCAGTGCCGGGGCTTTTGGTTCGCGGCAACGGTAGCGGTCGTGGCGTATCCTCATCATGTATTCGACACCCTGTCTGCTCCGCGATACATCTTCCCGTGGGTCGATTCGGGCAGCGGGGGATGTGCATCGGGTTCTTTGGTTAGTTTCCCGCCGGCACGCTCTCGCATCGTTTTTCGCAAGGGGTTCGGCCCCAGTTTCCTTGCCCGGTCGGTCATTTCGTTGGCCCTCTGGGCAAATAGCGGCCCGGCCGACGCCGGAATCTGAAAAAACTCCAACCGCTCCGGCTCCAGACCGATTTCCTCGAGCAATTTTTTGGCGTGGACAACGGTCCGGATCCCCTGGAGATTGCCCTCCAGGAAGTGGCAATCGCCGACGGCGCATCCGGCGACGTAGACCGCGTCGGCCCCCTCCTCGAACGCGCGAAGCAGCAAAACGGCATCGGTCTTGCCGCTACACTCGATCTTCACAATGCGGACGTTCGGCGAGTACTCCAGCCGCATCGACCCGGCCAGGTCGCCGGCCGTATAGGCACAATAGTTGCAGCAATAGGCCACGACTTTCGGTTCGAAACCGGCGGGCGGCTCTTCCGCACGGGATATTTTGCTCTCTTCGCTCACGTTTCTCCTCCCGCTGCAGCGGCGCCGCTTTCCGCATCGGCCCCGGCCGTCTCGAATGTCAAGTCGCCGAACAGCACGTCGACCTTGGCCGAAAGCTGCACGTCCCGGTAATGCCGCGTCGTGATCGCTTTGCGCGGGCATGCCGCGGCGCAGAGCCCGCATCCCTGGCAACTCGCCGGCTCGATGTAGGCCACGCCTTCCTCGCCGATGGCGGGGACGTTGTACGGGCAGAGCCGCACGCAGGTCAGGCAACCGGCACACGCGTCCTGATCCACCTCCGAAACGACGCCCGAACGGTCCAGAACCGGTTTGCAGATCACGGTTGCCGCCCGGGCGGCGGCCCCCTTGGCCTGGCTGATCGACTCGGCCATCGACTTCGGGGCGTGGGCCAGCCCGGCGAGGAAGATTCCCTCGCTGCCGAAATCGAGGGGCCGCAGCTTCACATGCGCTTCGAGGAAAAAGCCGTCGGCTGTCAGCGGAACCTTCAACAGTTGCGATACGGTCTCCGATTCCGGGTGCGGCCGGATCGCCGCCGAAAGGACCAGCACGTCGGGCCTCAACTCGACCGGCCGCCCGAGCACGTCGTCGTCTACCGTCACACGCAGCCCGCCGTCGACGCGGACGTCCGGCTTGTTTTCCGGATCGAAGCGGATGAAGACCACGCCCTTCTCCCGAGCCTTCTGGTAGTGGAGTTCATCGAAGCCGTACGTGCGGATGTCCCGGAAGAGGACATAGACGTTGGCATTCGGATTGGCTTCCTTGATGGCCAGGGCGTTTTTGACGGCTTCCTGGCAACAGACCCGCGAGCAATACAGGTGTTCCTCTTCGCGGGAGCCGACGCACTGGATCATCACGACTTCCTTCAGCCCGGCGGCGAAGCTCTTGTCTTCGAGCTTCTCCTCCAATTCGAGTTGGGTGACGATGGCGTCGCTCTCGGGGTAGTGGTACTCGGCAGGCTCGTAGGGCGCCCCGCCGGTGGCAACGACAACCGCGCCGCCGCCGACTTTCAGCGTATTTCCGTTCTGCCGTATCGTGGCTTCAAAGCTGCCGACGTGGCCCGAAACCTCTTCGATCGCGGCGGCCGTGTAGAGTTTCACGAGCGGGTGTTCCTTGACCCGCTCGACCATCTCGGCCAGGAAGGCCTGGGGATCGGGTCCGTCGAGCATTCGCTTCAGCCGCCGCGCGATGCCGCCGGGCTCCGGCTCGCGTTCGATGATCGCGGTCTCGAATCCCTGGTCGGCCAGGCTCAGCGCGGCGGTCATCCCGGCCACGCCGCCGCCGATGACGATCGCTCGCTGGTCCACGTCGATCCGCAGGTCGTCGAAAGGCCGCAAGGTGGCGGCCCGGCCAACCGCCATCCGGACCAGGTCCTTCGACTTGAAGGTGGCCTTGGCCGGCTGGCTGCCGTGGACCCACGAGCACTGGTCGCGGATGTTGGCCATCTCGAACAGGTGCTTGTTCAGCCCGGCCTCGCGGAGCGTTTCCTGGAAGAGCGGTTCGTGGGTCCGCGGCGTGCAGCTTGCCACCACCACCCGGTTGAGATTGTATTCGCGGATCGCGCCGGCGATCTTCACTTGCGTGTCGGTCGAGCAGGTGTAGAGGTTCTCCTCGGCATGGACGACGTTGGGCAGCGTCTTGGCGTACTCGACCACATCGGGTACGTCGACCGCCCGGGCAATGTTCGTGCCGCAGCGGCAGACGAACACGCCGATCCTCGGCTGCTGGTCGCTGACGTCCCGCTCGGGCGGATAGGTCCTCTCGCGGATCATGGTCCCGCGGACCTCGTGGAGGATTTCGCCGGTCAGGGCCGCCGCACTGCCGCCGGTCATCACGGTTTCCGGGATATCCACCGGGGCAGCGAAGGCCCCGGCCACGTAGATGCCGTCCTTGCTCGTGCGGCTGGGCATCGTCGGGTCCGTCTGGCAGAACCCGAAGCGGTTTCGCTCGATACCCAACGTCTCGGCCAGTTCAACCGTGCTGCTCGACGGCCGCAGCCCGATGCTCAAGACAACCAGATCGAACTCCTCCTCGGTCACCTCGCCGCTTTCGGTGACGTAGTTCAGCACGAGGTTGTTCGTCTGCTGCCGCTCCTTAACCGACGAAATGATTCCCCGCTTGAACTGGACGCCGTAGTTCTTCTTCGCACCCTCGTAATAGGCCTCGAATCCCTTGCCGTACGCCCGGATGTCGTTGTAGAAGACGGTCGCTTCGAGCCCCGGCACGTGGTCGACGGCCATGATGGCTTCTTTGATGGCGTACATGCAGCAGACGCCGCTGCAATACTCGTTGCCGCTTTGGATATCGCGGGATCCGACGCACTGGATCCACGCCACCCGTTTCGGCTCTTTCCGGTCGGAAGGGCGGAGGACGTGCCCCTGAAACGGTCCCGAGGCGCTCAGAATCCGCTCGAATTCGAGACTCGTGATGACGTTCCGGCACGTTTCGTACCCGTATTCCCCGCGTCCTACCGGATCGAACGGCTCGAACCCCGGAGTCAGCAGCAGCGAGCCGACGTTGATCGTAACCTCCTCGGGCAGCATGTCGTGGAGAATGGCCTCGGCGCTGCACGCGGCGACGCACTGCATGCACTCGCTGCACTCGCCGCAGGCGAGGCACCGCTTGGCTTCGGCCACGGCCGCTTCTTCGTCCAGCGTTTGTTCGATCTCGCGGTAGCCGACGCGCTCTTCCACGGGCACTCGCTTCGGCGCCGCGCGGGGTTTCAAGGGAAACTCGCGCGAGGGCATACCCGCCGGCTCCGGGTCCGGGCCGCTGCGCCCGGCCGCCAGGTCCGCGCCGCTTACAAACCGCTCGATCGACTCGGCCGCCTCGTGGCCCTGGGCCACCGCCTCGACCACCGACGCCGGGCCGGTTAACATATCGCCCCCGGCGAAGATCCAATCCTCGTTGGTCTGCAACGTCACCTTGTCGGCCCGGATGAAACGCTTCGATTCGTTCCAGAGCGGATCGTCTTCGGCAAGGAACGAGAAATCCGACCGCTGCCCGATGGCGATGATGACGTAGTCCGCGTCCGTTTCGGACAGCGCGTCGCCGAATGTCGGGGCGAAACGCCCTTCGGCGTCGAAGACCGACGTACACTGCTGCATCTTCAGGCCGGTGACCTTCCCGCCGGAGCCGGCGATCTCCTTGGGGCCCCACGACGGGTTGAGCCCGACGCCCTCGTCGACCGCGTCCTGGATTTCCCACTCGTGGGCGGGCATCTCTTCGCGAGATTCGAGGCAGACCAACTCGACCTGTTCGGCGCCCTGCCGCCGGGCGGTCATCGCGACGTCGATCGCCACGTTGCCGCCGCCGATCACCACGACCTTGCCGCTGAGTCGCTGCCCGTTGCCGAGCTTTACATCGCGAAGGAAGTCGAGCCCCAAGAGCACACCATCGAGATCGGTCCCTTTCATTTCCGATCCGTCGGTGCTTCGGGTGAGCGTGGCGGGGGCCGTGCAGCCGATCGAGAGGAACGCCGCCCGGTAGCCTTCCTGCTTGAGGCTGTCGAATGTGAAATCGCGGCCCAGCGACGTTCCCAGCTTCACTTCGAACCCGGAGGCGAGGATGTCGGCGATGTCGCGCTCGATCATTTCGTCGGGCAGGCGGTATCCGGGGATGCCCAGGAACATGGTGCCGCCGAGTTTCTCTTGGGCCTCGAAGAGCGTAACGGGGAAGCCGCGGATCGCGAGATCGCGTGCGGCGGTCAAACCGGCCGGCCCGCCGCCGATCACGGCCACGCGGGGCTTTTGCGGATCGATCTGGCCGACCGGCGGGGGGGCCACTTCCTCGCCTTCGGCCCTCTTTTTCGCTACCCAGTCGGCCGCGAACCGCTTGAGGTTGTTCACGGCCACGCCTTCGTCCAGTTCCCGCCGGTTGCACTGGCTCTCGCACGGATGATGGCAGATGCGCCCGCAGGCGGCGGGGAAGGGATTCCGCTCGCGGATCAATTCGTATGCCTCGGCGAAGCGGCCGTCGCCGACCAGCGCCACGTAGCCCTGGCAATTGACATGGGCGGGACAGGCCAACACGCACGGCGGCCGGTCGCCCTTGCTGATCGCCATTGCCCCGGGAATCGCCTGGGGTAGCGCTTGTAAATCGCCTTGCGCGGCATGCTGTTTTCGTCGAACTCGCTGAGTAGCTGCACGGGGCACTTCTCGATGCAGTCGCCGCAGGAGTTGCACTTGTCGAGATCGACGAACCGGGGCCGCTTGCGGACGGTTACCTGAAAATTGCCCGCTTCTCCCTCGAGCCCCACCACGTCGGCCGCGGTGATCAGGTCGATGTTCAGGTGCTTGTCGACCTCGACGAGCTTCGGCGAGATCGTACACATCGAGCAGTCGTTGGTCGGAAAGGTCTTGTCGAGCTGGGCCATGCGTCCGCCGATGGCCGTGGTCTCTTCGACCAGCGTGACGTGGAACCCGGCGTTTGCCAGGTCGAGCGAGGCCTGCATTCCGCCGATGCCCGCCCCGATAACCATGACCGAGCCGACTTTGCCGTTTCCGCCAAGTTGATTTTTCTGCTCAGTCATCGCTGATTACCGTTTCTGCCGTAGTGCGTAGGGTGGGACAAGCGAAGCGCCGGCCCACCTATCGCAATGTTTCACCGATATAAAGCCGCGACCGGCGGTCGCGCCCAGGCGTTGTAGAAGACCGTTGCCATCCAGACGGGAATCGCGCGTTTCCGACGGGCCGGGCGCGACCGCCGGTCGCGGCTTTATGGCACGATTGTCCGACAACGTCTTTGTCATAAGAGCCCCTTTTTCTGCAACAATGGAGCCGGGTCCACAAAATGCCGCTTCCACCAGCGGTTCGTATTGCCGGCGCCGAAGGCCAGGGCCATCAGTTCGGTGACGTAGAAGACCGGCAGGCCGTATTGCTTGCCGCGCTGGGCCTCGATCTCCGCCTGGTTGGTATCGAGGTTCGACTGGCACAAGGGGCAGTCGGTCACGAGGCATTCGGCGCCGGCCTCGGCGGCCGCCTCGAACAGGTTGCCCGTCAGCTTGCGGACCAGGTCGGTCCGGGTGAGCGTCAGGCTCGCGCCGCAGCAGTCGGTCTTGTACGTCCACTTGCGGACTTCCATGCCGATCGCCCCGAGCAGCCGATCCATCGAAACCGGATTCTCGGGACTGCCGGCGTCGGTGACCTTGCGCGGCCGCTGCGAGAGACACCCGTAGTAAGGCACGGCGGCAAGGCCCGCAAGCGGCTTGACCGTCTTCTGCCGGATGGCGGCGATCCACTCGGGGCTGTCGAAGAACTCGTTGACGTGGTAGATCTCGACCTTGCCTTCGTAGGGTTCGTCGATCCAGCGTGCGGCGTCCTTCTGCAGTTCCTTTTCCGCCATTTTCGTCTGGTGGAAGCAGGCGGCGCAGGGCACCAGCAGATCGAGCCCCGCCCGCTCGGCGGCCGCGATGTTCCGCGCGGAGAGCCGCACCGCCAGGTCGTGGTCCAGGAAGTGCGCCGACGAGGCCCCGCAGCAGTTCCAGTCCTCTAACTCCACGAGCGAGACCCCGAGCGTCTCGCAGACCGCCCGAATGCTCTCGTCGTATTCGGCGGCCATGCCGTGCAGCGAACACCCGGGATAGTAGGAGACTTCCACCGGATTAACCCTTATTTTCTCGCTCTTCCGGGATTTAGGTGGGTTGGGGTAGCAGGTCGAGGTCGCCACAATGGAAGTAGATGGCGTTCTTGAAGTTGTCGAAGTTGCGGAAGCCTCGCGCCGTGTACTTGACCCATTGG